>Ga0115007_10002654_pt1 | contig 10915 bp, 9 predicted proteins | sample ArcOceMetagenome_2_FD_87166 | JGI IMG/M metagenome (GOLD analysis project Ga0115007, IMG submission 87166) | Marine eukaryotic phytoplankton communities from Arctic Ocean - Arctic Ocean ARC135M Metagenome | ecosystem: Environmental > Aquatic > Marine > Oceanic | place: Arctic Ocean | collected...
CGTTCGCGGCATTTGTTGAACGCAAATGATAAATAAACATATAGTATAATAAAAGATGAAAATAAGTGTTGACAGACAAGAACAAGTCTGTTATACTTATAACATAAACAGTTAAAGATAACTGTAATAAAGAAGAGAACGAAACGATGTTAAACACATTCTGTAATTCACATAGAAAACTAGATAGTCAACGCTGGTATCAGCCGGAGATTATGAATGTGCCCGCGAGTTTCTTAGAAGAGGATAAAGATTTGAATTAAATCTTTAATCTAATAAAATTTCTAAGAAACCCGCCAAGCGAAAGCAAAGCGGGTTTTTTTATGTCAGTATATAAGTTAGTGTAAAAATAGAAGCGGAACGAGGTCGCTGAGATTACACTTTAAATAATATCTCTAAAAGGGCGGCGCCACTAGGATTGAAAATTCTTTTGAGAATGAGTAAAATTTATGGCAGTATTATTTAATTATTATACTAAAGCATACCACAGTGGTGTTTTTTAGTATAACAATTTAAAACTCGGTTAGCTCAAAGGTAGAGCATTCGCTTGATAAGCGACAGACGAAGGATCGTTCCCTTCACTGAGTACCATTTTATCTGTGTGTAGCTCAGTCTGGTTAGAGTCCTCCGTTTGGAACGGAGATGTCGTAGGTTCAAATCCTACCACGCAGACCAATTTTATAGAACGTTAGCATAGCGCGGCTTAATGCAGCACCTTCATACGGTGAAGATCGTTGGTTCAAATCCAACACGTTCTACCACTTTTATACTCTTGCCAGTGGAACTGGCACTTGGTCTACGAAACCGAGTTGCGAAGGTTCGATTCCTTCCAAGAGTGCCACTTTATGGGATCGTAGTGAAATGGTATCACACCAGACTTTTAATCTGCGCAATGGGAGTTCGAGTCTCCCCGGTCCCACCAAATTATGATAGTCAAGTAATTGAGTTCTTCAAGTCGGGTGATATTTATATCAACAATGGCTATTTGAACAAAGTGTTATTACTTACTGTGGTTAACTACCACAACTATCACCCTTTTTATGGTGTTTGTAGCATAATGGTAGTGCCCAAGGTTGTGAACCTTGAAAGTGCGGGTTCGATCCCCGTCATTCACCCCCTTAGAGTCTTAGTCTAGGACTCGTATTTTGATCATATCAAAGTACAAACAATATCAATGGCATGACTATTGATATTGATGATTACAAATTTGTCCCATTAGCATAATGGATAGTGCAGTGGATTTCTACTCCATAGATCAGGGTTCGACTCCTTGATGGGACGCCATTTTTAAACTCAGTTAGATCACAGGTTAGATCATTCGGTTGATAAGATAATCGGAAGAAAAGGGATCGTTACCCTTGCTGAGTATCATTTTTTAAACTCAGTTAGCTCAATGTATGTAGAGCATCCTGTCTGATAAAGGGAAGAAAAGGGAGCGTTACCCTTACTGAGTACCATTTTAATACGGAAGATTGCCAGAGTGGTTGATCGGGACTCCCTGCTAAGGAGTTAAACGTGAAAGCGTTTCGTGGGTTCGAATCCCACATCTTCCTCCAAACAATAGGGATATAGCATAATGGTAGTGCATCTGACTTTGACTCAGAGTGCTTTGGTTCGATTCCAAATATCCCTTCCATATTTATTGTTAGCATAGCAAAACGGTAATGCACAGGATTGCAAATCCTTGAGGTCCCAGTTCAAATCTGGGTGCTAACTCCAATTATTTCCCAATTAGGGGTTGACAAAAGCAATGAATCTTGCTATAATAGTTATATAAGTTAATCAAGCAGGTTTAAGTTTATTTAAGTTTACTAACGTAATTCTCTGTCGTCGGGTCATTCCCTTCTTGCGCGTTGTTAGTAAAACTTAAATGAATTTACATTAATGAGTACTTTGAGTCTAAAACGGTCAAGTTCATGACAAAAAGATTGGGACGGTAGCACAGCGGGAGTTGCGTTTACCGAGTATGGGGGCTTATCAAGGATTAATTACCTTTGTTGCTTGCTGTACGGGTAGAAGGTCGTGGGTTCAAATCCCACCCGCCAATTCTCAGAGTACTTTTTAATGTAAATTTTAAGAGTTTTATGTCGCGTACAACTAGAAGGATCTCTCTGGTAAATGCTAAGTTTAACGTAAGTTGATGATGAGTTAACAGTTAGTTACTATTAACAAATCTAATGCGAATGTTATAGATATGGAATACACCCAGTAACTAGGTGTTGTATGAAATTGATTAGTAAACCTGTCCATTCTTTAATTGACCCAGTTTGGGGAAGGTTGATGAAGCGCGGCGCCAATTTAGTTTTAAGTCCCGTTCGTCTATCGGTTAGGACACTCGGTTTTCAACCAAGCAAGAGGGGTTCGATTCCCCTACGGAATACCACTTTAAAGCATCGATAGTGTCAACGGAAACACGCGAGATTCCAAACTTCGTATTCTAGGTTCAAATCCTAGTCGGTGTGCCAATTTAAGCAGAGTATGCTACAAGGTGTGGCAGTGGACTGTAAATCCACCGCGAAAGCATGAATGGTTCGATTCCATTACTCTGCACCAATTTTGCCTCAATGATGGAACTGGTAGACATGATGGTCTTAGAAACCATTGCCGCAGGGCGTGTAGGTTCGACTCCTACTTGAGGCACCAATTTTACCAGATCGGGTATGAGTCCTCCCTATCTTTAAACATGTAATAGGATCTGCGAAGCGCCTTAGGTGGCCAGCGATAAGAGCGAATACCCTACAGAGTTCAAGAGCAGTGAATCATACTATTTAATAGACAATGGAGAGTACTAATGAAAACAATTACTTTGCCCGATGGAAATACATTCATTGGAGAATTTAAAAACGATGTTCGTAACGGCATGGGTATAAAATTTTACCAGAATGGTGCGACATATACAGGTTGTTGGGTTAATGACATACGACATGGTAAAGGTGTAAAAAGTCACGCTAATGGAACTCGTGTAGAAGTTGAGTACGTAAATGGTGAGAAGATAACATAGTATAACATGTTATTAAGACACACCTAAATACAACCATATATAGGAGAAACCAATAAATGGCAATTACATTATCTAAAGTAGCATCAGAACGCATATCAGAGTATATGGTAAGTAGAGGACATGGATACGGTGTACGTGTAGGTGTAAGGACAACAGGTTGTTCTGGTCTTGCATACATAGTAGAGTTTGTTGATGATATTGAAGAACATGATACAGTTTTTGTGTCAAATGATATAAGCATTGTAGTAGATGCTAAAGGTTTAACGTACCTTGATGGTACTGAGTTAGATTATGGACGTGACGGACTTAATGAAGGGTTCAAGTTCAATAATCCTAACGCAAAAGATGAATGCGGTTGTGGCGAAAGTTTCTCCGTATAGTAAGTTTTGCATCATAAGCTAATCTAGTGAAAGCATACGCTTGAAAAGCGTGAGAGCGAGGAGCGTAACCTCGATGATGCACCAAAGTTCCTTAGCTCAGTTGGTTAGAGCATTTGCTTTACACGCAGAGGGTCATCCGTTCGAATCGGATAGGAACTACCACTTTTTGACAAAGCAATAAAATGCTTTGATAAATAAATACACAACAGTTTATGCTGACGTAGCTCACTCGGGAGAGCGCGACCCTGTCAAGGTCGAGGTAGTGGGATCGAAACCCATCGTTGGCGCCATTATTTAAATGAGAATGAATTATGAATACACTAGAAAATATTAAAGATCAAGTTGAAGGCAATGCAATCATGTTGTATATGAAGGGCACACCTAAGTTTCCACAGTGTGGATTCTCTGCACAGACAGTACAGAATTTAATGAACTGTGGTGAGCGATTTGCATTTGTTAATATTCTAGAGAATCCAGATATTCGTGCTGAATTACCTACCTATGCTGAATGGCCCACTTTTCCTCAACTATGGGTGAGTGGTGAATTAGTAGGTGGTTGTGATATTGTCAATGATCTAGCCGAAAGTGGTGAACTTAGTGATATTGTTAAAGCAGCAATTATTACGAAAAAAAGTTAAAAAGTACTTGACATTAGTTAAATCGTTTGATATACTAGTAAAACAAATTGAGAAGGAAGTGTAATTCATTTACACATACATATTGGGTAGTTGTGAGGTAGTTGACTTTGGTGATTCTTAGTCATCCTGCTTTGATAAACGCCTTTCGACAATAGATGAAATGACTTGTGATTAATCACGCAATGCTTGATCCGACGATAGAAGAACAGTATGTATTTGTAAGTGTAATACTTAATTCCTGAGTAGTTCAGTTGGTAGAACAGCGCACTGTTAATGCGTATGTCGTAGGATCGTACCCTACCTCAGGAGCCACATTTAAGATCAAATTTCTTGACCAGAAGTTTGAAACAACGTTTTATAGCGAGTTGGCAGAGTGGTCGAATGCACTGGTCTTGAAAACCAGCAAGGGTTCATAGCCCTTCGAGAGTTCAAATCTCTCACTCGCTGCCATTTTGATGCGGGATACAAAAGTTGTACTCCGGGCTCATAACCCGCGAGGCTAAGGTGCAAGTCCTTTTTCCGCTACCATTTTTATGTATGAGAATACATTTACAGAAATCGCTTCTGTTATCGTGACATACAACGACAACGATAGCGTTACACTCGTAACAAAATACATGTTAATATGCGAGTTGACGATAACAGAGGCGGCGCTATTAGTGTTAATAACAACTGTTGTTATTAAAAAAGTTTTGCAGGTAACTTGACGGGTTCAAGCGTCGGCCTTCCAAGCCGTACTGTGCAGGGTTCGATTCCCTCTATCTGCTCCAATATGTAAGAAGTAAAGAACATGCCTTGGTATACACAAGGTAAGTTAAAAGAATTGTCTACTTTGTATAAATACATTATAGGAGAAATATAATGGAATTATGCGAATATGAATGCGGACAAGAATCACGATACACTCTAACAAATGGTAAACAATGTTGTAGTGAAACATATCAACGGTGTCCTGCAATTAAGGACAGAAATAGAAAAGGTGTAAAGAAAGCTCATACAGAAGGTAAGATGCCTGGATTTAATGATGCTCAACGACAAAAAAGCATAGACACAAAAAAATCTAATGCGATAACTAACTTTTCTAACGAATTAGTAGACAGTTCTTCTCTGTCAAATGGTGCGATCAAGAGACATTTGTATTCTCTTGGTGTATTGCAATGTTGCAGTGAATGTAAGTTGGACACATGGAATAAAAAACCACTACCTCTTGAGTTAGATCATATAAATGGAAAAAACACTGACAACCGAATTGAAAACTTGAGGCTACTTTGTCCTAACTGTCATAGTTTGACTGATACATGGAGAGGTAGAAATATTAATGGTAATATAAAAGTTAGTGATGAAGACTTATTGACAGCATACAGTAAATGTGCTAATATAAGACAAACGCTATTAGAAGTGGGTCTTTCACCAAAGGGTGGGAACTATAATAGAATTTACAAGTTAATAAGCAGATAACGCAATTAACAAAGAACATGCCTCGGTGGTGGAATTGGTTTACACAACAGATTTAAAATCTGTCGTCTTCGGACATGCGGGTTCAAGTCCCGCCCAAGGCACCAAAATTAAAATAGAAGATGTAATATGAATAGTTTGTTTGAATACACAGAAGTAGTAGAAGAGTGCAAGGGTTCGTTAGAAGGTGATGGTGATAATAAATTATTTTCCGAAGCCGAGCGTGTTCTATCTACTGAAATAAACAATGAAGAAAAGATATTAAAGCATCCAATATTACACGAAGCGTTTGATCGCATCGTAGAGCAACATGTACCCAATCAATCAACTGCATTTTTATCATTATGCACTGCTACTCGCCCTTATAACAAGAGCAAGAAGTGGAAAGGATTCATCAACAAGTTTGGTGGTAAGGTTGATATGATAGTCGTTTCCAATGGTGGAATGATGCCTCAACAGTTTTGGAAAAGTTGGCCCTATTTGAATTATGATGGTGGTGATCATTATGATATTCAAATGTATAAAGATATTATGCATACACGCTTATTGAAGTTCTTTAGAAAGCACAACTACAGTAATGTTATTGCTAACTTTAGACCTAATTTGATTAATCATCAACCAGCACATGATGCACTTGCTATACTAAAAGAAGAAGGTAGTATTGGTGATTACATTGTAATGCCGAATCAAGAATTGTATAACAAAGCACAGTCATTAGGTTGGAAACCACCACATGGTCAGGGAGATATGTTTCCTGATTTGACTGAAACTATTTTGAGTGCATTGATTGCTCAAGTAGAAGAATTCGGTTATGATGAAGATTTATTAACTATACATGAGAAATTAAAGTACACTACTTAGCGTATTTCCGTAGTATAAATAATACTATAGACAGGGAGAAAAGATATTGTTCAAGCGAATGTATGATCTTTTTACGAACAAGGAAGTAAGCAGTATAGCAGTTGAAAAAAAAGAACTACCCCATATTGTGTTCATACATGGAGCAGGATGTAGTCATAGAAGTTGGAATTACCTATTAGCAAAACTTAACCCTACGCAATATACTATGTTAGAATATTCAGTAGATGATAAGTTTAATACTAATCTAACTAAACTTGCATCTGACTTTGGTCATATACATGATAAGAAAGTATATATTATATCTCATTCAATGGGCGGTATATATGCACTTAATTTATACCAAATGTTTAGACATCGTATAATTGGTTCTATATCTATAGCGACTCCATTTGCGGGATCAAGAACAGCAGATTTTGTAAAATACGTATACCCATCGTATGCGTTGTTTAAAGATGTGGGAGTAAAAAGTGCACCTATTTTGAGGTGTCATAATATTACTATTCATGTCCCATGGACGCAGATAGTTACTACTGATGGTGGTGTGCCTTGGCACAATGGTCATAACGATGGTGTTGTGACAGTAGAAAGCCAGAAGCATCGTGAAGATATGGAATTTGTAGAAGTACATGTAACCCATAACGAAGCGTTAGTAAGTGATGAAGTATTAGATGTAATAAAAGATAAATTAAATATAAAAAACACTTGACAAAACAACTAGTTAAGTGTATAATAATTTATCAGTTGAATAAAGCAGCAACCAAATAAGCATGGTAATTTATTTGATAAATAAAGTAGTAAGCAAATAAGTATATTGATTATATAGTAATGGGGATATAGCTCAGTTGGGAGAGCGACTGCCTTGCACGCAGTAGGTCGTAGGTTCGATCCCTATTATCTCCACCACTATATAATTAATTATTAAAAAGTTTCGCCCGATTAGCTGAGTTGGATTAGCAGGTCACTTGTAATGATCAGACGGCAGTTCGAATCTGTCATTGGGCACCAAATAATAAAACTCCCTTCGGGGAGTTTTTTTTCGGCTGTAATAAATAATAGTATGAAAGCATATAAAAGATTATTCACATTCGGTTGTAGTTTTACAAATTATGACTGGCCTACTTGGGCTAACATCATAGCATATGATATGACAGATGTCTCTTTCTATAACTATGGTGCATCAGGTCTAGGTAATGTAGCAATACAGTATCTTTTACTAGAAGCAGATATCGTACATACATTCAATGATGATGATTTGATAATAGTCAACTGGACTACTTGGTCACGTGAAGATCGTTTTTGTCAAGCACGTAGCGGTTGGTTGAAAGGTGCTGGTAACGTACTGCACATACAGAATAGACATTATGATCAATACATGGTAGAGAAGTATTGGTCACATGAGAATGATATTATAAAAAATGCATCAGCAATCATATCATCAAATCGTTTATTCAATATATCATATCAGGCATCATTGACCAATCCAATGAGATTTCTATCTGATGATTTAGATGAATCTAATGCAAAAACAATCTATGCACAGTCGTTAAGAGAGTTGAATATATCTACATTTGCGCAGTCGTTTGATGAATACCCATTTGATCCCCATCCTTCTATAATAGCACATATGGAACACGTAGCAGATAGCATCTATTCTACATTGGGTTTGACATTATCACCGCAAACGATTGACTATTTTGATGAATACCATAAGTTAATTGGTGCAGAATCAGAGTATGATTATGCGACTCATTGTGAACATGTCAGAGAGATAATGAATCCACGATGGGGTGATGTAACCAAAAGGGTTAAATACAATAATGTATGAAATTAAAAGTATAGAAATTGAATTGACAACTGTGTGCAATGCACATTGTCCCATATGTATTCGGTATGATGCAAGGGATGAAGGGTTATTTATAAATCCAAAAGCCAATATCAATCAATTGATTGACTTGGATATCATAGAAACTATATTTAAATCAGACAAATTATCTGACCACATCAATGTTGACCTAATTGGAACATCAGGTGAACCACTTGCCCATCCTAAGATTTTAGATATTATCAAACTGATAGTACAGCATAAGCCTAAAGCGAAATTAAACATACATACAAATGGTGGTCTTAGAACAACAAAGTTCTTTGCTGAACTTGCACGCATACTGCCATTAAAGTCTAGGGTTTGTTTTAGTTTAGATGGGTTAGCAGATACAAATCATCTATATCGTATAGGTGTTAATTTTGACAAAGCAATATCTAATCTAACCGCATTCGTTGAAGCGGGCGGTAGAGCGATCTGGCAATTTGTCATATTTGATTGGAATGAACATCAGCAAGAAGAATGTAAGAAGTATGCATTAGATTTAGGTTGTCACTCATTTGAAACTCGTACAAATGTAGATCCAGATGCTATCAATGCATCAATGATATCTGCTAAGAAACAGATATCTAATATTGTATCACCATTATACGAACCATTATTAATAGATAAAATTCCGTTACTGCCTGATTATGATTATATAGATGATGTGTGCATTCAAAATCAAGAAATATTTATAGGACCAGATGGTAAAGTCTACCCATGTTGTATGTTCTATGCAGCGAAAGCGGGTCCTAGTGACAAGCAAGTAGACGCTGATATGTACAAGAAATTTGGTCATGATTGGAATGATTTAACTATCCATTCACTAGATAGAATTCTAGAGCATTTATGGTGGGATGAATTACACACTAGCATTACTGAGCGACCATGTCATTCATGCATTGATCAGTGTGGTACAAAGCGTGATGAACGAAGTGTTAGTAATATAGAAGAAACGGGATACGAATTGAGTTTACAATAAATGAGTAGCACATTTGTATAAATAAAGTATTAAGGAGAATACGTAGTTATGTCAGATATAAAAATAGGTGGTAGTAACGGAGAAAGTGCAGAAACATACATTGGAGTTTTTGGCGAAATATGGATAGATGGAAATGGAGAAATACGAAGAAGTAACGGAAGTACGCCGGGTGGAGTAATAATTGGTAATGATGGTGGTGGTGGTGGTGGTGGTGCCTCAACTTGGGCCGATTTAGGTGACAAAAATAATGGCAACGGTCCATTAACAATAGCACTTGGCGTACTGGCGGGTGAAACAAATCAAGGATTAACCGCAACGGCAATAGGTGGTGCGGCTGGTAGCAAAAACCAAAGTACTGGTGCATTGGCAGTCGGTTACGGCGCTGGATTTAATGGACAAAGTGTTGATGCAGTTGCAGTTGGTGCCTCAGCAGGAATGGAAGCACAAGGCGCAGTGGCAGTAGCAATTGGACTAGAAGCAGGCAAAACTACACAGGGTAGTAACGCCACCGCAGTTGGTCCTTATGCAGGTCGCACCAATCAAGGTCCAAACGCAGTAGCAATTGGACTAGAAGCAGGCAAAACTACACAAGGCATGAACTCTGTAGCAGTTGGGCCTAGTGCAGGTTCAGAATACCAAACCGCCCTGGCTGTCGCAATTGGCAACGCCTCAGGGTTAAACTATCAAGGCGGTGGTGCAGTAGCAATTGGAAGTAGCGCAGGCGAAACAACTCAAGGCAATACTGCAATAGCAATTGGATATCAGGCAGGCGAAAATGTGCAAGGTACAAAAGCAGTAGCAATTGGTAATGCCGCAGGCATTGGTCAAGAATATCAAAAAGCGTATGTAAGTCATGCTGGCACAAACGTAGAATTAGGCGATACAACAGGTCTTGTCGTAGGTGCGAAAATTTCAAATATTGTAGGAGTCACTGCTGGAACCACAATAACAGCTATTGTAGATGCCACCAACATAACATTAAATCAAGGACTTACTGGAGCACCTGATGTCGGCCACCTAAATATTCATCAAAGCGGTCAAGGTGAAAGTGCAGTAGCAGTTGGTGAGTGGGCTGGTAAAACAACTCAAGGTGCTTCCTCGGTGGCAATTGGTGTGAGTGCAGGTGCGGAGACTCAAGGCACCTTATCGGTGGCAGTTGGTGTGAGTGCAGGGCAAATAACCCAAGGTGATTCAGCAACAGCAATTGGGGCTGGCGCAGGTTTTACAAATCAACGCGCAGAAGCGGTAGCAATTGGTAAGTGGGCTGGTAAAACAACTCAAGGCGAAAGCTCAGTAGCAATTGGTAAAGAAGCTGGCAGTGTAACTCAAAGCCCCAGCGCAGTAGCAATTGGACTAGAAGCAGGAAAAACTAATCAAGGAGCATTGACAGTAGCAATTGGTATGGGTGCAGCACAGGGTGAATCTATTAGTACTGTATATGTAAGTGGTGGAATCGGTGGTGCAGCACTTGTTGTAACCGATACAACAGGAATATATCCAGGTTACCGAGTGCTTGGCACAGGCTATGGCACAGACATTGTAAAAAATGTTGTTTCTGTAGATAGCGGCACAACACTTACAATAAGTGAAGATGCAAGTGAAACACCAAGCGGCGACCTATCTTTTTCAGGCGGTCAAGGCTCACAAGCAATAGCAATTGGATTTCAAGTAGGTCAAATTAATCAAGGCTCACAATCTGTAGCAATTGGCGACATTGCAGGTAAAACAAACCAAAGCTCA
>Ga0115007_10002656_pt1 | contig 10913 bp, 6 predicted proteins | sample ArcOceMetagenome_2_FD_87166 | JGI IMG/M metagenome (GOLD analysis project Ga0115007, IMG submission 87166) | Marine eukaryotic phytoplankton communities from Arctic Ocean - Arctic Ocean ARC135M Metagenome | ecosystem: Environmental > Aquatic > Marine > Oceanic | place: Arctic Ocean | collected...
AATAATGATTCTGGCTGAATTGATTCTACATATAAAATATCATATTTCTTTGCAGGACTATAGAAAGCAATTTGATTTGAGGCCAAACTTGAGGTGTTGTTGTAACTTGTTGGGCTGATTTAGTGGAATCGGTCAAAGCAAATGTGAATCATTAATTTGATTGAAGTAGTATGAATGTTGAGTGTCATCAGCGAACGAAAAGGCAGAAGGGGGGAATTGGAGGAAGCTGTGAATGTACCGGAACTCGTCCCGCCGAGAATATATGAACAATTCACTGATGAATATTTACCTAAGCAAGCAATTCTTGGTTAGATGGAAAAGAAAGGACGAAAGACAAGTAAAGTTGTAGAAAAAATCAACCTCAATACCGACGAACATAATCAACATATCATATACAACAAATGGTCCTTTACGCAAGCGAAAAAACTAAAAATAGACGAAAAGCTTCAAGACATCCAAAAACGGGCCAAGGAAGAAGTAACCTGCCTCAGCGGAAATCCTTACAGTCTAACAAGACGATTAGGTAAAAAGTCAGCGTCTGCTACCTTCTACTGCTAATTCTAATCTTACTGGCTGCTCCTTTTACTGTTAAAAGGAGATTCGGTTCGTAGTGGTAAGACGCTACTTGTGACGCTGAGTTTTAGGCTGAGCCTATTCAGAACAAATTATTGCAGTATACATATTTACGTTAGTCAGCTTAGAGCGAACTCAACTGATTGGCACCAAATCGATACAATTTGAAGAGAAAGCATCAACGTTGTCTTTCATTCAATACACACAACTGGCTGAAAAATTAAAAGAAAGTGGTACAATGTGCATGCATATGCATCTTATTTCAGACATATTGTTCATTATAGATCCACATGTTCATCAATACTAAGCAAAATTGAAAGTTTTCGTTGGTCTCAAGACTGCAGGTGGATGAGTGCTTCTTAAATTCGATGATTTTCGAGAAAGTTGGGATTCTATTAAAATTTTCTCGCTAAGTAATCAATGATATACAGATCAATTCTGTTCTACGGACTGTAGGTAACAGAAATTTTCTTAAATATAGAAGTGATGTTCATCTCGAAATCAAATAAATTAAACAAATCTCTTTCAACCGTAGCTCCTTCTCAGACACTACAAGGTTCAATACAAGATGCGTCTCAGATAGATTGTGGGGATGATAATATCTAGAAAATCCTGCATTTTTCTGATTTTTGAACCAGCCAAATAAATATAGGCTGATATATATTATACATTCCAATGAAAAGCTATAAAATTATCTGCAATTGAATATTATCTGACTTTGATGGAACTGCTGATTTCTTCTCTGCATCATATTTATGCTTAAAAGTTTCGGCTAGTGAAACTAGGTCAGCTATTGCCGGTGAAAAAATTATTAATATCTCTATTATCATCCATGTTAAAACTTTTTTGAAGCTAAAAAGATCGGGAAAGAAACTTGTTACCACAAAAATGATCATTTGTATTATATAATGTGTATTGTTTTTGTTGTTGTAGTTTCTATGCTATCTTTTTCTGTAATTGTATCTGTTATTGTTGTTGTTCCTCGAGAAAATTTGGTACTATGTGTCGCTTAGTGAAAGCTCGGTATTCATCATAGCTTCTGCAAGAGTCAGTCCTCTTCGAATCTTTGATCTTCCAAAAGACAGGTAATTAGGAAATCTGAACAAGTTGCGACCAGTTGTTCGATATCTTGATGTTCTCGGTATGATAAGTCGTACAAAGTATTTGTTTGTTATTTACGATAATTGTATTATTATTATATATGTAATGACTTTTTTGATGGAAATCCTGACTGTGGTTGTCCTGCTACAGGCTTATGTTAGTAGTTGATATTATCATTGCTATCGTCAATATTACCGCACTTGATTCAGACTCGAATGTTGCTGTTAGCGTACATCGATCAAAGAGGGGTCCGTACTTCAAAAGAATTTTCTCATTATTTGAGCATACATTTTAAAGATTAAACTTATGCATTCCCCGTATTCAATATTCAAAGTAATTCTGAAATCAAAACATAGACGATATCTATAGAAAACTCCACTCCATAAGCAAGTCTATGATGTACTTGTTGAGAATTGTTTATTCGAAGATCGTAGAAGAGCTGCTCAGAGACCAAGAAAAGATGAACCAAAGAGTGTTTGAATACATTTTTTTCTTGAATTAATGTTGAAAAATAAGGCCTAAGTGAAGAAAAATCTTAATGATGTACATTTTTTCTCTCTCTATAATGTAGATAATATAATCAATTCCTTGGAAGGAGTAGTAGATAGATATAGACCCTTTTCGCCCTGCGTAGGGTAGAAAAATCCCATGGCTGCGTATACAAGGCATCCGAGACTCAACTGAATCACTGTGTTTGATTATTTGCATTCAATACTACTAAATCTTTTACAATTAACTATAACTCTTCAAGAATAATATAGCATTCATAAAATAATACTAGTAGGTAGATTTTGTTCATAATAAATTACAATCACTATTCATCCACGGAAAATTGTAAAGAAAAAAAGATAACATTTTGGAAAATTTCACGAAACTGAACATGTATGTATCTATCGAATACAATTTATTCACGGGTGCAATTCAAATTAGACTTGATAGGCTTTGTATATGCTGTTTCTGGCGCCCATTGCTATTAAGGGACGCAGCAAATTCGTTCAGCGTATCTTTGATCAAACTCATTCCAGAGTGCTTCATTTTTAGCTGCAAAAGTACTCGTTCGTGACAGCGTTTGGAATTCGCACATATGTATGCAGTTACTGCTGCAAGCCGATGGCAGATATCTCCACCACCAGATAGCTTTGCATCAAATGCAGCCAAAGCCACCTGATCATCGTTGATTGTGTCCTCGATATCTGAGCGAAAGAACTGGTATTCGGCTTTACGAGCGCGCTCATCGTATTCCAGCAGCAATTCGACTAGACGATCTGTATATTTCATGTCATCTTCAACAAATTTTGAGATAAACCTTGGCATAGCTTCTTCCGGAGATTTGCTGTCAAGTTGAAAAGTCAAGGCGTAAAATATTCTTATGTTTTGAACTTTTAGCTCGTGCAACCATTTGCGTTTTGCTTTGATACTTATCGTTTGGATGGCAGCAGGTTTGGGATAGCGGGTACCACCAAAGATGGGAAATAAAAATTTCAGGGCTCCAGCCCTGACCAAGTTTTCCGCAGCCTCCTTGTAGACTTTGTCATCCCCGAAAAAGTCAAGAAGTTTAAGACTACAGCCCCCAGCGTGAATTTTTTCTTTGAGACAGCGGATGACCAACTCAACCCCATGTCCCTGCAAAAATGAGGAAAGATTAACTTTAGAAAACGTTATGCTAGAACTTAAGCACATACAAGAATTTTCGAGTATTTCAATTTCTTCATCGGATTCAGGTTGCTTCTTCCGATAAATTGCGATAGACTGTAAGAGAATTTCAATACCGTTAACAAAAGTATCCTTTCTCTTCTTTAAAATTTGTTGATTGTGTTGCCTTGGAAATTTCATGCTGGGAAGAGATGACCAGTCTGGGCAAGCAACATAAAGATCGGTACTTTGAGAAAACAAGGCTAAAAGTTCAAAGCATCTAGCTTTCAACGAATCGTTTTGATTTGACTCCTCGTCTGTGTTTTCAGCATTAAAAAAAAGCCAAGATACGATATTGCTTTCACTAGCCATGACGTTTTGAACCGAAACATTTTTTTCTAGGATTCCTTCAGGTGCCAACACTGCATCGAGCTCTAATAAATTTTCCATAAGTGACAATGTATTATCAACACCTTTCAAATTCCTATCTTGAGAATCATCATCTTTCTGAAACTTTACTAAATTCGCAGCTATCAGCATCCAGCCTTCCATAGTTGTATCAGCAAAAGTTTTCAGTAATGGGAGCACAGCTGGATCTTCTTCTACCAATGAAGGGTCGATCCATTCCATCAATAGAGAAACCACACTAGAACAAACATCCGTGTTCTCATGTCCAAGAAGCTGTATGAGGGTCGGCATTAGATTGCTATTGAGTACGTATTTGTAGACCGTTGTATCTGTGGCGAGGGCTTGTAGCGCATTTAGTTGTTCGTACAAAGCTAACTCGCTGTCCATGTACTGTTCTGGCTGATCGGGATATTCTGCTCTTTTCATTGCATTCTTCTTATAAATACTTTCCAAAGATTTGGAAGCAGCCTGAACCCCCTTCGCTGAAAGTTCCAAAACCGAAGACCCTTCGACTTTCTTTTCTAATTCTTCAATCAAAAGTTTCATTTCGTTTTGATCTTCTGCGATTCTCACAGATTTCTTTTGCTTTGTTTTCCCATTTCCCCCCTCCTTTTCCAATTTGCTGTCGATGTAGTATCCCGTTCCTTCATCGCCAGTTCCAAAGTAGAATCCTTTCTTCTCCCCAAGCCATTGGAAACAAGCAATGAATCTCTTCCCATCGTCACTGCTGATTGTATCTTTGCTTATTGAAATGAATCGATCCAATGTGTCTCCTGGTTTTGCTGCTTCAGTTGATTGTGTTGTTTCGGATACCATTTTCTTCCGTACTAGTATGTACACCTTTTAAAACACAGTTTCCAAATCGCTTAAAACGAACCTTCAATTATACTTGTATGAATGGAATGGAAGAATCGGAAGAATGAATTTATTCAGCGTTCAGCGTTCAGCGTTTTTTTTAAATTATTTAATTATGTGAAATGTCACATGAAATGAAAATGTAGTCTAGATTTCTGTCGCAGTAATGCAATCTTTACGTACGTCTGGCGGACTCAAAAATCTTTGATGGATCATACTTCCTCCGTGAAACGCATAATTCACACGCGCTATTGACAGGAATTTTCATTCAATAAAAGCACGATAAAACCCCCAAAATCTATGACAATCGACAGGAAATAAAAAATAAATAAAATTATTTTGATGTTTTCGAACTCACTGTCCACGCTTTATTACATCAAAATCCTCGCTATATCGCGTGTTAATTATGCGTTGCACGGAGGTAGTATTGAATGCTGTCATCAGCTGTTTAAGAGATATTAAATATCTACTGTACCTGTAAACGTAATTGTACCATACCGTGCAGCATGCAGCAGTATTCACACTTTTCAAACAATTCGACAATAAAAGACGACGACGACGACGACGACGACGACGACCAGAGACAATACCTAGTAGAACCACAATAACGAAAGAAATGCGGCGCACAATTTTCTTTCTGTATGGTCTTCTCTTGTCGATTGGACTTGTTGCGGTACGATCTTTCACAGCAATATCAGCTCAAAAAACAATCGGCGGTATTTCCCCTACTTTTCAGACACAGAACGAGAACTGCTTCAAATTTACTCTATATCTATCAAACCAGAATGAAGAGTTCCATTCTTCAGAAAAGTCATTGACGAACGAAGAAATATCTCGCTACTCTCGTCATTTGGTCTTGGCGGATGTTGGAATGGATGGGCAGAAAGCCCTGAAGAACTCGTCTGTATTGGTGATTGGTGCAGGAGGCCTTGGATCGCCTTGTTTATTGTAAGATCGACTTGATTTTTTTTCTTTGATCGTATATCACTTCTCTGTTATTCGTTCACTCAGGTCGGCTTTCCAATCTCTCGTTACATCCACCTTATAGGTATTTGGCGGCTGCTGGAGTCGGTCATATAGGTATAGTTGATGCTGATACAGTTGATACTTCCAATCTCCAAAGACAAATCATTCATGGAACATCAACAGTCGGGGTTTCCAAATGTGAATCTGCACGTCGGCGAATACATGATATCAATCCCCATGTTGAAGTCTGCCTATACGAAGAAGAATTCACTTCTGAGACGGCTTTAAGAATTCTAAAAGAAGGTTTCGAGAAAGGTCGACCGTATGACGTAGTTGTGGATGGTTCTGATAACTTCCCTACCAAATATTTGATAAATGATGCTTGTGAAATATACCCAGTTGGTGGAGGTACGCCGTGGGTATATTCTGCGATTTTAGCCTTTGAGGGTCAGTTAAGTGTCTTCAATTTAAATGGTGGACCAAATTATCGAGACATGTTACCTACACCTCCTCCGCCTGGCGACGTAAGTTCACCTGGATCATTCGTTTTCTTTTTATTTCTGGTACATTTATTGCTTGCACAGTGATTTCAGATTTCCTCTCATAATCTGTTCTACACGTGTTTGTAATTCTCTACAAACTTTATAATTGCAGGTTCCATCCTGCGCAGAGGGGGGTGTATTGGGAGTCTTACCAGGGTGAGTTAGTATTTCTTAATTTCGCTATGGGAATTGATTGCATTTATGTTGATTAATCAAGTTTTTCTCGACGCACTTTCGAAATCCTACAATGATATCTAACTTTATGCGAACTGCCGTGTTTGATTATTTCTATAAGCACCATGGGGTGTCTTCAAGCGACGGAGGTTATCAAAATTTTGTTGAAACGCAAACCAGAAGAAATCACAAGTGGTCGTGTTTTAGTTTTTGATGCACTGAAAATGAACTTTAAAAACATCGGTCTGGTGAAGCAACCGGGGAGGAAAGAAATTACGGAATTAATAGACTACCAAGGTTTCTGTGCAGGCCCCAAAACTATAGCAAAAAAAACTTCAGAGAAAAGTAGCACCTTTGATGATACTTCGGAGAGAAGTCTGAATATTCAGAATGGTAGGACTATGGACGAGACCGAGAGTTTTGAACCTACGAACCAACATTCTTTTCAGTCTATAGAACCGAAAGACTGTCTTCGGAAACTTTCCACTGGATGGACTCCTTGGGTTCTCGATGTTCGGTTGAAAGCTGAACATGATATTGTCGCTCTCCCCTTTACTGACAAAGTGGTCCCACATCGTATGGTTAGGATCGAGAATGTCCCCATATCCGGGGACATATTAGTCTATTGTAAAGCTGGAGTTCGAGGGGAAAAGGCATGCAGCCGTCTGGCAGACTTAGGTATTGAAGCCGACCGATTGTATAATTTGGAAGGAGGTATCATGAAGTGGCAAAGAGAAATTGATCCTGCTATGCCAAGGTATTAGGGGACCTTATTCATTACAGTGTATTGCCTAATACTTCTATTATTGAGCCCCCCATTTTGTTGCGTTTACGTTCGAAAATGTGATTTTAAAAGTCATAATGTCCAGACGCATACATATTGCGTGAAATAATTACGGAGCAAGACTACACAGTGTACTGTTTTGAGCTTTTTGTATCTGCATTGTCCTACTCCCTGCTATAACTTGTCCGATGAAACGTAGACAGTGCTATGGCATGTTGTGTAAATACAAATTGTGATATTTAATAGATTTTGCTACTCTTTCATCTATGCATAGTTAGATTGTGCACGAGATAACATAGTATGATTTGCTTGCTACTAATTAATAGCTACCCAAATTCATTCAGTGCTTTGCACAAAGATGTTTCCCAGATCCTGCTCATGGGGTTTCCCTTGAAAGAATTAGGTTTTTTCTTTCACCACCAGTGAGCAGAAAGTAAAAGCACTGGATTGGGTGGTGTTGTGTGGCTGTTGAGGCAACTGACAATTCTTCTTTTTTACAATTGCTTTACCTAATTTAAATACTGGCAATGGTAGCCTATGGCTAACTATACTGCATACAAACATTAAGTACGAATGGGTGACACTCCAATTAAGGTCGTATGACCTAGTATTAGGTTGTTAAACAAAATAGCCAAGAAATATCAAACATCCTACTACTATACTATTTTAAACTGCAGCAATAGATCCTAGCTCCCAAAGCCAAATGGAGCACAGTTGCCTCATGGTAGGACTTACTGCATAAAGTAGTGGAATGAACACGAAACATTAGCAACTAGAGCAATGGAGGAAATATTCTTCTTCTTTGATACTTTCTTGTTTTTTGTGCAACTTTTCAGTTTATTAATTCAACCACATGGGCCCGAATTGAGGTTGTGTAGTACTCTTATCCTCGCCTCAATACTAGTAGTACATTTCAAGCTGATGACAGACTTTGCTATTATTTTTTTCGCACACATCATATCTCAACGAAAAACTAAATATAAAAACGAAACGTGGACAGTCAGTCGTGCATACTTTAGTCCTCACCATTAAATCATTCTGAGAAGAGCAAAAACCGTTAAAATTATCTCTGGAATCTTGGTTTTTAGACACATACACTGTAATAACATTACCACAACTGGTACCGGTACGAGTACATATCAGTATTCAACTCTATTTTGCAACGACGACTATGCATCAAACACCAACTCAAGTAGCTAGTAGTATCAAAAGAACAGTTTGAATACAAACTCAAGTGTCAATATAGAGGCATATTTAGCATTCACCCATCAGGATCTATCATGGCGGGTAGCAAACGAAAAAGCGCCCCATCCTCTGACTTTAAACGTATCAAAGCCAAAGTTGGGAAGAAGGCATTGAAACCCCTGAATGATACAGATGTATCCTTCAAGTCTGCATCTCTGCACCTGGGACAATCCATTCAACATGATGGCGAACATAATAAGTCCGAAAATCGTCAAGTTCTTTTATCTTCGCGAGGGAAGTCTTTGCTCGACCTATTGTCACAACTTAGTCATCCCGCCGCAAATGCTAGATCTTCTTCTTTAAAGGGAATGCTTGACATTGTCAAAAATCACCCTCCCAAAGCTATTCTACCAAATTTATCCGCTTTAATCCCTGCATGTGTTCATTCATGTGTTGACGAAGATCAAGATGTTCGAAGTCTTGGGATTGATATCCTATCGGTTCTTTTATGTAAGCTGGAAGAAAACACAATCCAACCCTTCGGAGCTTTGTTGATCGCTAGGGTGTCCTCAGCATTGCATAGCCTCGATGCTTCGACTCGAATCGATGGGGTGAAGATGGCAAAGCTCGTAAGCACGTCCTGTCCCTGCTTAACGTCAGTATTTGTTAATCAGCTTCTACCTCCTTTTTCCAGCCTCTTAGCAGACCAACGGACAAATAAAGCAATAGACGAGATATTACAATCTTTGGTATCACTGCTTCGGGTTACTACCACAAAACGTCATTCTCATCCGCTTTTTCATCCTGTTGTTGGTGGGAACAACAACGCAGTTAGCAGAAATAATTATCAAGAGCCTGATTTGATCTATGTTCCGAATTCTTCCGGATCTCGGAATTCAATTTTATCCACTGGTCGACCGCTCAACGTCGAAAGAAGAAATATAAATTATATTAAACGAAAAAAATCTGACAGTTTCGGCTCGGGAATCAAAAACAAAACCAATTTGATATCAAAACTTCGTGACAGTCTTGTAGAGACAATTAATCTTGAATACGAACCAATCATTTCAACCAATAAATCCACGACAATCGAACCTCAGGGAGGCATAAATCATGCTAGGGTAAACTTACTACTTCGCTCAATCCGACATCTTCACCAAAATTTCGTTTCCTCTCATGCAGAAAAATTGGACGATGATGATATCGAGTTTGATAAAGTAATAAAACAAATAGCTTCAGTTTTAATGGATAGTTTCCCTATCAATCAAGATTCTTTATCTAAAGCCAACGTTTCTGCTAGAAATAGCAAGTTAACAAGAAGTGTGGAAGATGTCAATGCTGCGATTGCAATCACTATATTGGAGGTATCTTACGTGCCTTATGCAAGGGATGAAGAGCAGGAAAATCCTTCGTTGGTGCTAAATGATACGAACACAAAAAAATGGCTTAAGATTATTTGCTCCTATGTGACTCCTCGTTTAAAATTTCTTGGAGAAGCATCAAATTCTACGTCATCGTCGTCAGATTTGGATATAACTTGCAAGATCCTTCGTCAACATGGAAAGAAATGTGGATCTTTTAGAGATCTGAGTGTAATGCTCGGCATCTTACAGGAAACATTTTGTCAGACTGATGATATCCAATTGGCGCGGTCTACCGCAGGTCGCAGGATTTCTCTTGTAGTGATGGACTTGATCGAAGACACCAACTTTCATCTAGGTAATGATTTTATTTCACCGATTTCAAATATGTTCACTCAATTTGTGATGACGATGCCTTTCTACTTGGAGGCATGGGCTGGCGACTTTTTATACGAAAGCCAAAGAATTTTAGAGGGCCTCCACAAATTGGTCCGGGAGGTTGAACAAAATTGGGACTCAACAGTTCTCGAATGTCTCCGTAGCAATTTGTTTAGATTCACGATGGATCGAGTTAACTTATCCTCATCTATCTTTGAAATGTATCCATGGCACATGCAAAAAATATGTCTTGGTTTGATGGTGCTACTCAGAAATCCCACTGATCAAACATTGAAGAACCTCGCTTCTATTTGTACTCGGTTGGCATTGAACCATGAAACCTGCGTCAAAACGGAAGCGCTAGTAGAAGCAATAATACAAGCTGTTCAAAGTATCCGAAAGACTGTCCCGATGCAACGGTATCTAACATTCCTTGTTCAAAGTATAGGAATTTCTAGTCATGTAAAGGAGCTAGTACGAGTTGAAGGGATCGCCGTGGAATCAAACTTGGACTCCTCTTCTAAAAATTTATTTGACGGAGCCTTCTTCACTCCAGATCCTGTATTAAATATAGTGGCAAGAATTTTTGTTCAGTCGGGGTCTATGAAGGTATTACGAATGATATATCCACAGCTATCCTCCTGGCATCAAACAAGAGTGAAGGAGGGGGAAAGCTCAATGGAATTTCTCTTGAAGACGCGCTCGAGCTATATCATCCTTGCCCACTTTTTCCTAGTGCATACAAAGCAAAAGAAAGAAGTTGGTAATCAGTCGTCTTTATTTGATACTGTGCACGGGGTAATGTCGGTCGATGAACTAACAGATTCTATTTGCAGGTTCATAAATTACATAGTACGCAACAAAGAGGCAATGCAAGTCTCGTCAAAGCTAATTTCTCCTATAGTTGCAATGATGTCGTCAGAAGCCTGTGTTTTGAACTCTGTGATAAGTAAA
>Ga0115007_10002657_pt1 | contig 10911 bp, 6 predicted proteins | sample ArcOceMetagenome_2_FD_87166 | JGI IMG/M metagenome (GOLD analysis project Ga0115007, IMG submission 87166) | Marine eukaryotic phytoplankton communities from Arctic Ocean - Arctic Ocean ARC135M Metagenome | ecosystem: Environmental > Aquatic > Marine > Oceanic | place: Arctic Ocean | collected...
AAAAAAACAAGACACAGAACCAAAAACACCAAACGATTCCAAAGACATCAGAATTGAATTTCAAGATCTGTTGTCTTATAAAAAAAAAAGCCATGAATGGACTGAGTGTATCAAATACGATCATGCTGTGCATGAATTCAATTTGAACGAAAGAAAAAAATACAAACAATTAAAAATATTGCAACAAAAACAAGAGAGAAGAGATCTAAAAGAAAAGGAAGAAAGAGAAAAAAAAAGAATAAAGAAGAAAAATGTTTATCGAAGGGATGAGAATGACAACAACCAGGACAACAACCAGGACAACCACAAGGACAACCACAAAAGCAGCAGTAGTGCAACATCAATATCATTGGCACAAAACAAGGCGAAAACACCATTTGAAAATGACGACGATGAATCAATGTGGGCTTTACCTTTGGTTGAAATAGATCAATTGTTGCCCGGGCATTCCTACCGTTTTCGTTTGGTTGAATATACTACCACAAGTGCGGAGAAGGAATTTTCGTCTTCCAAGCATTCCACTGTCTTGGGTGGTGGACCCTCAAATTGGATTCAAACAGCTACGGATGTGCCAGGTCCACCACGCAATGTACAAGTTTTGAATGAAACTTCTTCCAGCATAAAAATCTCTTTTACACCGCCACATGTTGGTCCATCGACAGCGTATGACATTGAATATCAATTGGGCATCCAAACAAAACCATCCAAAGAATCCAAAGCACCGCAACAATTGACAACACTGGACGAAGAGACGAATGAACAAGTACAACATGTAAAATTGGTCAGAAATCGACAACATTTACTGCAACCAAAAGGACCTTGGCATTATTCAGGAACAGTGTTTGAAAGTTCCAGCATGGACGAGGATGCGGACGAGGAGGATGAAACCAAGGAGGGCGAAGAAGTGCCAGAAGACCAGAAACCGAGCGACGACGGTGAAAACGACGGTGAGAACGATGCAAACAATCAATACAATGACGAAGGCCACGTACAGCATGGATTGACAGGGGGAAGGAGCAGTCAAACCAAAACACCACTATTCGATAACATATGTGCCTCAGAAATGGGTATTCCATCCGTTTGTCATACTTTTACAATAAATCATTTATTGTCGAATGAATATTATCGACTTCGCATATTTGCTTCAAATAAAAATGGCATTGGTGAAGCAGCAATGAGTTCGTTTTGGGTAAAGACTTTGCCGAAACCGCCAACACCGTCGTCACTCCCACCATACATATCTGGAAAAAGTAGTCGTTCTTTGTATGTGGAATGGGAAGCAGCAAATGGTTTTGGGGAAGTTTGTTTGTTGTATCGTGTGCAAATGAGAGAAAGAGTTTCTAAATTGCATGATGAAGAATCAAGTTCCGACGAGGAAGAAGATAGTGAAGGGGAAAGAGAGATAGGAGAGGAAGGAGAACAGGATCACTACAAATACACAATCAAAACGAACCCAAAAAGGGGGGCGTGGAGAAATGTTGGTTTAGTAGCAAAATCCGTGGAGGAGGACGATGGTTGGAGATCATTGGAAGTGCTTGATCTAATACCCGGGAAAACGTTTGAATTTAGATTAGCAGCACAATCAATCATGGGATGGGGGGAATTTGGTCCGGCGAGTCGTTCTTGCCAATGTGAATTTGAACCACCTGAAGTAATAGATGATTTACAGATCGAGATCGCCGGTGATAAACAAAATATGTTACACGTGAAATGGGAAGAACCACATGGATGGGGGAAAGCCATTGACTTTTATGAAATTGAAATGCAATCCAAACAAAATTTAAATCAATGGATACCTGTGTGTGAAACACCAAAACAATCCAGGTACATTGGATTGGATGTGTTGACAACGGGTATACCGTATCGTTTTCGTATACGTTCGGTCAGTTGTGTTGGGTATTCTAAATTCAACAAAGAGAGTAAATGGTGGGTATTGAGTCAAGGAGTATAGAATGGAGATATATGTTTGAAATCGGGGCAAATTCATTATTTACACATGTATGTAGCACACACATGTTCACTGATACATACATACATACATACATGTATACGGGTATACCCGGGTATATGGTAATACATGAATGTATGTATGTCATGTATGTAATATGTAAATGTGTAAAGTGTAAATAAAAAAATAAAAAAGTGCTACCCGGGTAATTTGCTACATGTAACAAATTTATTTTTTTTCAAGAGGAACCAACAAAAAAAAATGAAAAATAAAATAAATGTACAGGTACCACACATATATTTTTTATATTTTTATTTAATTATATAAAAAACTACACTTTTGTCATTTGTCCTAAGGAGATATCGACCATCTCCCTAATTTGTACCCGGGTAATCTTCTACTTCTACAATATTTTTTAGAAAAAAACTACAAATTTGTCCCATTCATCGCATTCGTTGTGAAATTGCCCATTCGCATTGCAGCAGCCACCATTGCTTCCTGCTTCGTTTGACGTGCAAAAGAAGTAGCGTCTGCGCATTTCATGCGCATTTCACCCTCGACTTCCATGACATGTTGTTCATGGTGTTCTAAATTTGCAATTGCTCTTTGCAAAGATTGACTGACCGCTGGTGGTGCATTAGATAATTCAACTTCATGGGATCGTGCTTCGACCAAACGACGTCTCAACATGCTCGAAATCTCTTCTAGCGTATTCAAAGCGTTGCAGTTTCTCCCTTTGATGGCTTCAGCTCGACCAACATTTTTCGCAAACATTGCACCTTCTTTCTTTGCTCCATTTTCTTTCTCTTTTTTCTCTTTTTCTCCATCCCCGTTGTTTTTCGTCAACATTTCTGATGCTTTTTCGTGCTCTTGCACAACAGCATCATTGAACGTTGTTAAACTGGTTTCCAAAGATTCAAATGGACCGTCGCTTGGATTTGTTTGGCATGTTTCAAGAGCCAACTTGGATTGTTCTTTGACTTGCGTTTCGTACTCGTTCACTGCTTTGTCACCCGCCACCAGTTGAGTGACACGTTGCACAATTGCCGCAAACGAATTTTTTTTCAAATTGTAAATATGTTTTTCTTGTTCTCTGGCTGTCCTTCTGGCTTGGTTTAATTTTTGATGTGTTGCATCGTTGAGGTTTTGACGTTCTGTGTCTTGTTTTAACATTCTTTCGTTGGCTTTTTTTCTTGTCACCGACAATGCATTGTTTAATACCAAACGATTGTGGTCAACGTCAGCCGCTTTTTGTGCAGCTTGCAATGATGTTTTGACTTGACTGACTTTGTGTTCCTGTTGACGAATGAGTTCTTTGTGGGCATTCATCGCTTTTGTCAATTCTGTTTGTGCCGTGTCTACCTGTTGTGTGGCTTCAATGTGTTCTGCTTTCAATGCTTGAACCGCTGCATTATTTTGAGAATTCAACTGTTGTTTCGTTTCGGCGTTTTCTTCCACTTTTTGGTCTTCTTTTTCTTGTTCGTTTTGTTTTTGGTGTTGAAACAATTCAGCAAGTTTAATATCAATTGCGTTTCTTGCATCTTTCATTGCTTGCAAGTGTTTTGCTTCCGCACTTGCGGTCTCGATTGTTTTTAATGCCGCACGACTTGAGCTTAACTTGGTTTGATTTGTGTTTGCCCACATTTCATAATCTTTGACTTTTGCATCCAATGTATTTTGGCGTTGTGCTTCATTGTACAGGACAATGGATTCGGTGGCTTTGGATTCTTGTTGTTCCAAGGCTTGGTAACTGGCACGTTGTACTTGTTGCACCATGTAATTTGTTTCCAATGTCGTGACTGTTTCACGAGCATCTTCCAACAGAGCTTCGTTTTTTGACAACGTTTGAACTGTTTTCTCGTCTCTTGCCGAAGAATTGGAGACTAAATGTAAATTAACCACTTCCGCAACCCGAGCATCATCCATTTCTTCTTGTTTCAATAAATTATAACGTTCTTCGGTTGATGCCAAGATCAATGCTTTTACTTTGACAATGCAGCGGTACGTTTTGGTGTTTTTGGAAGATTCCTGCCTTTTTTTCACCAAGTTATTGTACTCGTCCCGTGCTTGTGAACGGTCTCGAGTAGCATTGGACAAACGTTCTAATTTTTGTTGGACTTGCACATCGTCGCCCGTCACGTTACCAGGTGTTGACGCGGCGGCCAATAAATCGTAGTACGTTTTATTGTTTTTTTGGTACGCAACCAACGCTACTTTGGATTCCATCGTCAACATGGACGTTTCGTTGCTTGATGTGTAATAGGTTTGTAACGATGTCTCATTGGATGCAGCGCTTGGTCTTGCCTCTTTGACGTTCCTTTCAAGTTGGCTTTTGGCAGCATGTACGTTGTTCAACAACACCACCAATTGTTGCTTTGCTTGATCCCCCAAAGAGGTTAAATCACGGACCATCTGTTCCGACTTCAAAATGTTTTGATTCAATACCCCCGTTCGTTGTGCATCTTTTAAGGTTGGTTGTCCTTCTTGGCATTGACATTTATACTTGTGTTGGTACGAATTGCCCGGGCACCAACCTTCGGTTTGTGGTGGCATCCATTGCGGTTCTTGTTTGGTGTCCTTGGGTTGGCCGTTTTCGTCCAACGATGTTGGTGCGTCTTCGAAGGTCATTGGTACGCAACCAACAGCATCGGTTCTATCTGGTGTGGAGGAACACCACCCACATCGTGGAGAGGCGGTACAATCATCGCACTTCTCGAACGATGAGCATGGTGCTAAATCATTACACCCAATCATGCGCCACCCCTCTTCGCATCCCGTCGGAGATGAAGGACCATTGTCATCGCCCTCCATGCATGTTTCGGTTTTTCCACAAAAACCACACCCCGATTGACGAGTGCATTTGCCACAGGTCTCGATGGATTGACAGCCGGTTGGATCGGGTTGAAATGGTGATGGGCGGCGACTCCTCCTGGTTTGGCAACCCGCCGATTCCGACAAAGCAAGGGACGCACGAAAACTCCTCAACCTTGTGGTGGAGATTGCACAGGCACCGGGAAGGGCAAGAGTGAGCAAAAGTGTAACCAGCCTCATTTCTTTATTGGGTGCTTCCTTTTCTCTCCTCAAATCCAGGCGCTGGGACCCGGGGCCCGAGTCGAATGTCCTCAGACAGAAGTGAGCTTTCACGATCCACCACCCTGACAATGAATCGCATTGGATCACTCGGTGGCCCCGAAGGCAAGGATGCCGAACATGAATTTCTATTGGGTCAACAAGATCCCATGAGAAAAAATCTGTCCAAATCGGCACAAATGGTGTTGTCAATCATTGATGCGGAAGAGTTGAACGAATGCGAAAATAATTTTGACATGTTCGATCAATCCAGAAAATTGAGATTTATCACCATGGAATTTGTGGGTACATTTTGCAACACTTTGATTTGTGCCGGCACGTGCATGTCCACCGGTGTGTTGACGTATCAATTTGGCATGGAAGAGCAAACGGCGGGTCGAATGCTGGCCATTGCTTTTTCTTCTGGATTGTCTTACACCGCCGTGTTGTATTCGGCGTCCTCCTTTTTAGACAACAAATACAAACGACGCAATGAAATTCTTCGTACCGGTTCGATCAAAAACGACGACGACGAAGTAGACGAAGATTTGGATCAAATGAAACACCCGCAATCGGACGCCAAAGACGGTGGTTCTTTTCGTGATTTTCCATGTGGTCATTTTAATCCAGCAATCACCTTTGCCATGGCCATTACGAACACATTGAATGGAAAAGAATTACAAATATCACCAGCAATGGCGGTCTCTTACATATCAACGCAATTGTCGGCGGCAATGTGTGCGACGTATTTTTTGGCCTATCTGTTTGATCATTTAAAGATTCCACAAAACCCCGTGGGTGTGCCTGTACCGGGCGACGGTGTGACGGTCGTGGGTGCTTTGTTGATGGAAGCAATACTAACCTTTTCATTGACAATGGCCATATTGATATTATTGATCAGAGGTGAAGATACACGTGAAGATACCAAACCAGAAGAGTCCTTGGGTGACGGGCGTGGTGAATTGAGAAAAGCACGTGAAGCACGTGGTTACATTCGTGACATGGCACCCCTGGCCATTGGACTCATTTACATCACCTTGTCCATTTTAGGCATTCCGGTCACTGGCGCATCCATGAATCCAGCCAGATCATTTAGTGCTGCATTCATCTCTGGCATTTGGACCGAACACTGGTTATACTGGGTCGGGCCCTTTTTGGGCAGTGGTTGTGCCGCTTTAATGTATACGTACATTATTGATAAATTGGAAAAAGTTTAGTGCGTGATGTCGGGTTTCCATTCCTGTTCCAGAGAGGGGCCTCCTATTTGTGGTGTGGTGATGTGATTGAGAACAACACTGTTTACTGTTTACAGAGGTAACACTCTTTCTAAATTGTACACTTCTACACCTTGAACCTGTATTTAAAAAGAAATTTTTAGATTTAAAGTTGTTTAATTTAAAATAAAACATGTACGACGAATGAGGTATGTGCACACGCAGCGCTCATCATATTCCCTCGTCCCTCTCTTGGACTGTTTTTGGATAAGATTTCCTTTGAGCTTTGAGATTTCTTTGAAGTTCATCTTTTTTCTGTTGAAATCTGAAATGATCTTAGAAACATCTCTCCAATTGTTTATTATGTGCAACGGCAGCTGGATTTTACATGTACCAATAACAAAGTAGAAATACAATCAAAGTCAAGATCATCAAAGCTACCAGCAATAAACGATCCATAAATTCCCGTCGATTGATCATTTGTATTACACTGTCAGAAAGACCCAGTGTACCAGCCATACTCACTAAACCACGTTGCACACCCTTTAAACGATCGCCTTGGGTACCTATGTGGGACGAGAGTGTACCCAACCATTGAGCGGTCTGGTTGCCTGAATCCAACGATTTCAACAACATGTCTCTTTCGTTGTTTAAATCATTTGCTCTTGATTTTGTTTCGGCCGAGGTGTCCGATGAACCAAATAATTCTGTACGATTGTTGGCATCACGTATACGTCGATCCCATTGCGACATTTCTCGGTCGTAAGTATGTTTGAGTGAACGGTACGCGTCCCTCATGTTGGCAATGCGTCTGCAAAGGAAAGTACAACAAGACTGGAAGTCAATGAACCAAGCATAAAACAAACAAAAAGTCTTTTGGACACACATACAAAAGAGGCATTTGCTGGTTGAAGAGACAAGTCGTTTGTTTATTTTTCAACAACCAAAACAATGGTTGAATTGAATTGCCACACATCAGAGACAAAAAACAACAAAAATGTCTGGACGAAGGACATGAACTTACTTTTGCCACATGCCCCGTTGGTTGTATTCTTTGCTGAGCAGTTCTTGCATTTGTTCAATGTTCATAAAAAATTGCGACAGGTCCCGAGTAAGCCGAGTCATCATGACCTCGTCCAAACCACCACGTGGCGTGTCCAAAGCGTCCAGGGACATCTCAATGTCGACCTTCAGTTTTCTTGTCCGTGGAAAGAGAGAGGCACAGGTATCGGCATTGCTCCAACTGTTGTTGGAAGAAGTACCTGCTGAAGCACCGGGCCCACTGTTGAAATGACTACCACCGCCCGATGGTACTGTGTTGGTATTGTTGTTTGGGTATTGTGAAGCACCACCTCCACGATGGTACATGGTTGTTTGATGGTTAGTGTTGCCCACGTTGGTTTTGTCAATGTTTAGTTGTACGTGGACCTCCCTGATGAAAGGATTTAGGGGGTTGGAGGTTGGGGGCTTTCCCAGGTTTCGACTTTCGCTCGACGAGAGGAATCATCGAAGGATCGAAGGATCGGTCAGGATAGGTCATACGGCGCTCACCCAGTTAGTTCTGTTTCAATCTGTCCCTCTGATCAATCATGAATAAATTATGTCCCCTTGTCTTGTATTCCCTGGTGGCAACAACCTTTGCGATGCAAATTAATATCCGCACTTCCGGTAAAAGTTTGACCATCAAAGTTCGCGACGAATCCACGACCATTACAGAAATAAAATCGATCGTTGCAAGATTAAATTCCATACCCCCCGATCAACAAACTCTGGTGTTTAACGGCAAAAAACTGCGAGATGAATACACGTTGCAAAAGTACCGCATTAAAAACAACGCATGGTTCACTCTTGACCACGAACAACAACCGGTGTTTACCACTCAGAATCAAGAGATCAAACTGCAAGAAAAGGAAGCTACCCGAAAAAGATTTGGCTTTGACGATCCCACCACCAATCCCAAAGATGTGGTCAATGGGTTCGACGACGAAATGTTGCAAACCGGCCATGTGGCTCAAATATTGGAAGCGGTTCGTGAAAGTGAATACATGAAACACAAATCCAAACAACAAAAAGAAACAGAATTGAGATCCAACAGTTATGACGAATTGAAACGCACGGTGTTGTCGAAACTGACGGGTGGCAAAAACAAGTTGGAATCGGTGGTGAAACAATTGGACATGAAAGATGTGGACATTGAAGAGGTGGACATGAAAGATGTGGAAAGTCTGTTGTCTTTCATGCGTCTTTCAGAAGTCAAAGATCTAAGTCCAGAGGTGGTCAAACGTTTGTCGATCAATGGTTTTAACGAATTACCACGGGGAATGGTCAAGCATTTGAAACAACGAAAGCTGATCAAACACATTGAAGCGGATACGATACGTGGTTTGGACAGTAACAAACGTCAAGAAGTTCGGTCCAACGATTTAAAAGAGTTTGTCGCAGAGTCTTCGGCGGACAAAACAGTTGCTTTGGTCTGTGGTGACAATAAAAAATGTCCTGTGCGTGATGCGATCAATCAAAACCAAAAAGGTAGCGTGGTGGATTTAAATTTTGAGGAAACATTGTCCAGTTTTGCAAAAAAACAGGAATACTTCAAATTAAAGGCAAGAGCAGCAACATTGGAGGTCATGACGACAGAAGACATGGCGGCAACGGTGGAAGTATTGGAAAAAGTACCAACTGCCGAGGGTGAAGAAGAACCCCATCTCAACACTGGCAACAATGTCCGCCGTCTTGAAGGTGAAAAGGAAGGTGAATCCGAAGGTGAATCCGAAGGTGAATCCGAAGGTGAATCCGAGATTGATTTTGAGAATGTTGATGGTGTTCGTATCCAAACCAACAGTTCTGGTGCAGACACTATGAATAAATTCAGCAACACCATTGACAACAATCAATACAAAGAGACTTCGATTACGGAAGTTGAAAACACAGAATCGGTGGATGAGACGAAGACGATGTGTGCCAAGGATTCCGATTGCCCAAGTCATTCCGATCCCTTTTGTGGGTACAGCTGTATGTCGGGGACATGTGCATTGTGGTGCCAAGGAAGTGGTGATAATACAAATGATGGTGGTAACATTGACACGACTTCTAGTACAGGTACGAAATCTACAAAAGATTATTGTGGAAAAGGTACCACGTGGGACAACGCATCGCAACGATGCATGGCAACGTTTGAAGGAATAATGGGTGCATGCAAAGATGAAAGGAAGGAATGGGGTTGGACGTGTGATATGTTGGTTACTTGTGACTGAGAACTGAGAGCAACTACGATGATGTTCCATACTGTACACTAGGGTAACACACACGTAGCACGTGTACTACAGGAATACCGGGCAGGTATGTGGGTGGTGTGTACTACATACATGACATTCATGTATGCTGCAAAAAAACGAAAAAGAGATGGGTGGCGGTGGTGGCGATGGGGGCGGTGATGTGTGATGTGCAGCACATGTACATATGTACAAAAAAAGTAGTACCTGTAAAAAAATGTCTCTCCGCAGCAACACTAATAAACTAATAACCCATAGATTTCCTTTTTTTTATAATTAGTCGTTCTCTGTTTTGCAACTCCTTGTTAAACATAACATTCTCCACGTTTTTATAATGGCTCGCTAAAATAGTCAAGATGGTACTGAATATACCCAAGCCACAAATCACAAACGACGCAAATAGAATATAGCCGCGGTTTGTATTCGGTACAAAATCCCCCGTGCCAATTGCCGTCAAGATTGTTACCGTAAAGTAAAACGATTCATGAATGTGCCACCCTTCTGAGTACGCAAAGACCATTGATCCGATGACCAACCAAGTGAAAGCTAAGACAACCACAACACGAAGACGAAAATGTTTCATAGTGGGTCCTGATAATTCACAATCCAACATTGTGACGGCCAATTTAAATTCATCAAAGTTTATCATTTCGTCGCCATCAACATCGACTGCCAACAAAATGCGTTGAAACAATTTATCGTCGTCAATGTCATCAACGCCCATCGTTGTCAGTGCATTGCGAAATTCATATTCGTCCAGATACCCGTTCTTGTCATTGTCAAAGGTATCAAATGTTTCTTGAGTCATTTGATTCCTGGCCTCTTGACGCATGCAACACATTTGTACAACGTAAGAAATCATCGTGACAAGCCTCCGACCCAACAACATTAAAAACAAACCCATCAATGGAATGCAAAACAATGCATAAACGCCACAAAATATTTGTCCTTGTGGTGATTTTGGGAATTCTTCGGAAATACCAAGCGTCGTGATGATCATTAAACTAAAAAAAATTCCATCGTCCCAATCCCAATGTGTAGTACGAATCGCCGTGGCGTTCTTCAAACCACGGCTGTGGTTGGCTATATAATCAAACAGCGTTTGATTGCCACCCAATGCATCTAATATTAATTTGTGGTCTGCTGTTTTGTGGCCCATTCTTATGATTTCCCCTGGTTTTTCAAGCAAAGAAAAGACACCACCACCAATCAAGAGCGCCAGAATTACAGCCAACGCGGCACAATAAAGTTTGGAATTATCATGGCGCCAGCAGGTCGTTATGACAGAACTCATTTCTTCAATGTTTTGTTTCGAGGCACTTTTTGGCTTGTTTGATTTGTTTGGTTTGATGAGTGGCACATGTTGTTCCGTTGACATGGTGGTTGAATTGTGTTTCTTTCCTTGGAC
>Ga0115007_10002658_pt1 | contig 10911 bp, 11 predicted proteins | sample ArcOceMetagenome_2_FD_87166 | JGI IMG/M metagenome (GOLD analysis project Ga0115007, IMG submission 87166) | Marine eukaryotic phytoplankton communities from Arctic Ocean - Arctic Ocean ARC135M Metagenome | ecosystem: Environmental > Aquatic > Marine > Oceanic | place: Arctic Ocean | collected...
ATGGGGGGGCGCCGGGCCGCCGCCCCTCTCCGTCCAGGGTCCATGACTGGTTTTCCATTTCGCCCGCTCGCAGGCCACTGGTGCATTTTAAGAGGGGTGGTTTTTCCCCCTGTGAGGCGGTGGCTCATACAGGCCTGTGGTTGCACATTTTTTGCGCCCCTCTCCGTCCAGGGTCCCTGACACCTTTTCCATCTCGCCCCCTCGCAGGCCACCGGTCACTTTAAGAGGGAAGGGATCCATAGGGAATATATATATATATATGTATTATATATACATATATACATATATACATATATATAGGGGACATATAAGGAATACGCGAGGTGGACCCCATTATGGATGGGTATTCCTTCATTTTGCCTTCTGTTTGGGCATGTTTGGGCTGTGGTCTTGACTATCTCTGGAAATAAATAAACGTAAATTGACGTTCATCGACATAAATAGCTCTGTTGGTCATGAACAGGGGTCGGCATCAGAGCTATGGACATGAACACAAATCTGCGTGATTTTCCACTGCGCATCTTTTTTGAAACAGCCCAAACAAAACAAATATCGTTGCTTTCTTCAAACATATGTTCTCGAAATATGTTGTTCACTGTTTTGTTGTTGCAATCCATTTTTCAGAAAGCCATTAGGCCCTGGACCGGGCACGGGCCCTGAGGCCAAAGTCCGACTTATCGGAGGGGTGTGGGGGCGCAGAGCCCCCCCGCTATAGGGAAGGACAAGGGCCGACTCATTGGTGGGGTGGAGCCACCCTACAAACAAGGTAAATACATATACACATATATGTTACATATGTATATACATATATACATATATATATACATATTGTTTCCCAATTTCATGGCTGCTGGCTTTCCTCCAGTCCTGAGCTCTCACGGCCTCTCCTCATTGTGGACAGATGTACCGTTGCAAGATCAAAATATGCGGTTGTGGTGGCAAGGGAGCGGGGAATGCACGCCGCGCATTTGCATTGATGCTCTTTTCAATCCAAACCACAAGCCCAGTTCACAATATCGTCTATAATGGCGTTCCCCCTATCTTTGGTGGAGGTCCATCCGCATGTCCATTTCGAAAGGCAAGCCACGGATCGTTCGCCTCCTCCATGCCACAACTACCAGTGCTAAGTCTGCTTGCCAACTCTTGCGCAAGAACTGCGTCTTCTTCATCGCTGTCACCAATGCAGTGCACTTCTTCTTGGCTGAAGCCCTGCCCCTCCAGAGGAAGGCAAACGGTAGGACCCCCAACCAGCACTGATGCACTCACTAGCCCGGAGGCTGCAGATTTGGATGCCCCACAAGCGGTGGGCAAAGCCTCAGAGGCTGCCGACTCGGATGTCCCACGAGCGGTGGGCATGAGCCCAGAGGCTATTGACCTTGAAGTCCCAACAGCGGTGGCCGTAAGCCCAGAGGCCAATGGTTCAGACCCTCGAACAGTGGAGGCTATTGACTCTGAAGTCCCAACAGCAGTGGATCGGGGGCTCATATTGGTAAATGAAATGTGATGACGGTCCTGGCCATGCTGGAGCACGTGATCACAGTCACCATTCATATAATAAGCATGAACAGCAGGGTGACTCCAGTTGTGAATTTGTACAGAGCCAGGCAGCTGTGCTTTAGTTGCCCATCGCTGGGGGTGCCTGCCGCGACACACCAATGCCAAACGATCCGGGCGCTTGCTCCCAATCAGTGCCACAATGCTTTCCAAAATTGCAACCAAATCTGCATGCACGACTTGCATCACACTGCAACCGCAAAGTTCATCTCCAACCTTACCAAAGTTATAATCCTGGCCGTCCTTTTCAAATGCCAAGGTGGGCATATAATTGTAGAGCACAGCTTTTCCACCCCAACCCCGTTGGACAATATCACCACTCCACGTGTTCGGACCAAAAGGCTCACAATCCTGCGATGCAAGACTAGGGTTATAACCCAACATAACCATGCCGACAGTCAAGCCGCTGACGTTTGATATACATGGCACATAAGCATTGACTTGCTGCCCCCATCGTGACAAAGATGCGGCGTCAAACTTATTCACCACACGCGTTGCACTGCCGACTTCACGCAGTGCCTGGCTGATAATCGCTGCCCACCTTGGAGTTGAGGATGTTATGCGCCTCACTATTGCATCAACGTGTGAGCTTGAAGTTATTGGGGCACTGAGAAAGGCTGGCTTGGGTGCCGACCGACTCCTACTCCTACTTTTGCGTCGCTGTTCCGGTGTCCTGCTCCGATGATCTAAGGGCTGGCTCCTCAGAATGTGCGGCGGCAGACAAACAATGCTAAACAATGGCGGGTTGGTAGTTCTGGTCGCCAGGATCAGCTTGCGCCGCACCATAGAATATAAGGTTGGGTTGATGTCCTTCTTGCCTTCCAAGTTGCAGGCCTGTGCAATTGTCTTGGCAATCTTGGCGTTGCCATCTGCAAGAATACGGAGAACTCTTGCTTCCAATGCCATCACTGCAACAACGCTAGCCCAGACTCTCGGACAACTCAAGCAATGCAAAGTGCCTTGAGCCCGAATGGGGATTGAAATCCCAGCGAAGTTCCCTTAACATTTATTTTGAAAATATTTCGAATAATATTCAAACCTATCTTTAAACATTCCTTTGCAAGCTGTTTGAAAATGATTTTGAAACTCATTTTACATATCTTTTGGAAATCATTTGGTATGCACGCAAACACCCTTACACTCAGGTGACCATTTGGTTTCCACAATCGCCATTACCATCCACTGCTGCTTCAAAACAGCTTGGAAATAGACCTGACGTGGTCTAATGGCCATTTCCGCCTCAAAGCGTTCAGGAAATAATCATTAATTACAATTTGCGGCACCCCCGAAAAGCAATTAATTGCTACTTGTGTTTCAAAGAGGAACAAGTGCCTGAATTCCGACACCTAGTATGGCTGAGATGTGCGTGCCATGCTGGTCTCTGGCCATGCTTGCATAATCGTTGAGACAAGCATATATGACTACTGGCATGACGAACACAATTGATTAAGAATACCCCTCTTGCGCGACATGCGACGAACCCCCCACCCCTGCCCCACAGGCCCAAGTGGAGCCAACACAAACAGAATCCTATTTGTGGGAAATCGAAAACACAACATGGAGGCCATAAACATGAAAAGGGAACATCAACAATGCAGAACATGCGAAACCCGAAGACATGCGACAACGCCCCCAAGCCTAGCCCGCAGACCTTTGGAGCCAAAGCAAAAAACAAATCATATTTGTGGGAAATCCAAAGCACAACTTGGGGCCCAACAACATAAAAAAGGAGCACCGCCCCAGCAAATTCTTCTTGGCGTTCGACGGATGAAGGAGGGCTGAGGGAGGGCTGGGGGAGTAAACGGATCATCCATGGATACTCATGGATATCCATGGGTCATCCATGGATATACATGAGTTTTTGTTTTTGAACACACTGATTTGTTATGAGCATCCATAGAACACATTGATTTGTGTGTAGAAGTTGTATCTGATTAGATGTTATGCCAAACTTGGGGAACCAGCTGAGGGCACTGTAGTAACCATCCGAGGTTGTAGGGGACCCGCCGACCCGCGCCACCCCTACTCACTTCTTACTCCAAACAATAAGAACCCCAAAGGCAAGCCTGGTTAGGGGACAACTCACAGAAATCGCAAACAATATGTGTTCTGATTTTCGATATTGTTGAATTCTATGAAAATATGGTACCTGCGATTGCCCCATTCGCCCCCATACACATGAAAACAAGTGTTTACTCTAGAAACTGTACAGGTGACATAATAGGCTTCACCTGGCTATCTAACTACTGTGCTGAATGGGGTGAGGACAAGATATGGATTGCAGGCTGACATGTTCCTCTCCGTCATTGTCATTCCTCTTCTTTTCCTGCATGGAGAGCAAGTCCAAGAAGCTAATGGTAGCAACAACATGATCCCAGCGCAACCCCAAACAAAGATAAAAAACAAACAATGTTTGGTTTAAGGGTGGCGTGGTAATACAATGTGGAAAAGGTCCTGGGATTGCATACGGACCGATTCCATGTATTCTCATCAAGATACAAGAGTGGGGAATAAACGATCGTGTTTTTTCCAACTTAAACCGCGATGCCACTCGTGGACGATCTGCTGGATGGGGTGCGAATCGGACTGGGATGGGGTGGGGTGGGACCCCATGGGAGGGGACCCTTGGGAGCCCAAAGGGGTACCATGGGAGGGACCTCTTCTCCACTTCTCCGCTTCGCCCTCTTCGCCGCTTCTCCTCTTCTCCTCTTCTCCTCTTCTCCACGTCTCTTCTTCGCCTTCTTCGCCTCTTCGCCTCTTCGCCTCTTCTCCTCTTCTCATCTTCTCGTCTTTTCCTTTTCTCATCTTCTCCTCTTCTCCTCCTCTTCTTCTCTTCTCATCTTCTCCTCTTCTCCTCTTCTCCTCTTATCCTCTTCTCCTCCTCTCCTCTTCTCCTCTTCTCCTCTTCTCCTCTTCTCCTCTTCTCCTCTTCTCCTCTTCTCCTCTTCTCCTCTTTCTCTTGATCGGAGAAGTCCAGGCGGCTGACGATCTCCCTCCCCAACCAGCCACAGTTGTTGAATAAAATCAGGTTTTGTGGAGCAGGCTTGCAGACGGCCGCAGCCTCAACCACAGCAGCTAACACAGGCAACCACAGCCATATGCAGCCCAAATTCATACAGCCACAGCCACAAAGAGTCGTAGCCACAATCCCAGCCACAGCCACGGACAACCACAGCCGACAGGCTGCGGGTGTGGATGTGGATGTGGCAGTGGCCAGGGTTGTGATTAGACTGTGGCAGTGGTTGCGGCTGTGGTTGTCTGTGACTGTGGTTGCAACATTGCGCACTCACTGCATTTCGTCCTTGTAAAACTACACGTATCAAATCCAATCAAATCAACAACAAAACACATAACGCACGAGATACACATATTTGTGTTTTGGGTGTGTTTCAAATCATGTGTTTTGATGTAATCTATTTCTGGCAACGGAACAAACGAAAAACTGCTATATATGTATATATATATATATATATCCGTATCCATTTTGGCTCAAGCCGCATCCACGCGTCTCGGCTCGCCATGCTGTGGCGCATAATACCAGCTCGGCAGTGAAACCAACGCATTGCCGACGCAATCGGATCCGCGGGCTAGGCGAGACCACTCGCTGTAACGCTCCCATTGCACTACACAACGCAGCCTCGTGAGGTCACGCAGCAGCTGTTCCTCGCGCCTGGACTTACTTCGCCATTGAATCTCTCCAGTCCTCTTTGACTGTCACCCACAATATGCTCGATGATGTTTCTGGCAAAATACGCAGGAGCCCATACTTACGTCATCTTGCTCAGCCTTGCGGCTTTGAGCACAATGGCCATTGGCATTTCAATGGAGCATACCAGTACCAGTTGTGACTTGGACGAGTGCGCAACATCACCGCCATTGGTGAAGTTTGCCGTGGTGGCTTGCATTGGGCTGGTTGCAGGTGGTGTTCTGTCGGTCTCGAACCCTTTGGCCTATGCGTTGAGGGCAACCCTGTGAGCAAAGCACAGACGAGTGGTTTATGTTCATTTTCAAGCACAATGAGTGCATGAAGTGTGGCCATTGTCACTCCTTTGCTTGCAGTGGTGATTGTAAAGACGATGCACACGTGCGTGTCATGAACAAATGTACTGGCGCGGCAGTACGAGAAGAAGAATACCCATTGTCAAATTATGAGTTCATATTTTCTGCGTTTGTTTGTTGCATTCGTCTTTTTGATTGCCGACCCAGTCTGCTACTCCACTCCAGGCGAGTGGTCAGTAGGAGTGATCGCGCCCCTTTTGTTGGTTTCTTTGTTATACATCATGCATAATCTGATGTACATTACATACATGACATACATGATGTGTTATATGCACATTTACCAAAAGCGCCATATTCCGAATCAACGCCCAGGAAAACATTCCATTCTAACCCCCACGTATCATTCTGACATGATGCATGTGACGTGTTGATATCCACACGTTTTGGATCGTTCTCTGTTTGGCTTTGAGCAGACGCTAGGCAGAGGACCCAGGAGCAGAGGTGCTGAAGGTAAGCCAATTAGCAAAGAGCAGTTTGTCTCGCTCTTCAACGGCTCTTTCACGCCTGGTGTGGGTCCGACCGTTGCCTCAGTGTCTAATGTACCTGTTGCCTTGCAACCTCCTCATGTGAGTGGGCATGAATGCAAGCAGCAATAGTCGTGGGAGCGTTGCGTCACAACAGGATGGTGCAGTACGTTCGTTCAGCATTGCTATGCAGTTGTTGTGTCTGTCTTTGACTCCTTACTTATTGCTTATTTTGGTGTGCAACGTTAGCCAGTGCTTACACATCCCAATTCTGCAGCGTCACAGGCTTTTGTGCGGAGTGCGTTCGTTGGCTATGTCATTCTTCTCTGTTTCAGTGTTGGTGGGAAGAGTTTGTCTTCACAGACTTTGATGCCTAAGGCTTGTGAGAAGTTTACGGTTGTGTCATCATATACCATCACCGGAAAAGCCATGAAGGAGAGTTTTACTTCATGGACAGTGCTTTTACGTCTCAGCAGTGTGGCTTATGCGTTGTCTATGTCATCACGTTCTGCTCTGGGTCTTTGCGGCAGTGGTGCTCAATGCGTTGTCTTTGTCTTCACAGTCCTGTGCGCATCACCCTGGTGTCAGTGCTAGTGTGTCTCGGCAGTGGAGCTCAATGCGTAGTGTATGTCATCACGATCCATTCTGGTGTTGCATCAGTGTTGCCTATGTTAATGTTTAATTAGTCTGTTAATTCATCTGTACAGGTGTAAAGGCCTAGCCTTTTCCTTTTCAAGCCAATGTAGGTTACTCATGGACCCAGGTGCATACCTCGGGTCCATTTGGGTGCCTCTTGGAAGCATGATGCCAGGGTATGCCACCTCGCTGCTTCAATTACTTGGAGGTGAGTGGTTGTACTCTTTTAGTCATGTTTCCTGCTGCGCTAATGGTGTGATTTTTGTTTTGCAGCTGCGTTTGACTGCGGAGTCTTCGGTGGTTAGTGGGTCTCCTGTCTGTCAGTGCGGCGTTTTTCCTTGCGCAGCCTCGTGGTACTTGGTTGCGCTGTTCTAGTTGTGGACGCCTGTCTCTTCAGGCTTCAGTTTTAAGCTGATTGCAGCCCTTGGCGTCTGTCTGTATTTGTTGGCTGTCTGCAGCCCTTGGCGTCTGCCAGTATGAAAAGATGAGTGCCGCGTTCGCCCCGCTTGCTTGCCTGGGCGCCCCCTGCCTCTTTTGCCCCATGTTGCGTTCCCTAGTACTGCTAGTGACATTTCTTCATGGTTGCTATTTCTGGGCTGCGTGCGAACCAGGTTGTCCCAAGTTGGGACCAGGAGCATATGCACCGCCCTTGGCGTCAGACTACCTCCCCAGCAGAAAGGTGGCAGGGGAGGGTGTAAGATCTGCTGAAAAAAAGAAGATATCCACACGTTTTCCTTCACTATTGGTCCATCTCTGGGAGAAAACGAATCAACTAACTTTCCAGATATTGTAGTCTCAAGTTGAAGACTTCAACATTATCCTTATGTTTGGATGGAGCCGGGGTTCCGAAGCTAGCATCGTCAGAGGACCTGAATGTTGAGACGTCAATTGGTGTAGCGGGCACGTTAGGATGGGCATTGTATACTTGTCGCAGTGCTGGCGATACGGCGCACATTTTTAGCATTGCGTTGTCTGCTACGTCCATCGCCTGGCAGCTCCACCATGTAGAATGCGCCGGCCCAGTACTCGTCAACGAAGCACTTAATGATGCCCCGACAACAATTGAGGTGACTGTCATCCCATGAACGCCCACTAGGATGCATGATCTTTACACGCCCCATGAGCTCCACAACATCGCCTGGGGCGAAACGTTCTGGTGTTTTTGGACTTGTTGCAATGCTGGCAACGCTGCGCAAATTCTTAGCATTGAGCTGTCTGCTACGTCCATCGCCTGGCAGCTCCACCATGTAGAACGCGCTGGCCCAGTACTCTGCCACGAAGCACTTAATGATGCCCCGACGACCATTGATGTGATTGTCATCCCATGGGCGCCCACTAGGATGCATGATCTTTACAAGCCCCATCAGCTCCACAACGTCGCCTGGTGCGAAACGCTCTTGTGACTGGCTTATGCTGATGGTTCGTGGCTGGCTCATGGCCTTCGAGCGAGCACGTTTTGGAAGGGATTCTGGACTTGTCGCAGGGACTTTCATTAGCTTTTCGGGGCTGGAGGAGTTGCCGCGTATGTCATGTGCAAGTGTAGCGCTATTAGACGATGCCACTGCAGTGCTGCGAGTGTGACGACTACACAAAGTATAACCCAAATGGCAATGTAAATTCTGCCGTGGCTGCCTGACTCTCCCTCAAGCGCAGCGCTGACTCCATGCTTCCAATGCATGTTGACATCGCGCCCAAAGCTAAGTAACATGCCGCTTGATTGCCTGAAATTGATCTGGATTCGATCCTTGCTATTCATGAGCGTTATTTCTCGCTCCCTCCCAAACGACACGACTATTGAAACATTTTGTGACGCAGCGAGCGCTGGATTGAAAGCTGCAGCATCCTGATGGATGGGTTTCCAATCAGAGTCACCTTGGTACCGATTGATACGCTTGCAAATCTTGCTGGGATCAAGTTGAAAAACACTGCATACCTTCTCGACGATGCTGCAGAATGTTGGGGATTTCTCTGGCTCCTCAGCTACCGAATGGCACCCTCCATGCCACAATTTCCAAATGCTGATTTCCTCAACAAGTTGCTGGTAAGCATCATGTGACCAACAATAATGCATCGCAGCAACTTCATCGTCCGTAAGATTGACGCCCAAGAGATTGTTAGAGCACACTCTGATGCGCATGGCGGGAAACATAGTGGAGGCTGGGTCAAAAGATTCAGTGTTTTGCATGCTGCAGGCACTCAATGTATCCAGATGACTCTGCACCAAATGGATATTGAGCAGTACTTGCGCTTCGAAAGCTCGCTTTGGGCAGACAAATGTAACGCATGATTCAAGATCTACAATTTGTGATCCAACCTTCAGTACAGTAAAAGGGAACCAAGTTTTGGAAACATGCTAATTGAATCCACAACTCGTTGACGTGCGAATCGTTGGAGAACAGATCTAGTCAAGCGAGTTTTCACACACATTTCCCAGCTAGCTTTCCAACCTTGGTTTCCATAGCTCAGGGTAGGTATGAAAACCATGGGCAGTGAACTATGGGCCGCGTGATTTTAAAATGACACACAGCAATATGGACATATCTCAAATCTCAATTCTCTGGGTTTTGTCAAATTTGCAACAAACCATCACCATTGAAGCCCATTGGAGCTCCCTCAAATGGGGGCGATCTGTGGACAACCGAAGGAACCTTGAGAAAAAGGAGAAGGCTTGAAGGTTGCCCAGTTGAGACATAGTTGTTCGCACAGGCAACTGGCTGTCCTTCTGTCAAGGAGCTCCGCCATTGTCATAAGTTGTGGGGGTGCTCTCGTGTGGCGTGCATTGAGTTGAGCTTTTCAGGGTGTGAGTGACAGAGGTAATGCCAACAAAAATGACACATTGGTGCAGCATCCTTTTGTGAGATCGCAACATGCGAGGTGCGATGGATATCAGAGTGGGAATGTTATGTTGGGCATTACACGTGATCGTTTTGGTTTGGTCTTTCTTTGGACGACGCGTTTTGTAATGTTTTGAGTTGCTTCTTGATACTGCATATCCCGAGCCATTGTTGATACCAATGTTGGTCGTTTCATGCTGATGAGTGTTTCAACGCATCAATGCAACATCAAGTTTGGTTTTAACGAAGATTACCTTTCAATTTGTTGAGGTATTTTCAAATGAGTGGGCTCTGCGTGGAAAGGTTCTTGCTGTCAGTGTTAGTTCCCCACCACGTTTTGTAGCCTTAAGGTTTCACTAGATGAAGGTATGTTATCTATATTGTCACATGAAACAATTGGTCTTCATTTGGACAGACTTGCTGGCACTGGTCTCCCATCACGTGCATTCTCTGTTTGCTCGTATGTGTTGTTGTGAGCGGTCTCCCTCATATTGAGGGAGTCGCCTGGGGGTGCTTTTGGGTGTGGTGTCGAAAGCGCAACAAACCCATAAATGTATTGCTTGGTGTGGAGATAGCGAGTGGGTGCTTCCCCTGCGTTTGGGCAGAGGAACGAGTGAATGAGTGAATGCGTTGCCGAACCGTCAGGATGAGTTAATTGTGTTTTGCTTCTGCTAGAGACTGTCCATTCTTTCTGTTGATCAACCCAGGTGTACATGAAACTTTGAATTCTTTGTGCAGATGTTGCTCAAGTTGTACGTCGGTCCATGTCACATGCCTCGAGCTTGCACGCACGACAATGGGCAGCGGTGATGATACATGCAGTTGTGGGTGGTGGGTGGGGGTGAGGGGGTGAGGGGGGTGGGGTGGGGTGGGGCGGGGTGGGATGGGGTGGGGTTGGGGTGGGAAATATTTCGTAAGAAAATGCAAAGTCATAGAAACACAATGGACAAACAAAGATAATTCATATTTTGGTTGGGGGCGTTTCTGTTTTTGAAAACACAAACCCACCGGAGGCCGCAGCGCCACAACTCCCGAGCACTTTGGGAAACATCAAGTTCGCAAAAAGGCAAGGGTTCAAACAATGGCCCCAAAACAAAAACACATGTAACAAATACATAGTTAAATCGAAGAGTCGACCACACCAACTTTTCAAGACGGTTCTAGTGGGCTTTGTAGAATATTGAATCCCCTTATAAAGACAATTTTCAAGTTGTATCCTTTGACCACCCCCCCCCCCCCTTCCCCCCCCCCCCCCCCCCCCCAAACAAAAAACAAATTTTGGATTTTCTGGGACCCAAAAAAAAAAAAGGTGGGAGTTTTTATTTTTCCCCCAAAACAAATTTAATGGAAAATTGGGGGAAATA
>Ga0115007_10002661_pt1 | contig 10906 bp, 7 predicted proteins | sample ArcOceMetagenome_2_FD_87166 | JGI IMG/M metagenome (GOLD analysis project Ga0115007, IMG submission 87166) | Marine eukaryotic phytoplankton communities from Arctic Ocean - Arctic Ocean ARC135M Metagenome | ecosystem: Environmental > Aquatic > Marine > Oceanic | place: Arctic Ocean | collected...
AGTGGTTTAGAAGAAGTGAGATGAGTGCATCTCTTAAACTATTTGTACTTTATCTCCATCTTTCGAGTGTATATCTAGACCATTTAGTCCCACTTGAAGCAGTGAATCACGGGAAAGAGGGTAAGAAAGAGGGTATATCTTTCATAAAGGGGGGCATGTCTTTCATAGGTATCATAGGTATGAATTCAAGGTATGAGGCTGAAATCCAAATACTAACATTGTTGATGAATTTACTTTTTGTCGATGTCGATTACTGTATTCTCTTTTATTAGAAATAAAGTGACAATTGTTTCCTCTCAAATTTTTGGTACCGTACGTACCAAAAGAAATGAAAAAAACATTATTTCTTCTTACATTATTTCTTCCCGAGTTTTCGAACGGCGTCAAAGAATAGAGGAAGAAAAAAGTGCAGGAGAAAAAAAGAGAGATTAAATCGCTAAAGTAAAATGTATGGGTCTGTCACGTTTTATTTCCCCCCGTTTTTCTCATGGTTTGAATTGATTTTGAAACAGATGATGCGCTGTTATTCTGCCTGCCCCGTCCCTTTGTTTGAGGGAGGAAAAAAAAACTTGCATCCACTAAAACCCAATGATTGTTGTTTTCGTGCTGTTTCTTCGTCTTTCTTGCATCATTATTTGTCTAATAATGTTCTATGCTTTACATATTATTTCCTCGCACTTGACGGAGAAAGAAGTTGGATGTCGTGATTGATCATTGTTGTTGTTGTTGTTTTGTCAACTTGTAGAATCCCATACCTCTTCATCCGTCATGAACTTTTTCTCTCTGACATATCATCTGAATGATTCTTGTATAGTATGATCATTGCAGTTCCCATACTTGCTGTGTGGTTTGATTTTTCATATTGGATACATATACTAGTATGCTTTATTCTTTGTACTTCACTCCACTTTTGAGTGAAGTTTTTTTTAATTGGATTTGACAGATTGCATCTCTGCGCGTCGCCACACAATGCGTGTTCTTCTTTTCTCTATCTTCTTTACGTATTCCGCGCGCGCTTAAAAAAAAGTAAAGCTGTTAGTTTTTTTAGCCTGGCCCTGGGCAACACTCAGGTTTCACTCGACTCGACACTCGAATCTTATCGTCGCTTGCCAAATTTTGTTAAAAATTGTTAACAAAATATCACGCTTTCGGGACTAATACACGATTGATTGCCGTGGAAATTTTTAATTGTGTGTCAACGACTACCTCCGAGCAGGACGATGAATGATGAACGACGAATGAATGAATTGAATGGTCAAACGTCGATGAATAAAACATCAGAAAGAATGAGACTGTCGAAAAGACACAACCATCCACCATTCAGAGTGAAAAAGAAAGAGACTGTTCGAAAACGCATAGAATGTTTTAGAACACACACTACACACTACAGTGCATGCCAGATAGATTCACGTCGAGACTTCGAACAATATATAGATCATCAAAGCATCATCGTCGATACAGTACTCGTCAGTAGTCTTCAAATATTATTGTTATCAACCATCCGCTGACTTATATTACATTACATTACATTACATTACGATAGATTATATATACATTATACAATGCCTAATTCAATAATATTCAATGACGATTCGTCATACGCGTCGACGTTTTCCTCTAGGGAAGATTTTTTGCTCGTGCTGGTTTCAAGCAGCATAATGTCGGCGGGATCTAATCATCAGGTACAAATGAAGAACCAAAAAAGAGCGTTAACGATACTAGAAGCTATCGGTATCCAGCCCGAAGTTTTAGATGCTGCCGATCCAGCAAATGATATCGTCCGTGATGAATTATACGGTATGTCTGGTATTCGTGAAAAATTTCCTCAATTCTTTTTAGTACAAGGTGATCGGACATCATTCTTTGCTGACTTTATGGAACTAGACAATATGAATGAAGAGGGTACACTCGCTGAATGGCTTCGAATGGAAATTCCATCGGTGGCGACACTAAAAAGGCCCAACAAGAAACCAGTGAATGCGAATACGAATGCGAATACGAATGCGAATACGAATATGATAGATATTTTCAATGTCGCATCAGCTACCAAGATATTGAGTTCCATGGATGATGTTTCTGACGCACAACAACATCATCATCATCATCATCTTCGTCAACAACAACAACAAAATCACGAGTGCGAAGAAAAGGAAAAGATACCGACGGCAACAACGACACAAGAAGAATGGTCCGATCCATTATTACTTGAACGATACGAAGATGAAATCTCGGCTCTGGAAAATTTCCTAAACGAACGAGAGCAGCAAGAAGGTCATCAACACGATGATGACGACGACGACGACAACATTCAAGAAGAAAATGAGAAAACAATCACTATCATGAATGAGAAGGAGGAGAGAATACGACTAGAAAAAAAAGAAATGATATCCTCCTCTAAAAATAGGAAAAGAGGTAAGCAAAGAAATTTTCGTAACAAGAGCTCCCCACAGCATAATATTGCATCCTCGGTGGTTGATAATACCATGGACAAGCACCAGAAGGAAGAACAAGAGGAAGATGTATCTACTGCATGTATTTATGAAGTTCCGAATCTACAATCTATGCAGTCCCTTATATCTTCCGATGATGATGATGAGGTCGAGACTACTACTGCTGCTGGTACCTCTGACTTGGATCTACGAATTCAACCTGATAAGGATATACATTTTTGGTTGAGGGACGATTCTCCAAGATGTACAATCACCTTGTCGAATATAAGCTCATCACACTCGCCACTAGCTTTCAAGATAAAATCTTCCGACAATCATCGGTATATGGTTCATCCAAGTGTGGGTATCGTCAAGCCGCAAACGACCGTGCCTATTACAGTCTTCTTATTGGATGAAGCGAAGGAAGAACTTTCGAGTATGTTTCGTAAGCTAGGATCGACGATAGAGTTCCAACAAAATAATGATGACAATCTGTCGATAGAATGGTGCGGGGCATCCACCGACTTTAGTAGTCAATTAACTGAAGATTACGATAAAGACTTCAATACGTTGTTGTCGTACTGGGATAGTAGTAGTCATCATCATCGAAACAACGATTGTTGGTCATCAGAGCAATCTGTTCTTCGTATCCAAATCAATACCGATGGAAAGGTTTGTAATAATATATCTCCCCACCATTATCATCGCCGCCATCAGTCATTAGAGGTATCACCGTTATCACCGTCTACAGCAACAACAGCAACTATTACACCAACGTCATCCTCGTCACCGTCAAGATCACACGAAGAAACACACCATCGTTATTCAAATAATAAGAATCGTGCCTCACCGTCATCGTTACACAGGAATGGTAACATTAATAGTGAGGACATTCCGATTAATGTCTCCATGGAGACATTCTCGACACGATCCGAAACCGAACATTTACTCGAAGCCGAAGTTGAACGACTTACATACAAATGCGAGGAATTGGCAGCCGAACGTTATATTATGGTAGGACAACTGGAAGAAACTAGTGAGAAGGAAGAACGTTCCTCGTCGTCTCATTGTAGTGGCGGCAGTCATGGCAATGGTACAATTCACAAATTCCAGTTGCAGCAAACCATGCGATGTGGATATTGTTTGAAGGTATTCAAATCGGATCAGTCTACTTTGAACACTCCTATTGCTAGTCAGTCGTGTGGTCATTCCATTTGTCAGAATTGTTGTCACGAACGATTATCAACGTCTCGAAAAGCCCGTCGCCGTCGACGGAACAAGAGCATGGATAGTAGTCAACGATTACGTAGTACAATTCGTAGCGACTTATTTCTGTGCGTTGGTGATATGAATCAAGTCTATTCATCCTCCTCTGATGATGAAAATGATGACTGCGAGTCTTGTCCCATATGTCGTGCACCGAAAGCCTTTCGAGACGGAAAGTTGCATGTCAATGAAAGTCTATGTGAGGTGTTGAAACTCTTAGACGGCCAAAAGAAAATGGGAGAAATAAGGAAGTAAGTAAGTAAGGAAAAAAAGGAAAAACATGACCAATCCCCGTAATAAAATAATATGATACATATTTGGGAAAGGGAAAATTGGGATATATCTATCTATATCTATATATCTATCCAAGATAAAATTAAAAAATCCGGGCTACCTACGGATGGGGAATAAATAAATGACTGTAGTAACGCTAACGGAGGCCGTTTTGTTCTTTTGATGATATCGAATGAATCAATTCCATACACAAAAAGATGTAATAACGGACCAATAGTTTTTGTTCTAAAAAAGAATATTTTTACTACAATCATCACGGCCTTCTTAAAATTTATTTATATCTAAATAAATAATCGCTTCTATACTGCGCTTCATTCGTTCATTTGTTCGTTCGTTCATATCATTCCTCCTTGATATAACCGAATCGTTCAAATGATTTCCCCCATCGTTCATTGATTATAACCTTCCAATGTTTCTCTAATGGTTTATGACGATTTCGTTGATAGGATCGAAAATCATGACCATCAAGTTCTGATTCTAAACATTGTTGATACGTCGTTGTCCAATTCCAACCCAATTGTTTGTAGATTTTTTGAGCTGTTTGTATTGGTTGTTGTGACAAATCATCGAACGATACCTCCACTAATCGACTTTGTTGTTGTTCTTGTTGTTTTCGTTGTGGTGGTTCATTATCATCATCATCATCATCATCGTAATCGTAATCGAGGTGGAGTCCTGTTTGTTTTCGTCCTGTCTCATATCGATTATACAAAATTTCATATTGACGTAAAATAAATTCAGTAATTTGTTCATTGGATGGTGTATTCAAATATGTGTACCAATATGTTGTATCAGCCATGTGTGTTGCTGATCGAAAAACATCATACGGGTTACGATGGACATAAATAAATTGACATTCTGGAAATAATTGATTTAATAATATAATCCGAGCAGTATGGACAGGACTTTTTAATATTAAACGACGACTGCGTTGTTGTGGCTGGTGTTGCTGTTTTCTTTGATTTTCATCTCGAACGGTCAATTTCCGAAGTAGATATAGGAAGGAATCAATCCATATTTTCCTAGAATTGGCCATGACACTCGGCTCGAGTCTTTCATCATCATCATCATCATTTTTAATATTTATGTTGTTGTTATTGTTATTGTTATTCTTACCATCATTGTCGTTTTGATTTGCATTTGCATTTTGATTATTATTATCATCAAATGCATAATATGGTCTAAATTCTGACTCTTGTTTCATAAAGAATAATGGCATATATGGACTACAACTCCCACCAGAAATAACATTAGTTGCAAGTTCATCTTCTTGTGGTAAATCAAAATCTAATTTAACATTATCCATTGGTCGTGTATCATCGATAACATAACTAAATATAATTTTACCAATCGATTCAAACCATAAAAAACATGATGGAAACCCTGCACAAAATGTTGAACAATAACAGAATTGATTTTTATCTAATGCTAATAAACTATGTAATAATGTCGTCCCAGTTCGGGGGTGCCCAAGTATAAATACCGGTCGTGGATTTATTTGAATATTTTTAATTCGTTTTCCGTAAACAATATAATCAATCAATCCCATAATTGAATTCAAAATTGACATCCCAGTAATGAAAATAAGTCTTGGCCAATATATTGTCCATTCAATTTGATTACGTCTTTTTTGTAGTATTGATATCCATTCCGGAAAACAAATACCACACATTGGATTATTCTTAATCGAATGTTGATATTTGGGTGTAAATTGATACGCGCCCGCAAAATTATTAGCATTATCATTAGCATTATCATTGGCGTCGTCGTCATCATCTGCTTTGACATCATGGTGTCGAATGTTGTTCTTGTTATCTTCGGCTTCACCACCGTGCTTATCGAAATTACGAAATACTGAAGATGCCATCGTATTATAAATTCATCATTCTCTTATTCTCTTTATTGCTTAATTTTTTATTTTCTTGGCTGTAAATTGAATTTTTACAAGAAACTGAGTGCACGACTCATTATTTCAAATACTTTTTTTTTGCGATACAAAAAAAATAGCGTGTCGTTTCCTACGAAGTCTTGCATTGCCACTTAATTATATGCCTTCATTATTTGATGGATTCGATGTACGGATCAAATTGTTATCCAATCAAATTATATGTTTGACATCAAACAGATGATCTTTTACTACGTCACTCGAAGTTCACAATTTTATTGGCTCTCTACCGTGAGAAAAATATGTGTCACCACGTTCGAACGTAGAATCGTCGTCGTCAAGAAGGAAATAAATATACTAATTGGATTAACATCAAGGTACAAATAGCCGAAGGCACAGAGCAGAGCAAGTGACGACGCCGAGGCAGTGCGTTAACAATCCCCATTGCCTCTCATTGATTACTACTACAAAATTGTACACTGTACGCACACATTGAATACGGAATACGGTAAGCAACCAAACCTCGAGGTACGATTGTCAAGCATTGAAATTGAAATTGAAATTGAAATTGAAATTGAAATTGATTGATTGATTGATTGATTGCATTACAAATACATTGTACCAGCAATGCGAACGAATCGAAAGCAGATACGGTCAAAGAAATAAACAGTACAGTACAGTATCTATCAAAAAAGGAATAACCTCAACTTCCACAAAAACTACTACCAGAAATCTATTCGAATTTGGATTGGATATTGGATTGATAACAAATATATTGAGACGAGACCCAGCACAGAGGGATTTTTTGTGCTGTGTAGTAATATAAGAAGTTCTAGGTGTGTTGCGTGTTGTGTAACACACGCAGGATAGTTCACACACGATGGCTACTGACGAAACGGCCAAGGTAACAACAACAACAACAACGAATCAGGATAATAAGGGGGACACTACCGTGACAACAATGACGACGACAGCGCCATGTCCATGTCCAGTAATCCCTAAGAGTGCTCTAGAAACAGCGGCCATTATTGCCTCTACCGAAATAACACCAATGGCACAACAACAGCAGCAGCAGCAGCAGCAACGGTCTTCTATTGCTCCTACTCCTGCTCCTACACTTGTACTTGTTGCTCCACCTCCTACAAACCTACCAGTATCCGCAGCTACAGCCTTACCATTACCATTGCCACAGTCATTGCCATTGTCATTGTCACAGTCTCATCCAAAACAGCAACAACAACAGCAGCCAATGCAGCAGCGACCTTCTATATCTCATCCACAAATACAACAGTCAACAACGCAAAAAATATCACCACCGATAACAGTCACAGCTATTACAGCTATTACAGCTACACCTACTATACCGACAAAGAAACCTATCAACACGACTAACAGTATCAATAACAAGAAAAAGAATGATACTTTTGTTCTACGATCTGGTAAATGGACACCAGAAGAGGAAACTTATGCAAATATTCTTATTGAATTCTTCGAAGCGGGAGAAGTTGATGAATTTGAACATCATCTTAATATTCACAATCACAACAATATCAATAACAAAGTAGGAGAGCAGCAGCAGCAGCAATATACACATACACATCAACAGCAACAGGCACATACACATACACATACACATACACATCTTAAAACAACAATCACAAATGGGATGACATTACGATCGTATCTAAGTCGTAAATTATTTTGTTCACCAATGAGAATATCGAAAAAGTTTGCTGGAAAAGGTATTGGTAAACGTGTCTATATGAGTCAAAATCCAAGTAATTTATTCCATCATCAACATTTTCCACACTTCTCTCCTAATATTACTGGTCTAACATACACCAGCAATAACAATACTACAACTACCATCACTTCTGCTGCTGTTGCTGGTGGTAGTGATGGTATTTCGTCAGTGCTTCCATATCCGCAGCATCATCCATTTGGTGGTGGTGGTCCATCATTATTACCATCATCATCAATATCATCATCTTCTCCTTCCTCTACCGCGAATCATTGGAATAAAATAAATCGATTGAAGGCAGCCGAAACGAACTTTCTGAAAGTTGCTTTTCCACATGGTGATCCGATGGAAGCGGTAAGTTTTCAGTTCAGTTGTTATGAATATATAACTTCTCTACACATATACGTTTCTATCTGGTTTTCTTTGAATTCTCTTTCTTCTTCTGCTACGATGTCACTGTATTACTAATCTAACATCGTTACCTTTTTTTTAATTTATTTTATTCCCATGACGTTTTTTAGTACAAGAGAAGAGAGAAGATTCATCCAGCACTATTGAAAGCTGCCTCTACTCCATATATGGCCCAAACCGCAGCAGCGGTAGTAGCGGTAGGGGGTGCTGTCACCACTGCATCGTCACCAACAACAATATCGACGCCGAGACAACAACAGCAACAACAAAACATGAATAATATTCATAGTAACAAACTCAACCTCCTCGTCAATCCAACGACGACTAATTCCAATGTACCCCAGTTAAACCAATATCAGTTTCATATCCAATCGTCATCTGGCTTCGGTCAACAGCAGCAGCAGCAGCAGCAGCAGCAGCATAATCAAACAACCAAAGATGCTCCACCTTCTTCTACTACATTGCTACTAACGAGCTCTAGCACTGATATGCCAGGAGTTGCCTCGCTCTCGCCGTTTTTGAACAATTCACAGCAAAGATTGAAGGAAGCTTACTTTAGTAGTGTCTCTGGGAACAAGTCTACTAATACCTCTAATGGCGTGTCCACCGCTGCTGCTAATGTGACAGCATGGCCAAATAATCAGATGCATCAGCAGCATAGCATTATCGATACGAAAATAAGCCCCCTCCATATCAAGTCTGCTGTGCCGCAGACCTGCTCGTCAAAGTTCGCAGGGATGCCAAGTAGTAATAATAGTATATGTGACCATTCATCAAAAGAAATTTCAACGAATCACAGCTTCAATATGAACCAGATGAAAAGTACTTCCGCTACGAAGTTACCAACCAATATACCTAATTTTCTTTCAGGGTTTGATAACGTTTTGGTGTCGAAGAATAAGTATTATCCGGATCAAAATGCCACCGCCAATAATGATGCAACCGCAGCAGCAGCTGCTGATTTACACGTATCCGCTCAGTATTCGCCAGCGTATCATACAAGTAAATCATTTGACGATTTTCATCGATATTTGGGCGAAGGCTTGTCACCTGCAGCCGCACCTCCACCGAAATTCCCTATCTTGCCACAGTCTGGCGCTCATGATAATAGTAACAACCCCAGACCAGCCATCCTATCAATTGATTCTTCCGAAGAGGCGTCTATGTCCAACTTGCAGTTGCGACCTCGGGGGCAACAACACAATACGGCTATAGGTGGTATCAGTAAGAATACAACAAAAACTATATCTTGTTTACCTTTTGTTGAAGAAAGGAGCGATGGAATGCTGTTGAGCGAAGCTTATGCAGAAGCGGTTGCGAGGGATTCCGTAAGTCAGCCATCAACTGCACCGGCACCAAGCACGCACAATAAAGATGACGCAATTAAGGCCGATTCCTACAGCATTTTTGTGCAGGAATCCGCGATGACAATTACACAGCATCATTCGACGTATGCGGAAGAAGAAAAGGAACATGAACTGCAATATCAAGACCATGACAAACATCATTATGGAACAGAATTTCCACTGGAAGGAATGACATTTGAAGATTTTGGGACGCTAGGGTCCTCAACCAATGATATTATGTTGAAATCGTACGCAAATAATATTAGTGAGAGAGCTGCGGTGGTCAGCGAGCCATCGGATTGCCCCAGTGAAGATCCAAACTCAGGAAGTGGAGGAGGCACCTCGGACGAATCGGATGGGACGCAATCTGAAGGGTCGTCTCGAGGCATAAAGAAAGCACGGCTCTCGGAACAATCACGGACATGGGGGATGACTTTTTGAATCGTAATGATCTGAAAAGAGGACAAAGGAAGAATCTTGTGTGGTGGGCACATCAGCTATATACATACATCATAGTTACAAATACGAAACGCTATATTAATGTAGAATTATATATATATATATATATATATATATCGAAGACTTTAATTAAAAATTGTAATAATAACAACATTAATTTAACCTAGTAAATCGAGATGATAATGAATTGCATCTATTCACTACAAACCTAGAAAATTTATTTTTTCTAATAAACTATTGAATACCTGTGAAAATTTGACAATGATTTACTATAAACATGATAATTTAATACAAACATGGTTGATCATGAGAGATGTTGGTAGCCAATAGTAGTGTATATGTGTTTGCGGCTGAGCTATTTCGTATTTGTGTTACTATTAGTGTTTCTCCCAACAAATCGCGACCATTGTGCATCAACATAAAACCGCAATTCTTCATTGGCCCGAACATCGTCCGTATATAGTCGATCAAGGCCATAAATACCAGCCTTTACGTGAGTTTTACTGTAATGTTCTTGCGGCTTCTCCTGATTAGCTCGATCATCTGCATCAGGTAGATCAGTAGCCGCAACTACAAGATTCTTTTCCAAAAAGGTAAATCGGTGCGATCCCATGTCCAATTTATTTTGATGCAGGATGATAGTTCTACCTGGGATCTTCTTATTTGGTTTGTCGTCCACACCGATGACAAATTCAGTCCCTTTTTCTAGTGCTGCCTGTTTGCTCCGTTCCCACAGGTCAATTTCACCCGCTTCGAATGATGTTTGGCCATGTCTACCGAGTACTTTGTTAACCATGGCACCAAGGATACAAGGACCAGCCGTGAAAAGTGTATCGAACGCATGCAAAACACTCAATTCTGGATTGGGACAAAATAGACTATCAGTGTCTACACCGGTAAAGCGATTACGAATGTTATTGACAACCGTCTCGATAGTTTTGGCCAGAAAGGGATGACCCGGAGCAGCTGCAATAAAACCATTCCACAAACACATCCTTCGATTGACGGGCTCTCCTGGTTCATCCTGGGGGACCATAAACCCAATATCCGGTCCAACAGCCAAATCGAGATTTGC
>Ga0115007_10002663_pt1 | contig 10903 bp, 6 predicted proteins | sample ArcOceMetagenome_2_FD_87166 | JGI IMG/M metagenome (GOLD analysis project Ga0115007, IMG submission 87166) | Marine eukaryotic phytoplankton communities from Arctic Ocean - Arctic Ocean ARC135M Metagenome | ecosystem: Environmental > Aquatic > Marine > Oceanic | place: Arctic Ocean | collected...
GTTAAAGCTTATGTAGACTCTCAAGTCACGGCACAAGATTTAGATTTAACAACAGACTCTGGTACAATAGCTATTGATTTAGATTCTGAAACATTATCTATCTTAGGTGGTACAGGATTAAGTTCATCTGCTACAGGCAATGCAGCAACGCTTTCAATTGATAGTACAGTTACTACATTAACAGGAACTCAAACATTAACTAATAAAACATTAACAGCTCCTACATTAACTTCACCAGTATTTAATACTGGCGTTAGTGGTTCAGCAATTAAAGATGAAGATAACATGGCTTCTAATAGTGCTACTCATCTTGCTACTCAACAAAGTATTAAAGCTTATGTTGATGGACAAACAACTGATGAGACTGCTGAGGGTTCAAGTAATTTATACTTTACAGGCGAAAGAGTTGATGATAGAGTCAATACATTAATTGTTGGTGGTACAAACGTAACTGCCACATATGATGATGCTTCTAATAGATTAACAATATCTGCTGCCGAAGGAGCTAGTGGTTATAATCTAACCTCTAACGATACAGATGATTTATCAGAAGGTTCATCTAACTTATACTTCACTAATTCAAGAGCTGATGCAAGAATAGTAAATGCACTGAAAGATGAAGACAACATGGCATCTAATAGTGCTACACATGCACCATCTCAACAAAGTGTTAAAGCTTATGTTGATGATCAGATCGGTGCAGAGAATACATTAGCAGAAGACAATGATGTTAACATTACATCAGCAGCTGATGGTTCATTACTATTGTATGACACTGGAACAGCTAAGTGGATTGATAATGTTATGTCAGGTGATGCTACCTTAGCAGACACTGGTGTAGTCACATTAGCTACAGTTAATTCAAACACAGGTTCAATTGGTTCATCAACAGCTATTCCAGTTATCACAACTAATGCTAAGGGTCTTGTCACGGCAGTAAGCACTGCCTCAATCACAACAGCCTTATCGGTTGGTGCTGATTCAGGAACTAATGATTCAGTTGCTCTTGCCAGTGATGTATTAGATTTCACAGGTGGAACAGGTATTGATACAACGGTATCTAATAATGATATATCGATTGCTATAGACTCTACTGTTGCTACACTCACAGGAACACAGACATTAACTAATAAGACAATCAACTCACCAGTATTAAATACAGCTGTTACTGGTTCAGCTATATTAGATGAAGACTCTATGAGTTCAAATTCTAATACTAAGTTAGCAACTCAACAAAGTATTAAAGCATATGTTGATGGATCTATTACTACTCTCATCGGCGGTGCACCTAGTACATTAAATGATCTTAATGAATTAGCTGCGGCGATTAATGATGATAGTAATTATAACACAACATTAGTTACTGCATTAGCAACTAAGCTACCACTAGCTGGTGGTGCTATGACAGGAGCTATTACAACTAACTCAACCTTTGATGGTGTTGATGTTGGAGTAAGAGATGGTGTATTAACCACAACAACGAATACTGCTAACGCTGCCTTACCTAAATCAGGTGGAGCAATGACAGGTGCCATCACAACCAATAGTCTTATTGATGGAAGGAACCTCTTCCAAGATGGAAATAAATTAGATGCTATTGAAGCATCGGCTGATGTCACAGATGCTACGAATGTAGAAGCTGCTGGCGCAGTAATGGAATCAGGTAATACTGGTGCCGCGAAAATTCCTGCTGGAACAACTGCACAAAGAGATGCTTCTCCAAGTGTTGGTTACTTCAGATGGAACACAACTATTCCAAGGGCTGAGATATATGACGGCACAGAGTGGAGTTTAGTTGGTGGTGGAAACACTACTAAGAAAGCGTTATGGGAACACAGTTACACCGTTGCAGAGAATTATGAAATGACCTCTGGTAACAATGCGTTAACTGCCGGACCTATAACGATCAATTCAGGTTTCTCAGTTACGGTCCCTAGTGGATCTACCTGGGCAATCGTTTAATAATATTTAGGAGACGAAATGTCAAAATTAAAACTACAGGGTGATGCAGGCGGAACTGGTATATTTACTATCGCTTCTCCTAATTCAAATACTGATAGAACAATAACTCTACCGGATGATGCCGGTACAATCTTAACAGCAGCACAAACAAGTTCAGCGGGATATGCTTTTGTTGTAGATGAAGATAACATGGCAAGTAACCTTGCTACTAAAGTACCTACACAGCAAAGTGTTAAAGCTTATGTTGATGCTCAAATAGCTAGTGAGAATACACTTGCCGAAGATAACGATGTTAACATTACATCTGCGGCAGATGGTTCATTACTATTATATGATACAGGTACATCAACATGGATCGACAATGTAATGAGTGGTGATGCTACGATGACAGATGGTGGTGTTATAACTATAGCAGCCGGTGCAATTGATACAGCAATGATTGCAGCAGATAATATTGTTGGTTCAATCATAGCAGATAACACAATCGATTCAGAACACTATGCAGCAGGCAGTATTGATTTAGAACATATGAGTGCCAACTCAGTTGATTCCGACAACTACGTTGATGGCTCTATTGATACAGCTCACTTCGCAGCAGGTTCTGTTGATGAAGCAGCAATGGGTGCTAACTCAGTAAACTCTGCTGAACTAATAGATGGAAGCGTAGACCTATCTCATATGAGTGTAAACTCAATTGATAGTGATCAATACGTTGATGGATCTATTGACACTGCTCATATTGCAACTTCACAGATTACAAATGCTCTTATGGCAGATGATGCTATTGACTCAGCAGAGATTGCTGATGGTGCTATTGATACAGTACATATTGCAGCAGATCAAATTACTTCAGCATTGATTGCTGATGATCAAATTGATAGTGAACATATAGTTGATGGATCAGTTGACCTAGCTCATATGAGTGTTAACAGTATTGATTCAGATCAATATGTTGATGGTTCAATTGACACAGCCCACTTTGCGGCAGGTGTAGTAGATGCAGCGGCGATGGGTGCTAACTCAGTTGACTCATCAGAATTAGTTGATGGATCAGTTGACTTATCTCATATGTCAGCTAACTCAGTAGACAGTGACCAATACGTTGATGGTTCAGTGGACAATGTTCATATGGCTAACTCAAGTGTTACAGTAAGTGATGGTTCAAACACATCACCTATTGCTCTTGGTGGTACATTAACTTTTGCTGGAACTACTAATGAAACTACAGTTGCTGAGAATGCAGGAACAATCACGGTCGGCTTACCAGACAATGTAACAATTGCAGGTAACCTAACAGTCAGTGGTACAACAACAAGTGTATCTTCAACTACAATTACAGTTGCTGATCCATTAGTTGCTCTAGCCACAAACAACAATGCAGCTGATGCAGTTGATATTGGTATCTATGGTTTGTATGATACATCAGGTTCACAAGACTTATATAGTGGTTTATTCAGAGATGCTTCTGATTCAGGTAAATGGAAAATCTTTAAAGACAATCAAGCCGAGCCTACTACAACAGTTAATGTTGGTGGTGCTGGTTATGCAACTGGTACTTTAGTTGCTAACTTAGAAGGTAATGTTACAGGCGCCTTAACAGGTAATGCTGATACTACAACTGCTTTTGCAACTGCAAGAACGATTGCTCAAACAGGTGATGTAGTCTGGTCATCAGGAAGTTTTGATGGAACAGCTAATGTAACTGCGGTTGCAACTATTCAAGCTAACGCGGTTGATAGTGCAGAGATTGCAAGTGGTGCTATTGACTTAGCTCATATGTCAGTTAACTCAATTGACTCTGATCAATACGTTGATGGTTCAATTGATACTGCTCACATTGCTAATGATCAAATCACTGCAGCGTTAATGGCAGACAATAGTATTAATTCTGATATGTATGTTGATGGTTCAATTGATACTGCTCACATTGCAGCAGATCAGATTACATCAGCTCTAATTGCAGATGACCAAATTGATTCAGAACATTATGTTGATGGATCTATTGACACTGCTCACATAGCGATAGACCAAATCACAAATGCGTTAATGGCAGATGATGCTATTGACTCTGCTCAAATAGCAGATGGTTCTATTGATACAGTTCATATAGCAGCTGATAATATTACATCAGCATTGATTGCAGATGATCAGATTGATTCAGAACATATAGTTGATGGTTCAATAGACTTAGCACATATGAGTGTTAACTCTATAGATTCAGACCAGTATGTTGATGGTTCAATTGACTTAGCTCATATGTCAGTTAACTCGGTTGATTCAGATCAGTATGTTGATGGATCAGTAGATAATGTTCATATGGCTAACTCAAGCATTACTGTTACTGATGGTTCAAACTCTACAGCTATGGCACTTGGTACTACAGTTACTTTTGCTGGTACTTCAAATGAAATTGAAGTAGGTGAAAGTTCAGGAACAATCACAGTTGGTTTACCAGACAATGTAACCATTGCAGGTAACTTAACAGTTAGTGGTACAACAACAAGTTTATCCTCAACAACAATCGAAGTTGCTGATCCATTAATTGAATTAGCTACAAATAATAATGCAGCTGATGCAGTTGATATCGGTGTCTATGGTTTATATGATACAAGTGGTTCACAAGATTTATACTCTGGTTTATTCAGAGATGCTTCAGACTCAGGTAAGTGGAAACTATTTAAAGATAATCAAGCACAACCTACTACAACGGTTAACACTGCTGGTGCAGGCTATGCAGTTGGTACCTTAGTTGCAAATGTTGAAGGTGCTGTAACAGGTAACTCTACTACAGCAACTGCCTTAGCAACTGGTAGAACAATTGCTCAAACCGGAGATGTGGTTTGGAGTTCAGGAAGTTTTGATGGTTCAGCTAATGTAACAGCAGTTGCAACTATTCAAGCTAATGCAGTGGACTCAGCAGAGATTACAAGTGGTGCTATTGACTTGGCTCATATGAGTGTAAACTCTATTGACTCTGATCAATATGTAGATGGTTCAATTGATACAATTCATATTGCTGCAGATCAAATTACAAATGCATTAATTGCAGATGATCAAATTGATTCAGAACATTATGTTGATGCTTCAATTGATACTGCTCATATTGCTGATGATCAAGTAACTGCAGCTAAGTTAGCTAACTCGATTAATACTGATATAGCTACTGGTGTAGCTGCCTTGCCTAAAGCAGGTGGAGCAATGACAGGAGCCATTACAACTAACTCAACCTTTGATGGAGTTGATATTGCTACAAGGGATGGAGTACTAACAAGTACAACTACTACTGCTAATGCAGCATTACCTAAAGCTGGTGGTGCAATGACAGGAGCCATTACAACTAACTCAACCTTTGATGGAAGAGATGTTGCTACTGATGGTACTAAGTTAGATGGTATTGAAGCAAGTGCTACAGCTGATCAAACTAAGTCTGATATAGAAGGTCTTGGTATTGATGTACCAGCGGCTAACCTTACTGGAACAGTTGCAGCGGCTAGATTAGATACAGCAACAACAACAGCTGAAAGTGATGATAGTACTAAGATAGCAACAACAGCTTATGTTACAGATAAGATTACTACCCTCATTGGTGGTGCTCCAAGTACATTGAATGATTTGAATGAATTGGCAGCAGCGATTAATGATGATGCTTCTTACAACACTACATTAACTACAGCGTTAGCTACTAAGCTTCCTAAAGCTGGTGGTGCTATGACAGGTGCCATTACTACTAACTCCACATTTGATGGAAGGGATGTAGGAACAGATGGTACTAAGTTAGATACAATAGAAACTAATGCTACGGCTGATCAAACAGCAGCACAAATCAAAACCCATTTAGAGAATGGAATTGATAGTGTTCATTATGTTGATGGAAGTATTGATCATGTTCACCTAGCTAATGATATTATTGATGGAGATAACATTGGTGATAATGTTATTAACAGCGAACACATAGCAGCAGATTCAATTGATGCAGAACACTTAGCACCTAACAGTGTTAATAGTGATGCTTACATTGATAACAGTATTCTTGCAATACACCTTGTTTCAAATGCAGTAACAACTGTTAAAATTCTAGATGATAATGTAACTGGAGCTAAGATAGCTGATGATGCAATTGACTCAAACCACTATGCTGCAGACTCTATTGATGAAGAGCATATTGCAAATGATGCAGTAGGTTCAGCAGAATTAAAATCATTAGCAACACTATTGATTATTAACTCGGCTGGAACAACTGTTGCAACATATCATTGTGCTGGAGCTTAATATTAACACGTCTATTTATACTTTTCCATTTCAGATTAGTATAAATAGACTTAACAAAAGGAATAAATAATTATGGCAGCAAGAACACCAATAAAATTAGATGGTTCAAACCTAAAGGAAATGTCGAGTACCGATTATAATAACATCGTTGCTAGGACAGCTTATCTTTATATGACTGATCCGTCTGTCACATTGTCACAGGTTGGTTCTAGTGGTTCATTGGATTCTATGAATGATACAAGAACTCAGGCAGGATCAGCTACAACACATGCGAGTAGCTTTCGTTCTGCAGGTGATACACCTGACGTGAGTACTGTAACAGTTACATATGATAAAATAACTGAAGCAACTGCTTCGTTATCAGCACCAGCTGATACGAACAGTATAAGATTTCCAGTTTGGAATAACGGTGGGAATATTCAAGCTATGACTGTACAAGAAATGTATGATACATATGTTAGTGCTGCAACAGATTCTCTTATAGCATCTCAACCATATAAGATTCATACATCTACATCATCGCCATCTGGATATACTATTGTTTCTTCAACTGCGGTGTTTACAGATACGATAGCTAATGCTGGAGCATATACAGCAGGTGGTATTACTGAAACACAAGATCAACCAACTACTGTAACTAACTATTATCTTCATAGAAACACTGGTTCATCTGTATCATACAGCGCAACACCAATGTATATTGATGCAAGTCAAAATCTTAAAGAATATACATCTGCAGAGTTTGATGCTATTATGAAAGAAGTAATTAGATACTCTACAGTTAATTCAGGTGATAGCTGTAGACTAAGATATTATATCGGTGGAGCAGGTACAAACATGGGTTCCGGTATAGTTAATACTAAATTGAATAGTTCAACATACGCTCAACGTGAAGTTGGTGGAGACGACTATCGTACACAGGAATTTCCGTCAGGTTCGGCGGCAACAATATCAACATACTATTTAAAAGCGAGGAAATACTAATGGCAACATTACCAATGATTAACAAAGACAGTTATGTCACAGCAACTTTTGTTGATGCTGAAAGAAAAACTTTAGAAGTTTTAGTAAGGCATCATACAAATGAAAATGAAATGACACCAATTATGATTGAGGCTGATGAAGAGCAACAGGATTTTAAAGATCTATTGGAGCTTGTTACTATTGATCAACTTCATGAACAAACATGGGAACAGAAAAAGTCAGAGAGTGAAGCTTTCATGGCTATGGCAAGGAATATTGCTAAGGAAGAATTTGCACAACAAGAGATGGCAGCGATAACAAACATCGCAGCAAGAGAAGATGAAACAATTGCAAAGGCTACCGAATCAGTGAATGCAGCTAGTGCTGCTAATGCTGCGGTTGACCAGAATACATTGTTGACAAAGACAAGAATCTATCCTACTATTGTTGATACTATTTTTTCAAACATGGAAAATGAAGATCACTTATTTGCTTTAAAGCTTGCATTGTTTGAAGTACAAGAGATTAGAGAATCAACTGACACAGCAACTAAGACAGCTTTAAGGAAAGGTAAAAATAAAATTGAAGTATTACAACACGCCTTTACGATTTGCGGTGTAAGAAGAATGGACACTGATGATAAGGCAGCTACTAAAGCTTCAGATAATGATGCAGCAATAAAAGAACTTGCAGCTTCTACTCAAGCAACTGATGGTGTTCCAGCTAGTGTTAAATTAACTACTGGTGCTATCTCTAAACAAAAGAAAGCTACAGTTAAAAAGACTACGGCAAAGAAGAAGAAGGCATAAAATATTTAGACCACCAGCCGGTCCAGCCTTCTTCCATTAAGTGGTGTAGTTGACCTAACGTAACTATACCCATCGCAGCATGCGGTGTAGTTGTATTAATCTTTGGGCATACTGGATCAAATATATTATATTCTATTTCTTTATAATAAAACTCATCACTACCTAAATTATATTTTTCCATATAGACATCTGCATATGGCCAGAACTTTTCCCATATATGAGATACATCACCAGTCCAAGAAACAATAGATGAGTTGAGAGGTGTATGGCCAAAGTCTGGTCTCCACCACTTATCATCTAACAATGTAAATTCTTCTCTCCATAAGTTTGGTAACCTCTTATAGATAACCACATCTAAATCAAAATATAGATTCTGACCATCTCTATACTTGTCATACATCTGGAATTTATTATACCAGTTACCATATAAGTCTTCTTCGATAACTACAAACTCATCATACTCTATACCTGAATAAGTATCTATCATATGCTTTAAGTTATCAACATGCCATTGAGTAAACTTATCACCGAATCTGCAACATATTATTCTCTTCATTTCCAGTTATCTTCAATCCATTTAAAGTTATGTTCATGTATAGTTTCCTTTGGGCCTAGGAAATGTACTACTTTAATCTTTGTATTCACATCATCTAAAATCATGTAATCAGCATCAAATGATTTACAATACTTTTGATTAAGTTTAACATTTTTAAAATAGTCTTTCTTTGCACCATGATATTTAGCTATCCATTCAGGTGGTGTCTTAGTTATTTTAGTTGGTTTAGATCTATCATCCCAAACCACTTTCCAATTAACATAATTTTGTTCTCCATAATATTTGAAATGAACAACATTATCTTTATACCATTTCGTTTGCCAATATTCAGGATTTGTAATAAAGTCATCCCATACAAATGCTAAACTTCCAGATTTAAATTTATAAAACCCACCGTTTGTTTCTAATGCTAATCCCTGCTCTACTATCTCATCTGAATTCCACCATACACCATAAGTAATTAATTCACCTTCTTCTACAGGGTGTCCTATAAGATCATCAACATTACTCGTAATCACTTGGTCAATATCCATTACTATAATATCATCACCTGGAATTTGATATGCATAGTTAGGAGAAAAGAATTTTAGCTTATGCCAATGTAATTTGACAGGGCTATTACGATTATATGGTAGTACTATATCTGCTTCAACATTAGGATCATCACTGATGCATATAGATTGGAATTGAATGCTTGAGTTTCTTCTTATACTTCTAAATAGTTTCCCTACATAATCAGGAGTATACTTATCTCCAAAGTACACCGTACATATCTTAAGCATTGTATGCTCTCCATACACAATCAAAGTCTTTACAAATTGCGTGTACTATCTTTGTTTGTTTTGGAATGAACCCTTGTCTATCAAAGAAGTAATGCCATTCATCATCAAGCCATTGTACAGATATCTCATTAACTTGTAATTTATAAGAAAAAATAGTTTCATTATCATACATAAACATATCAAGAATATTCTGAGGATATAAACCAGTTGCAGCATACCCATCGCTTTTTAATGATGTCATTAATTCTATTATATGTCTAAACCCACCAAAGTAATCTAGCTCTTTTACTTGTTCTTTAGTTGCACCAATGATTCCAGTATTGATTACATTATTAGCATGAGGGTAACCACCATCTATTAACATAGCTTGACAATTATAATATTTTGCTGATGGACTTCTAATACTATGATTAACTCTTAAGTTTTTATTAATAGCATTGTTATTATGAAGAACACACATACCCTTTGATAGATCCCAAGCATCGAAGAAACTTTCATCAGTTAAAGGTACTGCATCAAAATCTAAATATAAAATTTCATCATACTCTTTTGCTAGTTCATTAAGAGCATATATCTTATAAAAGTTTATTACTTCATACCCAGTAAACTCTGGAAAGTCTGAAGTAAATTGTTGTTGCCATTTTATATACTCATCATTATAAGTATACATCTTAAAGTCTGCACCAATCTTATAGGCGTAAGCTTCTTTAGAGTCAACTAATTTATTGTAATGTTCTTTAAAAGCATTAACAGTTTCTTTTGCTTTCTTTACTGTATCATTTTTATTTTTTGAGTTGCCGAAATGTTGAGTTGCTGGTATGTCAACATAAATACTATATACTATTCTTTTCATAACTTTCCTATTAATAGGTATCTAGTACCTCTCTCATCTTCTAATTCATCCTCTACTAAAACATTTGCTTCAGTAGGTAGTTGTCCTTTAAATTCTTCTATACTATTTACGCAATTAATATGACCTGGTATATCAAACATATTATTAGAAGTAAAAGCAAAGTGAGCAGGTTTAACTCTAGTCCACCAAGGATTTTTATATTTCATTCCTCGTTCTTTATTCATCACTCCCCATTCATTCATAGGTAACATATGTTCGCATGAAGTATTGATAAATATATCTGCAGTGTCAAACATATCTCTATACTTTTCAAATGCATCACCAGTTATCCAAGTAATCTTATTATGATTATCGAATAAACGATTATCACCAATCGTAATAGCTTGGTCGTCTATATCAATTGCAGTTATCTTTTTAACTTTATCATGTAGTAATGGTATAAGAATACTTCCATACCAACAACCAAATATAACAACTTCAGTATCTTTGTTTAAAAGATCTAGTTTATCTAAGTTATTAACTAATAGTGATTTAGCTTTAAATTGATTTTCACTATACGAATCAAATATATCTTCTTTACGATCAGGCTCATGTTCAAATATAGTAAATATACTATCAAGTAATTTAAAATTTAAACCTCCACCTTGGTTAGATACTTTTAATATATTTTTAATATATGTTAATTCATCTCTTTCTAACATTAGCTCCA
>Ga0115007_10002665_pt1 | contig 10898 bp, 10 predicted proteins | sample ArcOceMetagenome_2_FD_87166 | JGI IMG/M metagenome (GOLD analysis project Ga0115007, IMG submission 87166) | Marine eukaryotic phytoplankton communities from Arctic Ocean - Arctic Ocean ARC135M Metagenome | ecosystem: Environmental > Aquatic > Marine > Oceanic | place: Arctic Ocean | collected...
ATACTGTGTCGACTACGATGGGTAAACGAAAAAGTTGGCCAACTACCAAAGTAACGTTCTCCGTAGCCAACATCTAAGCTAGTGCGAGTTGACGGAGTCCAATGCAATCCACCTTGCCATAAGCTGCCATCATTAGAATTTCGCGAAGATGCATAGTCATTCCACTCTTCACCTGCCGTAAAACTTAAGCGTAAAAGTGGAGTGATTTTATAGCCCAAAGTTGCATCTAAAGAGCCTAAATCAGATGATGAGGCATCGCCAGACGAATTTGTATCTTTATAGTCAGCAGCTAGCCTCCAATCAAACCGGTGGAAATCAGATCCACTTTGCAAGTTCACATTGACTCTTTGACTGTTAGAGCCACTGACATCATCGCTACTGTTAGTTTGATGATTAAATGTATAACGCGTGCGCAGGTCTGCAAAATTTTCAAAATGATTAACGGTATACGGGCTTAATTGAAAGTTGTACGTAGTGGTTGAATTATTCGTATTATTTATTGAATCAATACCGCTTGAACGAAAGGCATCCACTGTATTTTGAGTGATATTCGCACTCGTTTCTAAGAAAACTTGTTGCTCTAGCAACTCTGCGTCAGCAGAAGCTCCTAAGCGCGGATTAATATGGCCGTCTTTAGACGTAGTAAACTCAAGTTGTGTATTTATATTCGCTTTTAATCTAGCACCTTCCCCCTTAAGCAACAAAAAAGGGGTAACGGACGAGATAAAAGCCGAATTTTGATTCCTTTCATCAAGGTCTTCATTATCAGTAAAGACCTCACTTAACGAAACGCCTTTTTCCAGTGTCCAATCAGCTGCATCAACGACGATAGCTGACATTGCCATCAGAAATACACAAACCTGTGAAACCTGCTTTTTGAATCCCTTCATTACAACACTACCTAATCTAACGTGCAGGTTCAGGAGAGGGTGACTCTAAACGACTACCATAACCATATCCGTAGCCATATCCATAGCCATACTTGCTAATCGTCTTATGCTTCGCTTTATTCAGTAGCATTCCAACAACTGCATCTGAGTTTATTTTACTAATGCCCTCTAAAACGGCTTCTTGAGACGTTTGCTCTGCAGCGACCACAAAAAGAATTTGTCCCATAAGGTTCGCAAGTACTGATGCTTCTGTCGTTAACAATAGAGGCGGTGAATCAAAAACAACCACTCGGTCGGCATAGCGCTCAGCTAACTCTTCCATCAGCGACTTCATATTATCGCTGGCCAGCAATTCGGTAGAACGCTCATGTACATTGCCAGCGGGCAAAATCCGCAAATTAGATATATTGGTATTCACTAATACATCTTTAACTTGAATACGACTGTCTTCTAAAAGATCAATTAAACCTGGAGTATTTCCGTCAATGCCTAGCATACGACCAGCAGAAGCTTTAGACACATCAGCGTCAATAAACAGTACTGACTTGTCCTGTTCCATAGCGATACTCATCGCTAAATTAATCGCCGAGAAAGTTTTACCTTCCCCTGATAATGAACTGGCAACCATAATCAAATTAGGATGCTTCACATTGGCCGCTGTTTGGCCATTAATATTCATCAGCAAAGGGCGTTTAATGCTCCGATACTCTTCAGCAATATTCGAGCGCGGTGAATCTGGGCTCACCATGCCAGATGCAGACAATCGAGCAACGGGGATCTCCACAAAGTTTTTGAAAGCAACGGAGCTCTTATCTTGAACGCTCGTTTTAACTTGAGCTATATGCCTATCATTAGCCGCCAATGAGGCCTCCTCTACCCTAGTGGAAACCACGTCAGGCTGGTCCACACGGGGCTTTGAGACAGCTCGTTCAAGCTTACTAACAGCCTTTTCAATGATACTCATACAAGCACGTCCATTCTGTTTACAACATCAGCTAATTGCATATCCATTCCTTGGAATACCGAGATACCAATAAAAAGCACAACTAAGCTCAATGCGACACATGCAAAGACCATCGTATTCACCACCTGCTGCCTGCGCTCTAATGGTGAACGAATAAGTTGAACTGACCCTAAAACTGGATAGCCTGTTATCTTATTGAGTGTGGCGCGTGTACTTATGACTGGTTTCAGCAAAGACATTAACAAACCAATACCTATCCCTGAACCTATGGCTGCAACCAACACAATGACATTCATTAACAACTTATTTGGCTCATTCGGTTTTAGCGGAGCAAATGGAGGATCAATGATACGGAAGGTCACATCATCAGCAGCTTGTTCAACGTTACCTGAAATTCTTGCCGATTCTCTGCGACTTAATAATGTCTGGTGCTGACGGGATATAACATCGTAATCACGCGTCAGTTGCTGATGCTCACTTTCAAGCAGAGGTATTTGGTTAATTTTCTCTTCTAAAGAATCCACTCTCAACTTGTACTCTTCAGCACGAGTGGATAATTCCGCCTCTGACGCTTCCGTTTCAGACAACATAGAGCGCATTTGCTGATAGACAGGATTGTCATTTAAACTAGCATATTGATCAGGAACAGAACGTTTAATAGCGGCTACGGCTGCAGATTTTTCTTTCTGAAGATCCCCCATCATGTCTTTAATTTGTATAACTGAAGGATGAAGATCCGTATAACGTAAGAGCAATCCATCAAGGTTATTCTGCATAGCTGTTATACGCTTATCAATTGCAACAACTTGAGGAGAGAACTCAATTTGACTCGATAGAAATACGGGCTCTTCACCCTCGATTTGACGCTGCAATTCGTCACGACGATTAATAACCGCTTTTAACTGAAGCTCAGACGAAGCCAACTGTTCACGCTCAAATTCTAATCGCTTGTAATAATCATCCATTTCAGATGGAAGCAACCCAGAATTCCGCTGTTTAAAATCAGATAAGCGAGCTTCTGCTTCTACCAGACGCTGCTCATAATCCGCTATCTGCTTATTTAAAAAGTCCTGTGCACCCGAGCTATCTTTTCGCTTGTCGCCAAGCGCACTTTCCACAAAGACCGTTAGCATAGATTCAACTACTTTCTTTGCTACGCCACGATCTTCATTTTTAAAGGTCACGGTATAGAGAGATGCGTTTCGTCTATCACCAGAAAGAGAAATTGAATTTTTTATATCATTCATGATTTTCTCTTTTTGCTCTTCATTTCGAACAGCCAGATCAAGATCAGCCATGCGCATAAGCTTTTCTAAATTTGGGCGACTTAGCATCGTCTTACTCATCAATGCTATTCGTTCATCAACATCAGGCTGAACAGCCAAACCTCTCAACAGAGGTCTGAGCACAGTATTAGTGTCAACATGCACTCTAGCCGAAGCCAGATACTGCTCAGGCGTTAACGCAACGACGATCCAACCGACAACAGCAATCATCCATATAGCTGCAAGCGATACCCAACGAAAACGCCACACACCCCAAACATATTCAGAAATTTGGGAAATTATTTCACGCATATACTAATGCCTCGGTGTTATTCCGACTAGAACCAAGCTTCTGGAATGATCACAATATCACCTGGCATCAATGCTAAATTTGCACTGATATCGCCATCCCGCAATAAGCTATCTAATTTCAACCCGTAGGAAGTCTGATCGCCATCGAAAGAACGGACCAAAACAGCCTCATTACCGTCGGCAAATTCATTCAAGCCACCAACCGCTACCATCAAATCAAGTAAGGTCATATGCTTACGATAAGGAATACTGAGTGGTTTTACACCAGCCCCTACAATTCGAATTTGCTGCTCAGGGGTAGCCACGAAGCCATTAACCATGACAGTGACAACTGGATTTTTGATATAACGTGAATAGACACTCTCAATCTCACGAGCAAGCTCTGTGGAAGTTCTCCCACTAGCATCCAAGTCTTCAACTAAGCGTGTTGTGATTTTTCCGTCTGGGCGAACAGGCACGGTGCCTGACAACTCTTCGTTGCCCCATACAAAGATTTGAAGGGAGTCTCCTGCACCAATCACATACTCGTAATCAGGCTGAGCAACGCGTTGCTCATCAGAAACTGATGGTAAAGAGGATGACGTTGAACACCCCGAAACTAATGCCACCGCCATAGAAAGCCCTGCAGCTTTAATCCATGCGGCGCGTTTCCCTTTAGATACACGCACTTACGATCCCTCCGTAACATCCATATTCGAATTAACTGGACCTCAGTTAATTCTCCTGTGCTTTGAGCAGTAAAATCTACCACATAAAGCACCTCTGTCGATAGACTGTGCCAGCATTTTCTACACTAACATCACTATTACTAGCTAAAGCCTAGTCTACATAGATAAGATTACGGGGAAATGAACATGGGTCGTAATCAACCCACAAGCATTAAGCGACCTGGCCTGACGCTGTATTCTCAAGCACCGTAGGTTGATCCACCCGAGACACTGCTATTACGTGTGGCAGCCCCTCGAAGCCCGCTTCAACCGGCAACTGAATACCGTCCAATACATCATAGCTATAACCGACTTTTTGATGGTAACGCTTGTAAAATCTAGCCTGCGTTTTCCCTGACACAAAAAATGCGTAGTTATACCCAAGGGAGCCAGCGATCTCGACCAACACCTCAACTAATTTAGCGAGATCTACTTTATTGCGGTACTCAGGTGTAATAACCAATCGAGACCACTGACAATAATTCACATCACCAGATAACAGATCATGACACACCGCCTTAAGGGAAAACCCATCTTGCTCTACCGGAAGAAAGCCAGGGCCGTGCTCTTTATTTCCAGTTAAACGCAGTCCGCCGATACAATGATGACCATCTTTAATCACCAACGTTAAACCGTTTCTATCAAAAACATCTTCTTCCCCATTAAAATCGACTAATCCTAAATCTTTTCTAAAACAAGACTCTCTGATGCGGTAATAGTTTTTTAGCAATAAGGGATGGTTAGTTAATTCAAAAGAAAGCTGCATTGATTTCATCTCTAGGCAATTATTCATGTTTATACCGCTATAGGGCCTGACATGAAAAATCCGTGCCAAAAACTTCTATCTCAGCGCAGACAACATTCGTAGCTACTACGAAACTTTCACAGAAACATCAGGCAAGGAAATCCATTTCCAACATGTCTCCAAAAAGAGACTGATAATGACCGATAATAAAATAAACTTATCTTTCAATTACTTACAGACTCAGTATTAGAGACACTTTTTACAAACAAAACCGATTAATTATTCTTGCAACTGCTCAACCGATTAAATAATCAAAAGTAACCAAAACATAACAAAAATAAAGATAACATCAAGTATTTTTTCTATATAAAACACAACTAATTTTAGTATTAAAAATTAATTTCATCAAAAGAATCAACAACAGTTGAACAAAAATCACCTAAAGGCTCCCCATGGTTATACCCATAAGAAACGCCTAAAAACGGCACACCCGCTGCCTTTGCTGCTTGTAAGTCTGAAATAGAATCACCAATCATGAGCGATTGAGAACTACAAACTTGTGATAAATTAAGCTGGTACCGCAAAGGAAACGGGTGCGGTTTTTTTTCATAAAAGCTATCGCCGGATAATACATTGCAAAAATAATGGCGGATATTTAAATCTTTTAACAAGGGCAAAGTAAAGCATTCTGGTTTGTTAGTTATAACAGACAATTTAATATTTTTACTTCTACATTTTTCTAAAAAACTAATCACACCGGGATAGATATAAGTATGATTTGAGTAAGCTTCACTGTATATAACCTGAAAACTCTCAAGTACTTCGTCACATTTCAGCCGTTTTTTTTGATCAACAACCGCTCTTTCAACTAATCGTTCAACACCATTCCCAACCCACGCGCGAACCTTTTCCTCACCCGCAAGATTAAGCCCCGCCATTAATAACGCCTTATCAACTGCAGAGGCGAGATCAGGCACGCTATCGACTAAAGTCCCATCTAAGTCAAACATAATAAGAGAGGGCAATCCCCCTCCGAATAGAGACCTAACTAGCAAGTTACCGAACCTACTTTGGCTAACTCAGCGCGCATAGCCGCTATGGTACTTCCATAGTCATCAGTATTAAAAATAGCCGAACCCGCAACAAACGTATCTGCGCCTGCTTCAGCAATTTCACGTATATTTTGAATACCCACACCACCATCTACCTCTAACCGTATTGAACGACCACTTTTTTCGATGCGGTCACGAACCAAAGCTAGTTTCTCGAGTGTACTTGGGATGAATTTTTGACCACCGAAGCCCGGATTCACGGACATCAATAAAATCATATCAACCTTATCCATGACATAATCTAGATAGTGCAGCGGAGTCGCTGGATTAAAAACGAGACCCGATAAGCAACCGCCTTCGCGAATCAACTGAAGTGAACGATCAATATGCTCAGACGCTTCCGGATGAAATGTAATATAGCTCGCGCCCGCTTCAACGAAATCACCAATAATTCGATCGACAGGCTTTACCATAAGATGCGCATCAATAGGTGCAGTTACACCATATTTTCGAAGCGCCTTACAGACCATAGGCCCTATTGTTAGATTAGGGACGTAATGATTATCCATGACATCGAAATGAACAATATCCGCTCCTGCTTCCAATACGGCGTCTACCTCCTCCCCCAAACGAGCGAAGTCGGCGGATAGAATAGAGGGCGCTATTTTAAAATCAGTCATAGTTTACTTTTCCAACAAGTTAGCATTTTCTGCTATTGTAACTGACTGCACGCCTGAATAAAGACCAACTATTACCAACTATTTGAGCTATCTATGCCTTTGCAACTTTCCGGCTTCGCTTTATTACTATTTATTCTATTTATAGGACTGCTCTCATTAACGACGAGTGCAGCAGACACACCTAACACTCAACAACCAGCAGAGGACTCTAGCAGCGGCGCCGTACCTACTAAAGCTCCAAAAAAAACACGTACAGAGCCGTCTCCCCAAGCTGAATTGATAGACGCTTTATTTACTGATCCCCGCCAACCAGGCTCAGAGCTACTTGATCTAAACAGTGACGTCCCTAATTACAGCGCCCTTTTAACGGAACGAAGCACAAAAATAAAAAGAGGAATCACATTACTATTTCCAGACAGCAGAACCCATTCAGACTGGCCTATTTTTACTCAGGTTTTGCGCAATGAACTACCGCAAGATGGGTGGACAACACTGTCACTTGTACTTCCAAACCCAACCACGCAAAACTTACCGAAGCGAACTCTTCCTAGCTTAAAACGACTCGCTAGCACATCAAACACCAGCCAGCCACCAGACAATCAAATCGACGCATCAACTGAGCCTGCTAACCAGCCCCCCCAAAAAGAACCGACGAGCGAAACCACCAGCGCGCAAAAAACCAATAATGCTACCTATATCATGCAGCAAGGTATGGCTGCCATTCAAACGGCGCAACAACAAGGTTACGATACGATTGTGCTTGTGGGGGTAGGTGATGGCGCCAACTGGGCGGCAGCATTAGGCGTGAATGTCAAAGATCAGATAAATATTAGCTTGCTTATGTTAGATGCCACTCAATCTACTGACATAAACGCTCCGGTATTCATTCAGTTAATACCACAGCTTAATTTTCCTGTTATGGATATTTATGCCAGCTCCCCGGCAAACACACGTTTAGAAGAGATGCATCACAAAGCCCGCTTAAGTACTGCAAATAGGAGCGAACTAGTCTTTTACCAACAAAGTAGACTTCCGATAACTAGCCGCTCCACAGGTGATCAGGATTGGATGCTCAGCTATATAAAAGGCCGCCTTCGCACACTTAAAAGTATAGCTGACGCGCCTATGCCAGCAGAACAGACTCAATCCAGCATACCTTTAATAGATCAACGACCGGGGTCATCACAATAAAAGCACCTACCTAAAATAGACTTTTTCACGCTTTACGGGCGGTTTTAACTCGGTCATAAGCAGCTTGAATTTCCTGTGTCTTCTCCTTAGCCAGCTTCATCATTTCCGGCGGCAAACCTTTCGCTACTAACTTATCAGGATGATGTTGACTCATTAAACGGCGATACGCTTTCTTAATTTCAGCGTCCGGCATTTCAGGCACCACACCCAAAACACCGTAAGCGTCTTTTAGCAGATCAGCTTCAGAGGTGTAGGAAGACTGATAACCTCCATGAGAACCGTGCTGATTAAATGTCTGCTGCGCTTGCATACGTGCCATTAACGCGGACATTTCTTCAGCCGACATTCGCATCAAGGCACAAACATTTTGTATTACTTTCAATTCATAAGTCGACACTTGGCCATCCGCCATCGCCGCTTGTATTTGAATTTCGATAAACATGATTTTTACAGCCGTTTGGCGCTGCAGCAAACGGGATAGCGGCGCAACTACGGCACTTAAATCAAATCCATCCGCTTTACCTTCATTGAAATATTGTATTGCCTCACGCTGACGCTCTTCGTTCAAGTTCATGCGCGACATTACATCCCTAGCAAAACGGATCTCATCCTCAGTTACTCGGCCGTCCGCTTTTGCTACGTGCCCCATAACTGAAAACGTTGCTTTAAAAAAAATCATCTGCGGAGAAAACTGCCCAGTGACTAACTTACTCGCCGCACGGCTAAGTAAGCCACCGATCACCCCTCCGAATACCAACCCCCATAAACCCCCAGAGACAAGACCAATAATAGCCCCGATGATAATACCTGTACGGTACTTCATAATGGCATTACCCATGGCGAAGCCCGTCACTTCTGACTTACGTTGCATCAGTTTTCCTTAATATTTGTTCTGCTTTTTCTAAACGATCCATTGTACCTATATCCATCCACAAGCCTTGATAGACCTGCCCCGTTAAACGGCCTTTCTTTGCTGCATCACGAAACAAAGGGGCAACCGAAAACGCGGAATCAACCACATGATCAAATAACGCTGGATTGATAACACTGACACCTGAAAACGTATACCGCTGTAGCGAGCTACCTACCTTTGGATTTGGTACCCCCTGAAAGTACAGACTTTCTTCTGGGTTATGTACAGCCCCCTTTTCATCAATGTCAAAGTCACCTGACAGGTTATGCTCAGGATTCGCGACTAACACCAGATGCGCACGATCTGGCTGCAACCCAGCCAACTGACAATAATCAAAGTCGGTCAACACATCCCCATTAATCACCAAAAAAGGCTCCCCATGCACGGAAAGTAATGGCAGCGCTTTAGCAATACCTCCACCCGTTTCTAAAGGAGCAAGCTCACGAGAATAGGTGATTGATACCTCCCATCTATCCCCATCACCCAAAGCATCTTCAATTTTCTGACCTAACCACGCATGGTTAATTACAATGTCACTAAAGCCTGCCTTTGCTAATGATTCAAGATGGTATTCAATTAAAGGCTTTCCATTCACAGGCACCAAAGGCTTAGGCGTTGTCAGCGTTAGCGGCCGCATTCTAGTCCCCAAGCCCGCCGCTAAAATCATAGCTTTCACAACCGCACATCCTTGAAGCATGTGTGCTTTTTCATACTAGGCAATATCTGCTCACGCAACCAACGCTCAACAGTAGCGCATTGAGGATAACTATTCGCATATTTACCCAGCGCTTCTAGCACATACGCCATAACTTGGGGAATATCATGTAAGTAAGCGGATTTACCATCACGAATATCCAAACGCGCAAAAATACCTAATACTTTTATATGGCGCTGAAGCCCCATGAAATCAAACCAGCGAACAAAGACTGAATCATCAATAGATTCTGGCAATAAGCCTTGCCCCTGCACCTTTTGTTTGTAATCGCTAACCCATGAAGCAACTTGCTGCTCAGGCCATGCGATGTAGCAATCCTTTAGTAAAGAGACAAGGTCGTATGTAATAGGACCGGCGACTGCATCTTGAAAATCAATCACACCTAAGCGCCCATTTTCAAGACGCATTAAATTACGACTATGATAATCACGATGCACCGTAACGACGGGCTGTTCCAACGCGCTGCTAACCAATAAACCGAACAGATCATCTAGCATCATTTGCTCTTGATCAGATATAACACGTCCGAGCAAACGCCCTACAAACCATTCTGAAAATAAATGCATTTCACGCTGCAGCAAAGCTGTGTCGTAGACGGGCAACTCAGAATGACCCACTTTTTGAATCGCTAATAACTCATCAACTGCCAGCCCATAAAGCCGGTCTACTGACGACTCATTTAAGTCACTGAATAGTAAATCATCACCAAAATCTTCTAATAACATGAAGCCTTGATCAAAATCAGCCTCTATCACGTCGGGAACTGATATGTCCTGAGATTTCCACGCACGAGCAATAGATACAAAAGGGGTGCTATTCTCCTTTTCAGGTGGCGCATCAACAAGAATCCATGACCGCTCTGCTTCTGTTAACCTAAAATAGCGACGAAAACTAGCATCTCCAGACACCGGAGTAACCACCCAATCCCTATCAAAAGATACTGTTTTAGAAGCGATTAAAGACTTTACCCATTGCTCCAACTGCAAAAGCCGTTGCCCCATCGTGCGGTTTCCTCTGGCACATCCTAGTTTGAATGTTTATTATTCCAGACTTTGTACCTAAACAACATCGCACATCGTAAAGTGCTCAGGCGTGGTAACACCCTGCTGTTAACTGGGAAACGTCGGATGCCCTTGCAAAAATCACCTTTTGTTCTTCTTATAAGCTTGCTACTAGCACCTGCAACCTACGCAGAGGAATCAAAGCGCCCCTGTTTAACCAATCTACCTAAGCAAGCCGCTTGCGGTAAAGACGACACATCTGATGGCCGTCCTGCTTCACCCTATTCTCAATTAGATTGGTTCCCGTATGCACCAGGCACAGCACCCGGCATTTGTGCGGGACGTTATATCGAACCGGCAAGTTCATCGTCTGACGAAGATATCGACATCCTAGATCAACCGATCATTATTAATGCAGAACAAGGTAGCTCCTCACTGGGCCAAGACACCCAACTGGAAGGGA
>Ga0115007_10002667_pt1 | contig 10891 bp, 3 predicted proteins | sample ArcOceMetagenome_2_FD_87166 | JGI IMG/M metagenome (GOLD analysis project Ga0115007, IMG submission 87166) | Marine eukaryotic phytoplankton communities from Arctic Ocean - Arctic Ocean ARC135M Metagenome | ecosystem: Environmental > Aquatic > Marine > Oceanic | place: Arctic Ocean | collected...
GTACCCTTTTAGTAGTCATCTTCTGCATCCAATCTTTCTTTCTCCTCCAGTTCCTCTTGTATTTTTCTCTCTTTCAATATTTCCTTCTTCGTTCTTTTTCTCTCCACCTTTGCCAATTTTTCAACACCTTGGCTTTTCAACCAAGCCACTGCTTTTTCAATATCATTGCCACGCATCAACAACGCTTTTGCTGCCATATCTCGTGGGTACCTCAAATCACGCGTCAAATGTTTTAATTCTTTCGAGGCAACCATATCTTGATACGCTTCTTTAGCCTTTGCAAAAGTTTGTTTGGATTTGATAGCAAATTCTTTTGCTTTGACCAGGGTGACTTTTTTCGTTTGATAAGCAGCTTTCAATGCTTTGGTTGGAATGGATCTTGCCCATTTAGCATTGACACCATTTTCATCGGTTTCTTTCACATACCACAATAGAAATTCTTCAAAATCTACCGTACCCGAACGATCAGTATCAATTTCATCCATAAATCCTTGCAATGTTGCACCACGGATGGGTTGACACAATTCACTTTCCAACAGGGTACTAATTTCTTCGGAATCCAACTCACCCGTCCCATCGGCGTCGTATTGTTGAAAAGCAAGCTGAGCTTCCTCTCTGCAACTTTGCATTTTTAATGGGTCATGCAATAATTTTTGTGAATTTTCAAAGACTTCACCCGTTTCTTCGTCAATGTCTTGATAGTAAAACATTCCTTCGTCGTTGTCCCATCTTTGTTCCCATGTTTCATCTTCATATTGAAAACGACGCCCATCGTGGTAATGCCAGATGTCCAAGAGACCTTGGTTCCAATGTGGCATAAATACTTCTTCAAAAGCATCTTGGGCTTTTCTTTTGTTTAAAAAACCATGGTAGGGAATGTCCAATAAAAATTTCTCTTTGGTCCACCGCATAAATATTTCTTGCAAACGATCAAAATCTTTGGCGATGATTGGTCCTACTGCTGTATTTGGTATACGAGGTGGTGCTTCATACGCTTTACGAAATCGTTCGGGCAATTTGGCATACACTTTGGCTCTTGCTTTGGCGGCACGCTGAGCAGCTTTATTGAATTGTTTTTTAGCTTTGTTTTTAGCCACCGACATTCTTTGACCGGCCAATTTGGCTGCTCGTTTGACCGCTGCTTCTGTCGCACGTGCAGCATTCTTGCCTCTTGCTTCAACGCGTAATTTAAAACGCATTGCTCGTAACAATGCATTGGCATTACGATTGCGTACACCATTCGAGGTAAACCACTCTAAAAATTCTTCAAAATCCACCACACCGTTACCGTCTTGGTCCATTTCTTGAATGGCGGCTTGTAAATCTTCTGGTTTTATGGGTTCACGCAATTCATGCTTCATCATTTGTTCCAATTCATCAATTTCCATTGTACCACTACCATCCTCATCGTATTTATCAAACGCAAGTTTCACAACATCACGAAATTCATCCAATCTTTTCTTCAATGCCGCTTCGTCCGCCATTTTAGCCGCGTGTTCCACTTCCATGATACGAAGTGTTTTCCATTCTCTTCGTTGGACAATGTCATGAGCTTTAGTGGAGATGATGTTTTCACGTTGGTCTTTGGGTACGCGCATTGCATTCTTTTCAGTCATCAATGTGTATTTATGAAATTGTCTACGACCGGATTTATGTGCATCACCATAACAATCACGGCAATACGTATCCAAACATTGTATACAAAACAAATCGGCTTTGCGTACTTCACATTCACCACACATTCTTTTATTGTTGTGCATGGCGGATACATCAACAGCCGCACACTTATGACTGACGTACGCTCCTGTTTTGTGTGAATCATTGTAACACCCATCACACATGGGTACATCACACGTGTTCAAACATTTCCATGCTGCTAGATCTTCTTCACAAATCATGCAGATGACTGAATCTTTGAATTGAAGTGCTGTGGGTTCGTCGTCCGTTCCATCGTTTAACATTTCCAACACTGTTTTTTTGGCACTCTTTTCTTCACGTGGGGTCACATATTCAGGAGGTCGTTCCATGGCAAGTTGGCCCGAGACTCGATTATAAAATTCAACTTCACCCGTACGTTTGTTTTCACGGCGTACCCACAGTGGTTGTTTTTCCCAATACACTTCTGCTTTTCGTGCTGGTACTTTGACAGCACGGGCAATATGTCCACGCGACCATCGAGCGATTTGAATTTGTGCAGCCACTTCAATTTTTAACAAACGATCCAATTTATTTAATATTGCGGTTTGCAATGGTTTACCTTCGTTTTTACCAATGAACAGAGATGTATCCACGTCGGTGATCCATGTCGGAGTCAATAATTGATGTGTGGTGGCGTTTAAATCAAGTTGATAATCTTCTGGAACAAATGAAAACGTGGGGTTTTCTTTTGCCGGTACTATGTTTGGTCCTCGACCCCACCGCCAATAAATTCGAATAGTTGGTGTTATTGACACATTCATACGAACACCCAAAGAACGACCATAATCTTTGGAATCCAAAGCAGCAACGTTGGCTTTGGCAAAAACACATCTGTTTGAAAGAGGTGCTTCTTCGTCCCCCCAACTTGCATATGGATTCAATGTTGGTGTATTCATCAAATGCCGTTGCAACCACTTGCCCGTCAATTGTTGATTCCATGCTGCTGCACGTGCAAATGCTTCACGTGATTCATCTACATCATCCCATGGAATGTAATAATGAACAACAACCATGTCATAATTTCGGAGAAAATCATCAATTGTATCGGGTTCAACCACATGCACATCCATTTCACGTTTGACCGCTGTTTCAAACAAATATTTCTTTTTACGAACAATTGAGGCATATTTTTTTTTCGCAAGTACAACACGAGCACGTTTTTGAATAAGTGTTGAAGCCCATTCCTGTAAAATTTCAGTCATAATGGCTGCGTTGGTTTTCCACGTCATGAATGGCATTTCGGATTCTCGACGATTGAAATTGTACAACAAATTTTTCACAACTTTGCGTGCATGACGACGTTGAACTGCATTTTGTGCCAAGGTGTGGTACGATTTAATTATACGAGAGTTGCGCAAATAACCCAATGCTTTTCTAGCATTGGCTTTCATCGTTGTTTGAAAAGCAGCTCGGGCTCGCCATGCACGAAGATGACTTTTTTGACATTTGCGTGCGGCTTTTTTGTCGGCCACCACAATGACTCGGATGTACAAGCGACGACGTAATCGATGTTCATTCATATATTTGATTGCCAACCATTGTTGTCGACGTATGCAATGGGCTTCTCCTTTGGCTAATCTAGCATAATGTTCATGACGATGTTTGAGGTATCGTCGCCAACCGAGCCAACATTCTCTTGTATAAAATGTACGAAATACATCATCATAGTGATCCACTGCACTTTGCCACAAATTTTTTCTCCACGCCGTAAACACACCCCATCTTTGCCAAATGTCACGGTAACGAACCAAATTTGCTTTTTGAACCAGTGGTTGTTGAGCAAAACTATTCCAAGTATTCAGTGACACACATTGAAGAAATACAATACGCAATTCGGCACGAATTTCTTTTCTTTCTTGCACAATTTCTTTCATGTGTTTGAACCTTTTCATCATTTCCATATTTTTCCACATTGCATATGCTTTTCTTCTTTTTCGACACAGGTCTAACCATAAAACGAGCCATTCCTTCCATTCAGTAATGACCCATCGACTCATGGCACGTTGTTGGCATTGGTAAGCACACACTTGTTTGTACAACCATTTTACAGCAGCACGATGTTCACGTATTGTTTTTGCACTGTGTTTCCATGTTTCAATGACCCAGTACAACGTATGCCTTCGACCAACCGCCCATCTTCTCATCACTTTACGACGAAGACGTGCGTATGCTCGTGCTCGCCATCGACGACTAAGTACAATTTGCAAGTCCGTCAATTCAGTTCGTTTCTGGCGGGCAAACCGTCGACCCCAGACACTTCGTACCCATGAAGTCAATTGCGTTGCACTGTACGTTTCAAAAACAAACCTTTTCTGCCACAAACGAACCAGTCGTCGACCTCGATGATACCTTGCCATGTTTTGCATGCGTATGGCTCCAGTAATGGTTCGAACTTCAATAAATTTAACCACTTCGTTCAAGACACTAAAGACACCCGATTTGGCCAGAGAACGAACAAAAGCACGTTGAATACCCGTGGCGGCTATTTCAGCTTCCACAGCTTCCACGATCGCCATTGCGTTTGCGTTTGCATCGCGTATTGTATCAACAACTCGCATTACTTCACAAGCAACGAGATAATTTCGAAAAATGTCTTGTATCCGTGCTGCTGCAACTTCACGATCGGCTAACAACAACACTTCGCGCAATGTACCCAAGGCTTTTTCAAGAACATCACGTCGTTTGTTGGTGCCTCTTTCACGACCCCATCGGCCTCGTACGTGACGTTGAATTTCTGCCGCCATTGCATGTTTGTGACGAAGTCTTAAAACATAGTCTCTTGATTTTGAACCACGGTAATAACTTGATATAATGAATGCAGCACGTCTACGATTTAACAATTCAACACGATCACGCCTTGCAGCAACAGCACGGCGTCGTCCTAAATAAGATCTCCATCGACTTTGAAGCAGAACAATACCCAATTGTTGTTTTCGTTCCAGTTTGAGTGCTTTCAAGATGTGGCGAGGATACATTCCTCGCCAACACGCTTGGATCGGTACAGCGGCACGTTGACGTCTTCTTTCTCTTCTTAGCCTAAGAACTCTTCTGGCTCTATGATTTCTCCATACTACTCGTATTGTTTCACTGGCAAAGTGTCTTTCTCTTTGAACAACCGCTTCACATCGATCATGCCAAAACTGAAAAAATCTGTTTATTTTACTGTTGACCAATCTTTTTACAAATCTCAACATCCTGTCACGTCCATGCATGGCTTGAAGGTGAAGCATTTTTTTCTGCATTGCTACTTCAGCCATTTTTTCAGTTGCTGTTGTCCATCGTCCCCATGCAATAGTAACAGCACGCATTCGTATGCGATCGATAACTTCTCTAATTTTATCAAGCCCACGTTCCACAATAAACCCACTCATGTTGTGTTCAAAAAGAAAAGAAAGTGGCAATGTTTTCCTAATGGCTTTGATATCATCATGAAGCTCACTTGTTAGACGATGCACTTTGGATTGGGCCACATGTTTGCGTTGCATGTACAAACCCTCGTTTGTTTTCAAAACTTTTCCAACTTGTTTACTGACATCAATTTGTTTATTGAGTGACATTGTACCTCGTGCAACAGCATGCTGCAGTGCAGTTGGTCGTAGTGTGGTTTCATGTTTACGTAAAGCCACATCGCTGCCTGGCTCAGATTGAAGATCGTCGTCTTGATTAAAATTAAATGATACCACACCAACACGTTTTTCTTTAGCGGTGGTATTGAAACGATGTTTTCGTTGGGTGGTTGAATGAAGTTGTAATGCTGTGTTGCTTGAGACAGCAGTGCTGTCAGTGGTGGCAGTGGTGGCAGTGGTGGCAGTGGTGGCAGTGGCAGTAGCATTGGTGGGTTTGTGTGGCGATTGTGTGACAGCAGGTGTGGTTGGCCTCAACATCAAACCACTGAAGGCACTGGGTGCCCACAATCCTTGGTTTTGATGATCATTGGAGGAACGCTTCTTTCGATCTAAATGCAAAGGTTTGTGTGGTACTGTACTGGGGCGAGGCATTGCTTGAAGAGATGCCAAAATGTCTTCACCACTGGCAACCCCGTGGTTACCAAGCAGTGTTTTCTTTTTCTTTGTTTTTGTTTTTTTCATTTTAATACCCGGCGAAGGAGATCCGGTAACATTTCGAGTTGACTGTTTATGCGGAGATGGCTGTTTATGAGGAGATGACGACATTGGTATTTTCTTATGCTTTGGGGACGTATCTTTTTGTAAATCACCACGAAACGCCATTAATCGAGGAAGTTGAAGTCCCCTTTGATCTCTTTCTGGTGATTCTGGTTGTTGTTGTTGTTGGTCTTGTTGCTGGGAACTTTTGCCGACTGAGTTTCTTGCAGCCGTATCATCAGCTGCAATGGCTTCAAGCAGAGATTCCGTGTCTGCATGGTCATCCCCTGACGAGGCTAAATTATACATGGTACCATCTGATTTACGAAATAATAAAGGTGCGCGCGAACCTTTTGTTGGTGAGATCGTGGCTGGACTATTGGTACCACTGTTGTAACCAAACTTTTTGCGTTCTTTAAAAAATCCTTTTGTTTTGGACGAGACAGCAGCAGTCATGGGTCGAGCATTTTTTGAAGGAGACACATAGAGCCTAACTATCTTTTCTGCCGTGCCGATGTTGGGTTCCATCGTTTTAATTTAGTGATTACACATCAAATCATCATTTGGTTGTTATTACACGTTGGAGCCACAGTTGTGAGTTGTGAGTTGTGTGAGTTGTGAAGTCGGTTGATCGGTTGAGTTGGGCAAGTGTCAACAAAAAAAGACAGAGTTCGGTTATGAAATGCTGGCAACAACACAACAAAACACTTCCACTTTCGATACGCACCCAAGCCGGACAGTAGTCACGAATAACCACAACCACAAAACACATCACTATGGGGGACAAATGCATGCACGCACTTGTTGAAAGCAATCCTATTATTGCTCGTAAAGAAAGAGCTCATTTAAGAAAGATTCATCAATCAAAAATTAAAAACATGAAATCGTTCGGTGGTAGCACAACACTTCCAAAAGGTTTACACATTACTAAAAAAAACAAACTCAGGCGCAAACGCAATTTAAAAGCGGAACAGCAAACAGAAGAATGGTTAACATCGATAGAAAGAGAGAACCGGAGGCTGTTAGAAAAGATGAGTTTAGTAATGTTAGGCAAAGATCAAGATCCAGGGCGATATCGTCTTGCTGCTAAATATCGTCATTTTTCTACTGTGAATGGACCTGCAAGAGCAAAAGAACAAAAAAGAATTGACAAAGACAATAAGATTTCTGGAAAAAGAATAGAGAAAACAGAAGCATTCTATCAAACTCAACGAGATTTGGACGAAAGAATGGAAATGGAAGATAAAATTAGATACATGTGCAAATACGATGCACCGTTGTGTCCAAAAAAAACACTGCGTGTCAAAAGATCCAAAACAAGCAAAATGAAACATAAAAAAATCCGTGGCAAAAAGAGTTCAAAATCAAATCAAAATAAGGCATTGGCGTTGACAAAAACAGTCCTTAATCACTAGTATGGTGCAAGAACATTGTCTTTAGAAGCTTTGAAGTAGTTCACGAAAAAAGTAAAAAATCATTGTACCGGGTACTAGTACATTGTACAGCTCAAAATATAAAAAATACCCTTACTTCTCATTATCAGGTACCCGGTACTTTCGTACTGTACACGTAGTAGTACATGTGCTACAAATAGGTATTACCGGTATCGATAGTATATGTTATGTATTACGAAACTATGTACCCTTGAATTCCATTTTACGAGTCAAAGGAACCCCATCACCTCTCAAAGCCGTATGTCCTTCTATCGTATCACAGGCACCTGTCCCATGCATGGACCCCATTTTAAAACCGAGAAAACATTCACATTGCCCAGTGTTCCCGTTGCACATGCCACGATCTGCACAGACATTGGCTTCTTTTGTTGAATTGACATTATGAATACCTTCAATGTTTTTGGAATTGAGATCTTCCGCAAAAGTAAGAGCAACGGAAACAACTTCGGAACCCGCACGCAATGGGGGTGGACTGTCATTTTTCTTTCCTGTCGAAAGGTCAGCAAATGCAGAGCCACCTGTTTCGGTTTGAAACACTATGCTAACAATCGAACCGGGGGATGAAGCACAAACAGCACTAGACGTGTGGAAAGTCACTGAAACGCGACCAATTGTAGTAATTTCCTCCAGAGCAGCTTTCATTATGGTAGGGGTGGCATCAGCTCGAATGCGTCGTGTTTCTTTCCCGCGAAACGTCAATCGAAAAAAAGCAACAGTACTGTCAATGGATTCAGGGTCTGGATTCAGTTTGATAGTTTTAGTACCCGCATAATCTTGTGCCGACACAGCATTGCCCGAAGGAGGTGTACCGTTTGCATCGACACAACGCAATACTTGTGTTTCAAACACTTGACCCGTAGTCCGTGGATCATCACCCATATCACAGGATCGTATGGCACAATCATAGCCCGTAAAACCATGATCACAATAACAACCATAAACACTGTCCGCATCCCATGCATTGCCATTGTTGGGGTCATGGCCGTACAAAATTTCATTGTTTCCAGAATCAATGGAATTCCTTTCTGCCGTCATTCGCATTGACAAACATTCACCATGGCCATTGCATACTTTATCGTTCACGGTTGGGCATGCTAAACGTTCACAGGCTTGGCCACCAAAACCTTTACGGCAATTGCACAACCCAGACGCTTCATCGCAAGTACCAGCATCCGAACAAAGAACCAACTTGGTGGATGAATGCGCAACATTTGGTTGAAATGGCAACGAAAACCAAGATCTGCCGCGGGGACAGGAACGTTTAGAACAATCGGCACCACCAAATTGTTCACCACATTTGCATTGACACGCACCACAGGAATGTTTGGACCCGCCCAAAGCCAATGCAGCAAACAATTCAGGTGAAGTATCTTTGGTGTCTAAAAGAGGTGTGGATAATTTGACAGATATTGACGAGGGTTTTACGTCTTGGTAAGCAGTTTCAATATGGGATGCTAAAACTGCTAAATCAGAATTTGATTGTTCTGTTGCTTTCATTGATGCTTTAAGACTTTTCATACGAGATTCAAGGGACTCAATATCCAAACTTTGTATTAAGACACGAAAATCAACGTACAAGTAACCTTTTCGTGTAGTAGTGATGGAAACAAGGTCAATTTCCAGAGCTGCGGCACCAAACGTCGAGGCGAGCACTGCTTGAAGAAACTCTGGTCGTTCATCAACCAATGATTGGGTAAGACCTAATATTTGAATTTGCTGAGACAGTGCAGCATGTCGAACCAGTGCTCGATCTGTGACAAGGATCATGTTGTGAAAACCACCCTCCAATTTTCGGCTGTCCTTTAGGTTCTCACCATTCATACGCCTTCGGTCGTTTGAAGGCATGCCATCAGTGGTTGGTTGAGTGTATGTGGTAGGAACATCACCTTTACTACCCGGTTCTGTTTTGGTCAACGGTACCATGGTCGGATTTTCATGCACTTGATTTGCAAGAGCTGTACCCGTCCACGTACCACATGCACCATTGTGGTTGCAATCTTTTTCACAATTTGTCATTCTACCTTTTGAGCTTCTGTCATACTGCAACACATTGTTTGGTACCGAACCAGCAATAAGAGCTTCAGCATATCGGTCTTGTTCTGCCGCTGTTTTCGGCACATAAGGTCGGGAAACAGAAAAGCCCTGGCTTAACGCATCGTTCAATTTGGTTTGAGTAAACTCGACTGGTTTTGCAACCCATGGATTTTCATTGAGATAACCACAATCTCCTCTTGTGCCCGAGTGGCCGTGTCCGTCACTGGATGAAAAAGGGGAAAAACAGGTACAATCACCGGTAGATCGATCACATAAACCACGCCCAGAACATTCTAACCACTCTTTGGTACCTTTTGTAGTCTCTTCAACGGTCATGGTCATTCGTCCAGTGGTCATGGTAGTCAACAAAGGTTGATCTCCAAGTTCATGTGTAAACGTAATTGCAAATTTTCCTGCTGGATCAATTCTTTGATTTGAATGATCCAATGGCGCACATAATTCTTGTCCTGTCTCAGAGCCGTCGTTGGCTACAGTGACAACCACGTCGTCAAGAGTTTTCAGAGCATGAAGGGCTTGGCGAACATCATTGACGGAGGCGGAATGAGGCAGTTCTTTGGTGATTTCACCCTTGAACAAAAATCTAAACCCACCCGTTCCTTTGCAAGAAACTGTTTGCACTTCATCGTATTGTGTACCACTCATTGGATCATCGCCGTAGGGACAGAGATGCAACGAACAATCGTATCCTGTAAATCCAGCATCGCATCGACAACCATAAATTTTATCGTGGTCCCAATTTACATTGTACAGCAGCAATTCGTGATGGGCCAACGATTCCAACGATGTACACGTTCCATGACCACCACAACCGTTCGGGCACGACAACCTTTCACAAGCCCTACCTTCAAAACCTTCTTGACAAGTACATTTACCGGTGCCATAGTCGCAATTTCCACGAGACGAACACTCCGTTGACTGGTGAGCGACATCGGTTGAAACGGCAGCATCGTACCAAGCAGTGGCGGAAGCACAACCCTGCAACGAACAATCTGCACCTTGCCAGTATATGTTTAAATGTTTATTTTGTGCCCAACACTGACATCGTGAAGACGGGGAAAGACAATCGCCATGGCTGTTGCAATTGTTTGGGCAGGCGGGTGACGCCGGTTGAAGAAACAAAGGAAGTAAAAGAACATGCAATGGTTGAAAGAAATGAAAGGGTGGCATGTGTGTGGGTGGTGGGGGGGTGGCGGGGGCGGGGGGGGTGCAACGTAGTTGGGGCGTGTTGTTTTTCAACGTGTCGCTTCTCACTTCTCTCATTGGTGGACTTTTTGTTGCTTGCTGAAAAAGAGGGTTTTTTTCTTTTTTTACGTGCGGGAAAGAAGATTACATGGCAGTTCTTGATGATTGTACGTATAGGTAGCACTTTTGTACCGGTCTTAAGTGTTCAATCGTGCAGGAAAGGATGTACCTTTGGATGTTTTATATGTCCTGTTGTTGCTGTCCTTCTGGTTAGGGTAGTTGGACAATTGGCCAGATTTTCCAATGAGAAAATTTGCAAAAAATTTGTGTGCAATTTCTTCCTTTCAATTCCTCTCGACGGTTACGGATAATAGCAACACCAATGGCAGTGCGCATCAA
>Ga0115007_10002671_pt1 | contig 10887 bp, 8 predicted proteins | sample ArcOceMetagenome_2_FD_87166 | JGI IMG/M metagenome (GOLD analysis project Ga0115007, IMG submission 87166) | Marine eukaryotic phytoplankton communities from Arctic Ocean - Arctic Ocean ARC135M Metagenome | ecosystem: Environmental > Aquatic > Marine > Oceanic | place: Arctic Ocean | collected...
ACCTCACAAGAGCTTGATGTACAGCCCGATGGGCGTATAATCATGTCAATGTGCTGCGTTTGTTTGTTTTGAGGTACTGTATATTGGATGTCGTATACCATACCCATGTTCTGAAGGTGTTTCCATTTGACCAAGGGTGTGTCCATCACGTTTGGTGCATCAAAAAAGACGGTGCCGGAACTACAATTGGGGTTACAATCGACAAAACGAAGGCCTGTGCCGTTAAGACCTTCTTGTAATTTTACAATGATATGCAAGTTAGATTTGTTATGAGATTCACCGGCGTGTAATCGTAAACCGTGAATAAGATTAAGAAGACACAGGAATAATAAAATCATGTTTTTGAGATAAACTATCCAACCTATATAGTGAAAGTATGATGACCCTCTACACTGTTGTTGGTTGCTTTTTTTGACTATAAAAAAGATATGCAGTACATCGTACAACGTACAATAATGGGTTGTTATAATTCTCATCCATCCGTATTAGAACGTTACGCTGGCGAAGCACTAGCATACCGTGCAGACATTTCGAATGAGACAACATCGATATACATTTCACCCAAAAAAACGTTGTGGAAAGTATGCCAAGGCGAACCGCCTGCAATTCGACTAACTTTTATGAATAATTATCGAGTACAACATTTACCACCATCACCGTGGATAGTTCGTCCACAAAAGTTACTCCAAATTTCTCAAACAAAATTGGCAGTCTCTATGGTCTGTCACCCGACTGATTTATTCAATTATACGAGTTCAATTTTCGATTTAAAGTACGTTTTAGAAGGAATGTGTGGCGTTGCACAGGGTATAGCATTCTTACATTCCAAGGGTCTTGCGCATCGCGACATTAAACCAGAGAACATAGTGGTTGGGGCTAATAATTTTGGTCTAATCGACTTTGATTTTACTTCACCGTTGACAGAGCGTGTTCACTGTGGTACACCCCGTTATATAGTCCCATTGTCTATTTCTGACAACTGGGACTGTTCTAATCGTACGCGTTCTATCAGATATGACACGTATGCGTATGGAAAAACAATTATACATCTTTTTTATCGCGCGGCGTTAATGGGAATGATTTGTCCAGTCGATTTTATTGCGTGTATCTATCATAAACAGGGTGTCTTAGAAGGTATTAAGAATCCATATGATGGTGATATTGGTGGGTGGTTTGATGTGGCGCTTCGTTGTTGTCAGAGAGAACCAGTGTTAGAAACATTCCCCACAACAAATAATACCGTTGATACTCTGGAGGTGGTCTACACAGACAATACTCCCACATGAAACGCACCATTCTACAGTCCGATGGACTGTATTGTGTGGTCCGATTGTCTGTATGAGAGCGCGACATATGGAACAGCCGGCGATACCCTGTACATTATTATGAACATACTCTCGCCACCCTCCTGTCAATTCGTCGGTTGCTGTTTTTAGAAAGCGTGTTGATAACCGTGTCTGGGTCATGTCCTGTAGTTGTAAATAACCCACTATTTCGGACATGACTGAATGCCCCGGACTTAAATAAACATTCATTTGTTGTTGGCCAACATTTAATTTATATATAGACAAACACATATGTCAGTCATACTCTATAAATCCGGTTGTCATGACTACGATCGGGTATTTAGTTTTATTTTAGAGTTAATAAAAATGAATAGGACTAGTCTTGAGACAAGTCTTTCTCAAGATTGGAAATTGGCCAACACAGACTGGTGTCATATCCCTGGGCACAAATGTTCGATGGAAACGTGTAACATACAACAAGTGATAGGTGGTGTCTGGACAAAGGGTGAAAAAAAACACACCTGTATACGCAGTATGTGTAAAGACCATCCTAAATGGGCTAATAAAGGAACGTTAAGACATCAAATACGAAATTTATATATGTGTTGTAGTACAGGTCAATCCCATTGGTGCGACGAACAATGCACATGTACATCGGTGGACCACTTGGACGGTGGTTTCATTTGTAGGATATCGGGTACGAGATATGATTCTATAAAGTCGGATACGTGGTTTACAGGTCACCGCGTTACAGCGACCCACCAGGAAAACAAAGACCCACTTAAACTAGTCCGTGATACGGATTTTAAAGTAAATCAAGAGTCTTCGGACACAATACGCCAGCAACAGCACATGTACATTTCCAAAAAACAGGTGATGTCCATTTTATTTTCCCCCGAGAGACTTTATATGGAACAACGGAAATACGTCGAAATGAAAAACGAGGCTGAAAAGGTTGTGTTCAAATATATCAAAACGTGCGAAAAAAAGCAACAACCCGTTATTTTCACACATGTTGTACAATTGTACATCAATCAAATGAACCGACGGCATATCTTTCGCAATCTACTACCGAAGAAAAGAACCATCGATGACGTTGTTACTCACTACTCAATGCTCACATGTCTTTATTGGCGACTCTTAACACAAAAAATACCGCTTGGAATACAAACACCAGCACTGTTCCCCATTAAAACATTCATCGTATCTATTTTATATATTATGAAAGGTGGTCTCTGTCTTGGTGGGGTTCAAGTCATTCCCAAAGATAAATATTTGGCTTCAGTGTTACCAGAGGCCAATACACTTGATTCATACCAGATAAACAAACCTGCCTTTACTGCTTGTAAAAATAATATTTTAAAGGCATACAGGGAATCTTCAGAAAAATACAAAATGAATCCAAAACAATTATTAATTTAAGATGTTAAACTCTTGTAGCGCAGAGCGCAAACTTTTTTTAGCCTGCATGTTACGGGGAAGCTGGCCATTCTTCAACATACCTCTTCTCATCAAGACAACAAACCATTTGCGCATCGTCTGGTTGTCGTCCAGTTGAAAATGGGCGTACATTGAATCTTTTTGAATTTCTTGCAAGACCTCTTCTGCTGACACCAAGTCGTGTTCTCTCTTGCGCTTTCCACCCGCCCTTTTGGGGCGCTCTGGTGCAGTCATGACAACAGTCAACTGAGCATCAACCACTTCTTGGCGACAGAACGGACAACACATCGAACTGGATGTTAACGAATCTGCCCAACATTTGAGACAAGCTTTTGCACTACCACAATGATTTAATACCGTTGTTTTTACAGAACAAAGGTCACACGTATGACCACCTTTCCCCACAACCCAACTTTGAGTAGTTTGAATATGCGAAATCATCTCCTCAAAAGTGACATTGTGCAATTCGTCAGGCACGCGTAGACCAGTCACCAGAGTCTGTTTTATTCGACGTTCAAGTGGTTTTGGGGTTAAACGTTCAACGGACGACAGTCGAATCTCACAATCTTTGTATTTTTCCAACAGTGGTGGTAATTGATTTTGGAGTGCTGTACCCATCGAACCACTACGGACCAAATTAAGAATATCTTCACGGTGTTCTTCAGGAATTAACTCTTCAATTCGATTTGTATCCGACATCAAAGCCATCATAAATACGCGAGGATTACATCCAATTTCGGTAAGACTTTCATACAACTTTTTCAAACGAGAACGGCCAAAATTCTCTTCAATAGATGTCAAAATACGTTCATAACGCAGTGGTCGTATCACTACCGGTGGTTGCCCAGAAGCGCCGGAACCACTATCAAAGACAATGACGTACTGGTGGCCACGAACCAGAATGTTGACCATAGAGTGTCCCTCTGAACGCGCCATTTCAATCCGAGCATTCGTTAGCGCGTCAAACGCCTTCCAATCTTGGGGTTCGTCCGCATGGTAGTTTTCCATGACTTGCACCGCCAGCGCGTGCAAGTCGCGAGACACTAAGAAATCGTTAAATTGATAAGGACCGTGTTCAGTGACATCCAAAATTGGGTCAAACTGTTCAAACGCATCGAACAGCGTTTGAGAAGCACTAGCATCTTCTAATTCATCTGCGGTTTTGACAACTGCTGCGCGCATTCGTTCTAGACGAAAGGCACCCTTAAATTCCCACAGATAACGGGTCTTCGTCATGGTGTCAACTTGGGACTTGCTTAAATCTGTCTGTTGCCACTGGAGTCGTTGGGGTCGACCATCTGTCATTTTATAGAGATGGCCACTTTCCGCCACATAATGTTCCGTTCCAACATGGCATTCTTTTCGGACATTACAGGGCTTCCCGTTTCTGAAAAGACGCCGCCCCGCTTCATGGGGTAGAATCTGGCGTAAAGATTGCTCCACGACAGCATACACTGGGTTTTCTTTGGGTTTTGGTCCTCGCCGAACAAATGTGCGTATCGCTTCCTCTTCGCCAACAAGACGGAAATGCATATACTCGTTTTCGGGACAACCAAAGATTTCACCGACATCGCTGAGCAATTTAATGGGTTCGAGCGAGGGCTGTTGCTCTCTCTCTGTTAGTTTGAGCTGGTTTTCAGGTCCAAATAGCACCCAATTGTTTGAATGGTACCATTGCCACATTTTTTATTTTGTTTTAGTTATACACTTTTAAATACGTATTTTTACTACTTTGTGGCTTAATTTAAATTTGTGGCTTAATTTAAATTCTATCGATTCGTTAAATTACACCATTTTTCAAGTAATACAACTATAAATTATACAAATGACAACACACATTACAAACAGTTGGCCTGCATTGCGACCAACAGTGTTGAACATAAAAACAATTTAATTTTTTTAATCCATTATTCGTGGTTCTCTATATAGTCGGTATAAGTTATTGATTAAATACCGACGTATTTAATTACAAATATAAAATGAAAACATGCACTTGGTTATTTTTATGTTCTATTTTATGATGTTTACACATATCTTACTTCTGTTTCAAACATGGTACAATAATATATTTGGCCGTGTGAACAATACAGAACTCGGTACACTTTCACTGACCATTTGAACCTATAAATATAGACCGGATAAAAATATATGGGAAACGCACCACCTTGTCTTAAAGAACCTATTCGCCAACTTGAAAAATCTTTTATGATTGACCACCAGGAACACCGTCCGCTTGCAAATCTCCTTTATAAGTCCATTGGGTTTTTACGCAGCTCTGGAAAACCTTTGTCACATCCATCAACAGGCGTATACCACGGTTTAATAGAAAAAGATAATGATGGTAAAGTCCACTACTGGTTCAAAATGCTATCCATTTTCTTAGACGAAACTCAATCGGAACTGTCCCACGAATTTAAAACAAGTTGGCGGAAAGCAACACTCCAACCTTCTGGTTCAATACAAATTAAAAAAACAAAATACCCTGGAGAAAAGCACAAAAAACACAGAATAATTTTTATATTCAACGAAATGGGTACCAAGCGGCAGAAGGAATGGATGTTATGGTTCGGTTCTAAAACACAAGACCTAAAAGCGATGACGGAGACGTCAAAGAAGATGGAGATGGTGGCAGAGACTGCCGCCATGCTGTACCCAGACCAGAACGTAGCCGATTCAAATGTTGATTTATTGAAAAACCAAGATGGGTTTTTCAAACTCAAGTCTCCTTGTAGCTTCAGTGGTCAAAATATAGATAGGATATGGACATCGAGAGTCCAGGCAAAGAATGCTACCATGTATAAACAATACGTGAATAAAAGAAAAGAAGAAAAAAAACGTATTAAAAAGGAAAGAAAAGAAGAAAAAAAACGTATTAAAAAGGACCTCCAGAAACTAGACGAATTAAACAAGTCAGGACATTTCCGTGATTACCACTAGATTTCAGCACCAAATCTTTTTTCTTGTTAAGAAATTTCTTTGACTGTTATTAGTGCAAAAGTTGTCGTTAGGAAATTTCTTACAAATAATAATTTCTAAAAATGTTTGCGACCCGTGTCTTCTCGACTCTGAAACACGTCTCTAACGATTCAGGAGTGGTGTGTGGTGCGATTTCCGTTGACAATATTGAACCGTTCACCGTTGATCAAGGTGAAGAAAATTTCCCTGATTTTTTTGACAGTTTACCAACGTTCATAAATATAATGTCTCGTCAGAATTCTTTAATGTCTCGTCAGACGTCATTGATGAACATTTCGAGACAAAATTCGTTAGAGTTTATTTCTGACGACTTATGGGTCGCTCCGCCGTCTTTATCGCAACAAAAACCGTGGATTTTCACCGACGAGGCTGAACACACAAAAAAGCGCACGACACCCACTAATGTGTGTAAAACGAATGGCTCGAGCTGCTTTTGTGATACAGATGAATGCAAACAACGTTATACACGTCATCCGAAGCACCCGCGTATTTTAGAACCGAGTACAAAACTCACGAAACCAGATTTTTATTGCTACCATGGTCAAATCCGAATGCCGGAGAAACTTCAACAACACATTGGACATGGTTCGTGTAAAAAAAATTACAAAGCACTCATTACACTGTTAACGTACATCCAATTAAACAGTGGTTTCATTCCTGTCCCAAGTTTAAAGCAAAAATTTGTAAACCCCACTGAAGCTGAGTACTGCGAAGCAAGTGCCATACTTGCAAGTTTTAATTTGACAGGAAGTTTTTTCTGTAACGAATGGGTCCCAACTTTCCAAAAACGATTTCTTGAGGCTTGTCGTGGAAAAGAACATGTTCAACATTTAACCCAGAAATTCTTGTCAAGGAATGTCAAAAATAAAAGTCTTATTTAAACAGTGCTACAAGAATATCAATAGTTATTATTCCTTGTAGTTCATAGTATTTCAAAGATTTTTACTTTTACGTAAATTTTGGAAATCAAATTTTAATTTAATTCAAATTTATTCTCACGCAAATTTTAATTTAAATCAAGTCAGAATAAATTATTTCACTACAACCAAAACTCACAAACCGACTTAACCAAACTACTCGGAGAGCCACCCTTGTCAATGTTGTCCCTCTGTATTTTCCTTCTTCTTCACAGTGTTTTAATAGTCGCCGAAAGAACACGTTCACCAGCGGAAGAACACTATGCCAATGCAATTGCATTGGAATACAAAGGTTCGAGGCATATGGGATTTGAGGGCCCAAGAGACGCATTCAATTGGGATTATGGCACACACACCACGCCGCTTTTGACTGCAGTCCTTTATACAACCGGAGATGTCTTGGAATTGGGGTGTGGTGATTTCTCAACACCAATGTTAGATACCGTGTTGTCCAAAATGCCTGGACGTAACTGTGGAAGGTGATGCCTCATGGCTTAAACATTTTAAAAATCTAGAATCGTCGTGGCATGTGATGACAAATCAATGTTTATTTATATGCTAATTTTGCTTAACACCCCCGTTGTTTTATCATCTCGCCCTTTTGTTTCAGCAAGTTGCAAAGATCCAAGTCAGTACCAGTGGCATTTAATCTCTGGACTTCATTCGCATTAACAAAGTTGTCCGTAAGTTCGCCATGCCATTCAACACACTCGTCTTGACATGTACCCGTTAGATTGGCGTGTACATAACCGTACATCGTAACGGCAAATACGCAATCAGTTGCCTGTCCAGAACCTGCATTTTCTGTGGTTAAACCAGTAGTAAGACCAGCATTACAATCTTGACAGGTGGTGGCAAGGTAGGCGCCAGTCTCATTCGAATATGTACCGACGCCACAATTGTCACAAGCGCCATCAACCCCTATACCAGCTTCGTACTTACCAGCGACACATGGAAGACAGGCGGTCGACGAATCACTATCGTCATCTGTTGTACCAGCGACACAGACTTCACACTTGGTAGCGCCAGAATTAGCAACATCCGTCGCATTCTCTGTTTGGTGACCGAGGGCACAGTCTTGACAGGCACCGCCAGCGTGTGGATTGTATTTACCGGCGCCACATGCGGTACAACTATTTGCATTTAATCCATAACCAGTGTCACACGTCTGACAGTCCATGCAGCCAGAACTGGCACCCACCCCCTGGCCGTTGGTGCAGGCGCAATTGTAATTGCCGCTGCTGCCCGAACAATGTGCGTCTACACCATTGCCAGCAAATGCATCGCCGGTAACACAACTGTTTGTTGTCCCAGTGCAACTCAATCCTGTGCTACATGTACTGATGGAAGTGTCTGACGACAAGGTACACACACCAGCGGTCGATACATATTGGGAACCGGTGGTTGGTGTAGTGCATTGTTTACAATCCACTTGGCCAGTTTGGTCTTGGTATCCTACTGCCGCTTGACTCGACGTGCTGGTGGGGACACAGTCTTGACATACAGCGCCAGCGGTTGGATTGTATTTACCGGCGACACATGCGGTACATTGGCTGACGTCGGTGGCGCGAGCGGAAGAGTGTTTTCCGGGTGTACAATCGCTGCACGAGTTCGCGCCAAACGCGGCGTATTTACCAGCGTCACACTGGTCACATCCGACGTTCCCAACTCTGGGCACGTGTCCAGCGGCACATAAATATGATTCTTCGAGAATGGTGTGACTATTTAATTTGAGTTTCGTAATAATATGGTTGTATCCCTGGCTGGGTGTATACTCTAAATCATATACGCCGTTCGTCTTGACATTCGTGACGGCTGCATCAGCATTAACTGTAGTATTTAACAGATTGGCCATAGTATGGATTACGGTAGGTGTACTCAAACACGCGGTGGCGGTGGCAGTTCCACAGTCAATGTATTCTACCTCTGTATTAGCAAGGTCTGAATCCTGTACAATTTGGAATACAGCATGAAATTTATTGGTGGTGTGATTTTTCCCGGCCCCGAGGAAATGAGGTACGCGGTGCCCTGAGGATTGTCTAAAAAAGTTGGCCTGCGTTGCGACCAACATAGTTGAGCATAAAAACAACTTCATGATTAAATTTATTATTCGTGTTTATATAGTTACTTTTTTTTAGACCTCACATTCGTCAGACTTGGGTACGTTAAATGTTGTTGCCCAGAGAAGGTTACAATATGTCATGTCAGTGACTTCTATAACGAAAGAACCGTTTTTCCCGGGGTTTGCAAAGCCGTCCACAAGTCCACTTCCGCTTGTTGTACTGTACCATTTCACACATTTGTTGGCACAAACGCCATTTACTTTGATGACGGCGCGCCCAAACATCACAATTTCGGGCGAATTACAACCAGAATCATATTTGCCATTGGCGAGATACACGGGTGTCCCACCGTATTGACATTTTACTGTTGTTCTGTTGAGCCTTGTGATATAATTAGTGCCACTTGGAGGCTCCGACCAGCATTTGGTTTGTCCTTCGTTTGCATTGTATTGATCATGGGCGTCACAATCTGTACATTGACCGGAACCACCCGATGCGGACACCCAACCAGTAGGACAGTTTGTGCATTCAGCCGACCCAATATCGCTATATTTTCCGCTCGGGCAAACCTTACATGACACAGAAGTTTCATTGTCTTGGTCCTGATACTTTCCTACTGGACAAGCGTCACATGCAACACTCGAATTTATAAACTCGGTGCCCTTTGCACAAAACTTACATAAAACACGACTTACAGTGTCTTGGTCTTGATATTTGCCGTTCGGACACGATTGGCAAGTGCCAGTTGGATTATCAAATTCCGTGCCTTCCGCACAAAATTTACACGAAACAGCAGCTGTATCATTCTGGACCTGATACTTACCATACACACACCATTTGCATTCAGTTGATGAATCAACAAACTCTCTGCCAGACGCACAAAACTGACACGCAACAGAAGCTGCATTATCTTGGTCCTGATACTTTCCTACTGGGCAATTGACACAACCGACACTCGAATTCACAAACTCGGTGCCCTTCGCGCAAAGATAACATCCCGCCGACCTTTCATAGCTATACCTTCCGCTCGGGCAATCTCTGCAGATTCCGTTAGCATTTGTAAGGTTTTGGAAGATACTAAACTTGTAATCCGGCATATACTTTCCCGATGGGCAATTGTCACATGCAACACTCGAATTCCTAAACTCTGTGCCCTCTGCGCAAAATTTACAGGCCACACCGGGTTCATTATTCTGGTCCTGATATTTGCCGGTAGGACACGCTTCACAAGCGTCAGCAGTCGTTGGTGCATAGTTGCCAGCAGAACAAACATTCCAGCAAAACGTATCCACGCCCTCAGGATTATCACCCGCGTTTCTTTTTTTACCACCCGTACACGGTACACAACTTTTAGATGAAACTCGTTCATCTTCCTCGCATAAAGACGTGCATTGACATCGCCCACGACCTTCATACAAGCTCTCTTGAACTTGAACTTGCAGTCTGCGACTAGAAAGTCTTCTACGTCTTTCTGCTGGTAAGCACGGATCTCTGGGCCAGTTGTATGGGTCGGCACAATAGCACTGACTTGCGCCTGGATATGTTTCACAAAATCCGCCTGTTGATGAATCACAAAGTGTGGTTCCGCATTGACAAGGGACAGTATTATCCGCGAAGTTTGAACACGCTGCAGCCGAACACACACCAATACCATCATTTTGACTCAAAGTACATCGGAAACCGGTCGTACATGTTGCTGTTCCACACTTACATGTACCCGCGTTGTCGGCTAAGCCAGTTGTGTTTGCACAATCGGGTGGTGTACAAATTAAACCTGTCGCCGATGTACATGTTGTTGTTCCACATTGGCACGAGGCACTGTTAGCAGTTAAGCCGTCTATATTACTACAAGACGAAACACTTGTTGTTGTGGCTGAACAAGTATTATCCGTGAGACAATATTGCTTTGCCAGGCATTCGTTAGTACCTCCACATAAACACGACTCGGGGTTCACTGTCGTTGCGGCATTACAAGGTTTCAACCACGAACATGTATCATTATGACAGTACATACCCGTGCCTGCTTCGTCTTCGTTAACGTTTGATATGTTGGATATTGTGTAGCTATTGAATGTGATATCTTGATTGGGAACCAACGTAGCAGGTGGGTATTCTACAGACGGGTCCCACTTACAATTATAAGAAGAGGCTATTGCTGTTCCACAATATGTTTCGATTTCACCTGGTGTTGTACAGGTGTAGCCC
>Ga0115007_10002674_pt1 | contig 10884 bp, 6 predicted proteins | sample ArcOceMetagenome_2_FD_87166 | JGI IMG/M metagenome (GOLD analysis project Ga0115007, IMG submission 87166) | Marine eukaryotic phytoplankton communities from Arctic Ocean - Arctic Ocean ARC135M Metagenome | ecosystem: Environmental > Aquatic > Marine > Oceanic | place: Arctic Ocean | collected...
ACCAAAAATTCCTCTCGAAATCTGTTTTCAGTGTCTTATTACGTTTTTCAGGCTGGAAATAGAATGTTTAGAATAAATTGTTTAAAAAATGTTGTGAGTTTAAAATAACGTATTTAAATCAAAAAAACTAAGTTTTTACAAAAAAACTGTAAAAAAATTGTTCAGAATGTGTAACTATTATAATCTAATAAAATTAAAAAGTTATTTAAAAAAATTCGACAGACACAGTAAACACGTCATTTTGCTAAATAAGCGATCTGGCAAAATTTCAAAGCCAAAAATGCAAAACTTCGCGCACAATCTTTGCTCATTGTTAGACCAATTTGACCCCAAAAGAATGACCGACTACCGCTTCTCCCGCGCGGACTTTGGTCCTCTCCCCTTTGCGCCTTTGCACTACGACCTGTTGTTTGACATTCGGCCGGAACGGGTACGTGTTGTCTCCCGTCAGACGTACCGGTACACTGAAGATGAACCTACGCTGTACATCGAACTCAATGCGCACGACTTGAACACCAAAAGTGTGGAGATCTTTCAAACCAAGACAACTTTGGGCCCACCCCCCATCGGCATTGATGCGGTCGTGCCCGACTTTGTGGCACACGTGGCATCCATGGCGGATCCCATCGTTGCTGTCTTCACTTACGACAAAGAAGGACGCAAACTGAAAGTAAATTTGCCCAACCCCATCCACAAAGGAGAAGAACTCGCCATTCGAGTAATATCCACATGCGTTCCCACGGCAAGTGAATTGGAAGGCATCTACTTTGATTCCACCCCTGACGGTGCCCCACAAACAATGATTACACAATGCCAACAATATGGTTTTCAACGTATTGTGCCATGTGTGGATCGTATGGCCTCCAAAACATTTTATACATCTACATTTGTAGCTTCAACCAGATATTCCAACGTCGTGTCCAACGGGGATCTTGCTCCAGACTTTTGCAACGAAGACATGTCCCCCAAATTTGGTACGGTTGACACGTCCTTGTCCTCGTTTGAACAAAATTTCTTAACAGAGGAGGGTTCTTTTGCATCCACGGACACGGACGATCGCAATGTCTTGCGGTATTACAACCACAAAGTTAACATGGCTCCCTACTTATTTTTTATGGGTGTTGGATCCTACGATGTTTACAAAAGACAGGTCGAGTATCCTGATGGAAGTACCTTTGTGTTGGAGTTATTGTGTATTCCAGGTGTTGTCGAACCAAAACACGCAGACGCCAGTCTCTCGGCGTTGCACGATTCCATTCTTTGGTTGTATTTGGAAGGTGGGCCTGAAAAATACGATCACATTGAAGAACGACAACAAATCTACTCGTTGATCGAAAGAAGAGAAGAATTGAAACGGCTTGAATCATCAACGGGAACATTGGTCAAACAAGAACCATGGAGCAACAAAGACCAAGGTTCCACGGCCACGTCGACCAGCGCCACTTCCTCCGAAGCAAAGGGTGACGCCGCAGTGGTTGAAGCTCACATGCAAGAATTGACAATAATACGAAATGAATTGAAAAGATTGATGTTGGAATGGAAGGAAACCGGGTACAAATATACGGGAAGTGTTTATCGTGAAATTGCCATGGAAAATTCCAACTACGGTGGTATGGAAAATGTTGGAAACACCACTATTATTTCTTCTCGGTTAACACCCTCCTCGTGGTTGGTTGATGGTGGGTATTTGTACATGGAAGGTGTAAAAATTCATGAATACTACCACAACATCAATGGATCTCAAGTCACGGGACAATCGCCCTTTGAAATTTGGTTAAACGAAGCTGTAACAGTACACGTTCAACGTGAACGTGAAGATTGTTTGTTTGGTGCCAGTTACATGCGGTTGAGGAAAATTATTTATGCATTTCAACCCGCCACTGGACCATTGGCACAAGACCGTAGTCCAACATCGATGGCCGTGGAACCAATTGGTTTTAATACAACGCACGAATTGATTTCTGCCATGACATACTCCAAAGCACCTGAATTTGTACGCATGGTTCAATCCATTCTTGGCAAAGTTAAATTTGTAAGAGCTTTGGAAAATTACCACCAAAAATTTGCCTATTCCAATGCCACCACGAACGATTGGATTGCATGCATGGCCGAACAAGCACCAGGCACGGTCGATTTGGCCGCCATGGCGGACGGATGGCTTCGCCGTACTGGTTACCCCACAGTAACAGTCAATGTGCTGGAATACAATGCTGAAAAAGCCGAAGTGACGTTCAAGTTGTGTCAAAGTGGGTTTGAAAACCAAAAAAAAGAAAGCAATCGTTACCCATGGATCATTCCTGTCAGCTGGTCCTTGGTCAAAGGTGGTCAAATTGTCAAGGAAGATTTGACAGTGTTGACCGAGACAGACACAACGGTTGTGATCAGTGGCATCAGTGAAGCACCCGATTTCATTTCTGTTGGTCGTGATTGGTCCTTTTTTGGCAATGTCAAGTACACGGACGCCAGTCGTACCGAATCCCAACGATTGAATCAATCAATGGCGGACCCCGACCCCGTCAACCGTTATTTAGCGTACGCATCCATTGTGGATGCTGAAAAAGCAAAGTTAATTGAAGCCATGGTAGCTGGTGTCAAAGTACCGGCGGTCAGCAATGCTTATTTGCAATTGTTTGCACGTATATTGACGGACGAATCTTTGTCACCTGCAACACGTGCTTTGTTTTTAAATGTGCATGAATCGATTCCATCCAGAGATGATTTAGGCCATCACTATGTTTTTATAGCAGAAGCAAGAAAAATCATATTGGCAGCAGTGCACGAGGCACACGGCGACGTCATTTTAACAATGTACCAACAATTGTTGCAATCTGGCCAAGAAAAACAAAACGCACCACAGATTGACGGTTTAATGGAACGACCATTGTTTTATGTCTTGTTTTCAATATTAAAAGCGGGCCAAGAGGAACGATTGGCAACGGATTTACAATTGTTGTTAAAATCATCGGCAATGTCAGATCGTTTTTTTGCGTTGCGTGCGCTTCTTGAATTGGAGTCAATCCCGGCCACGGAGAAAGAAGCAGTCCACAACGCCGTAAAAAAAGAATGGGTCGCCCACCCCATTGGTTGTGAAATGTACATCCAATGCATTGCTAATATTGATTGCCCCGACACAACCAAGTACATTCGTGGGTTGGTCAACGAATCTTTTTTTAACATTAATTTAGCCGGTCATGCTCGCACTGTTGCACGAGGGTGGTCGGCCAATCGCAAACAATGTTTGATGACGGACGATGGTTTGTCCCTGACAGAAGAATTGTTTTTGAACATTGGCAAAGTAAATCAAATGTCTGCGTATTCGTTTTTAAGTGCTTTTGGTGATTTAAGAAAATTTGATGAAGCGGTGCAAAACAAATTGGTTTCTTCTTTGAAAAACATGAAAAACAAATTGGATCCCGAAAAACAACAAAGTTTGAGCAATCAATTGACTATTTTATTGAAAAAGTAAAAAGAGAGAGAGGAGTGCCTTCTAGCGAAGGTAGTTGGGTAGTTGAGGGTAGTTGGGTAGTTGGGTAGCTGGTACGTAAGAGTGTTGTGTGTGTGCCTGGTACATGACACCGCTGGAAGCTGGAGTAGCCGTTTTGTACAAAATTCTGAATCTGAAAGTGTGAAAGCTGATTTTTTAAAAAACAAAGTTCTCATTTATTCCTGCTGGGGGTATTTATTTTTATTACATAAAGGTATACTTTGTACGACGGTCACACTTAATTTGTACTTCATATACTGTATGTAGCATGTATGAATATGTATAGTAGGTATATGTACATGTACACGTAAAAAGACACAATTCACACAACCGTGGGTGGCTACTGACTACTGACACACTAGTGGTACTGGTACGATCGACATGACATGTACACTTTAGTATGTACGATTTTGTTCACACTTCACAACTTTTATTTATACGATGGTATACACAAGCTTCAAGCTGTATCTGAACAAAGGATAACCCATGGAAAAGTCATTGTGGGCGAAGACAAGCAGTGTGTGTGTGTGTGTGTGTGTGTGTGTGTGTGTGTGTTACCTTCAAGGTGCACACACACATTCATGTTGTGTAGTTGTAGTATTGTGTTGCGTGCGTGCAAACCTAGAACGCAAAATCATCTCTATTCTTCGTACCCTCCGAAGCATAATGCGTCAACGTGGACAAATCCATTCTAGACAAACCAAAGAGAAACAAGTCAAACAACAACCAATTTGAACATTGTCAGTACGCATTGCTGTTGATAAAACAAACACTTGGGCGACCACCAATCACAATCACCACACTTGACTCACCGAACTGCTTCACTTTCAGCAGCAATCAGCAAAGCTCTTTCCAGTTCACTGATATGATTTTTATGTCGTTCGATATCTTTTCTCAATTCTTCAGCGGCAACGTTCATTTCCACCATTGATTTTCTTTGACGTTTGGCCAAAGTATTTAATTTGACAACTTTGTTACGATAGTATGTCGTGGACGACGTGGCTCTTTTTAAATAAAGTGAACAGATGACATAGATGCGCCATACAATACGTGGGACATTGAGCAGGGGTGAATGAAGTGAACCATACAAAGACAGCAGCGACGACGCACACCATAAAAGAAAGTCAAGGACACGTGATGTTGTGAAATACACAACAACACCATCAAAAAATAAAGTTAATAATTGTTCGATTGCGTAAAAGAACACAGCAAAGATGGATATCCAATGACCAATTGCAGCTATCAGTTGAAGGCCTTGGGATTCTACGACATCTAGACGTGCCGCTTCTGGCAGACCAGACTCTTCAGACATGGCAGCCGTTCGCCACGCGATAAACAAGTAGAAAACTACATGGATTGTTAATACAAGTGCTGTCAAGATATGTGCTTCTGGTTCTTTGGCCATTTCACGGCACGAAATCTTTTCGCGTTTGTCGCCCGTTGTTGGACCACGTCTTTTCTTTTTGGAAATGTTTTCTTTGCGTTTTTCATTGGCTCGCCATTCAAGAAACTCGTCCGTGTCGTCTGCCTTGTCGCTGTTCTTTTTAGCGGTGCTGGAACCAGTGGCTTTGGGTGCCGAGGCTGAGATGGTTGCTGCTTTTCCTTTTTTTAACACAGTCGATCGTGCCGCGGCCAGATCTTTCTTTCTTTGTTGTTCTTCCTGAAACTTGGCGATTCGCGCCCCAGTTCTGCGAAACATGGGTGAGTGTGGATTGGAACGCGGTCGCCGTCTTTGCGTCGACCTGGGAATGTTCGAAAAATGTAAAAAAAGTGTCTTGAGTTTTTCAGGTGAGGATGGCCCTCTAGGCAATGGCGGATTGAATGAAGAAAGAGAACGTTTTGAACGGTGCTGTTTTATCAAGAATCATTTTGGACCATTCCAATCATTTTTGTGTTTCCTGGTCACGGTATTTGATTATGTATTTTTTATTTACAAAGATACCAAGTGCGCCCAAAACTGGTGATTTTGGTGGTCGATATCGATATCATATCCTCAATAGCGGTTACCTTCGGAATCCAAATCTCACGATCTCACCCTTCTTCCGATCCACAACATGCCGACCGAAACAAAAACGTCCACTCGTGTCCCCTCGGCCATGGAAGTGGCCATGCGCTCGTCCGTTTCGTTTGGCCGAGTAAAAACCAATTACAAATCATCGGTGCAAGACGTCTATCAGTCCATCAGTCGCACACAACTTCGAGCGGCGAAAGGAGGTTCGCGTGAAGACGTGCTGCAGATGGTTCGTGGGACACACTTTGTCCTGGGCGACAACGTAACAAATTACAGCACGACAAATCAAATGAAACAGCAGAATGGCAAACGAGGTGATTCCAAAGATGGTTTGCAGTACGGGGATTTGTTAGTGTCCAATCTAAGTCTTGGTCAAGAAAAAACAAATTACAACACGTCCGTCAATTCTCAATACAAAACATTTGGTGCGGACGACATGGCAAGACCAAGCCGTGACATTGCCATTAAATTGATGGCTGGTTCACAATTGAAATTGGGTGACGAAGAATTAACGTACAAGTCTGAAAGTAAAAGTCGATTCGTCCCTGAATCCTCTTTGATGGCAGTCAAAGTTGAACAAAAAAAAGAAAAAGATCCATTGGCACAAAATGGCAGAGCAGCACCGTTGTCATCGGTGTGTTTGGGCAGGTACAATGAACAGTGGGCATCTGGTAGTATTGGAGCCGCACCCAACCCAATCAATCACAAAGAATACACACCTTACGAAGGCAGAGCATCGACGAAAGTGGATGCTTATAAATCGAACATGATATTGGGTGATGAAGTCTTGGATTATCGTTCCTGTAAGATCCCCCTTTTGACTTCGTGTACTACCATCACTGCTACTGCTACAACTACTAGTACAAGAGAACACGCAATGTTGATTTGGTATTCGTCACGTTGTTTTCATTTCTTACATGTTATTTGCGACACACTCCAATGATTTGACTCCTCCCCCCCCCCACCGCTCCGCTCCTCCCAGGTACGAATCATGCCTATTCCAATTTACCACCCGAAATAAGTTTGCCCAACCTGGAAGGGTATGGAACACAGAAATCATAAACAAGAAGATTTACTTAGAATGTATGTAGTTTATTATTGAAGGAAAATGTTATCTTATTATTTTAAATATGTGATTAATAAGTTTATATGTATATAATTGTTTTTTGCCTCAAAGGCTGTGTGTTACCCGGTTAACTGTTCATGAACTTGATCTGTGATCATCCTTGTTGCAGATGTCTTCTCCATTTCCACTTCTTGCTTCTTGTCATTTACTCAGTCCGTGAATTGCCTCTGATTTTTTTTTGTGCATTGTAAAAGGCACGAAACGCGACTTCTTGACTTGCTTCCATGGTTTCAAAACCATCTTTGATTTTCGTCAACATATCGTTCATTTGTGTTTCCAATGTGTTCATTCTTTTTTCTAAACTTTTGACTGCCGCACCCTCGTCAAATTCGTCGTTGTCGGCTTCTTGTTTGTCACGTGTTTCACCGGTCATGTGTCCTTTTAACCAAAAATCTAATTCATTTTCACCCGCCGCAATTTCGTTTGCTTGCTTGCCCGAGGGATCTTCCGCCTCTTGTACTGTTTTGGTTTCCATATCACTGGGATCCATTTCTTCCCCGTCCGGTGATCTTACTTTGCGTCGAACTTGATTTTTAGCATTCATTTCTTTTTTCCAATTTTCATATTCTTCCTTGGGTATTTTATTCATACCACGGGTCAATTTCACCAATTTTAATATTTCCATGAATTTTTTTCGCATCGCCAAACGTATAACTTGTTTGCGTATTAATTTTTCCGTTTCAGCAAAATCACCTTCTTCAATGATATTATCAAGTTTGTCTTTTTCCAATTCATACACGTCTAAATATGTCAACGCACGGCAATCGGCAAATCTTCTTCCTGCCATAATCATATCTTCACCAAAGAATTTACCACCAGTAATAACACGACCCAACATAGCACACATGCCACGAATAACAATGTACATGGCAGCCGAAACTTTGGAAAACACGGGCGTGGGGTGGGTGGGTGGTGGGTGGGGGAGGCGGAAATGAACATCAACCAACAATTGAATTAGATCAATGCTCAAAAAAAAACAATAACATACAAAAGAAACAAAAGACAAAACAGATCCAGGAATTCCCCACTTACCATCGCCTTCACGATACACCATTTCATTGGGAGCAAATGCTCTGGGTACTAGATCCAATGCAATGCAAATGACAAAGCGATCTCTTTCATCTTCGTTGTTTGCCATGAAAAACGGGATTTTGTACAACCATGAACTGTGACTGTGTCTGGCTACTTCACCTTGCAATGCTGGACTCATATTATCCAACACTTCGTGATAATATTTGGTACGAAAAATTGTTTTGCAATGGGTAAAATATTCACGAAGACGAGTCCGCATTGCTTTTGGTACTTTAATTTCATTCATGTAATCGTTCAACAAATCGACGTTTTGTTGGTACTCTCGCGTGGCTGGATCCATGTCAGAAACAACACCACAGATTGCACCAATGACGTACGCATAAATACACCCACAAATGAACATCAAAATTAATGCAATCAAACGTTCTGCGGTATTGGCCGGTGTAAAATCACCGTAACCCATGACCATTGCCATTTCAGCAAATTCAAACGCCGCAACATATTTCGCCCAAGGACCGGCTTGCACCATGCCCGTCATACGAAGCCAGTTGTTGGTGTCGTCCGACAACGTTGGTGTAATTCCCCACACACAGGCAGTCCAATGCATGATCACAATAACACCGACCAAAAATTTAATTAAAGCCCATGTTGAAAAAGATAAACCCGATTGTGCCATGATACGTGTAAAAATACGCACCGATTTGAAGATCCGTGCCAATTTAATCAAACGCAACAAACGAATCACACGAAGAATTTTTAACTCGGACAATCCAGCCCCGGCCGCCGAGTCGCCCATAGCGACCGAAACCGTGTCGAAAGGTAAAATTGATACCAAATCAATACTGAACCATCCCGACAAATATCTTTTTACAATACGATTATGGTTCCAAATCATACGGGCTTCTGCCGCATCGTAGTACCCCAAGAAAAAGTTGACCCCCATATCTGCTATGAACCCCATATCAACCATTCGATTGATCACAAACAATGCATCCACACCGTTTGATACCAAAAAAGCAACCTCGAATGGTGTGACGGCCGCGGTAAACAACAGTAACGTAACCATTAACAGATCCCAACTTTTACAAAATTCACCGTTTGGATTAATGACACATTTACGGGTGTGAATTTTTGATTCAGATGGTTCTTCATCCTTTTCATCCCTTTCATCGGCGGGCGTCACGTACTTGCTCATGATAGAGTTAGTTTAGGTCAGTTTGGTGGATCCTAAACAGTCTTCAATCGTTAGTTGGAGGGAGTCCGTAACGAATCAAGAAAAAAGTTGTCAACGATACTATTTGAAGGGGGTAAAAACCCAGAGGGGCTTCGACTTTTTGCAAGGAAACTTTAATGGAACCTACCCCAACGGCACCAACGGCCGATATAATTATAATTGTACAGGTATTGGCACAGTTTAGTATTGTTGAACACAGGTTTTATGGAGATGATTCTATCGTCGTGCTTCGGTACAGAACTTTCCTACACCCAATACCCAATACGGTGGTACACCTGTGTGCACACACGCACACACCATAAATTGAAAAAAAATCCACTCCTCACAACTCACAGCACCTCCCCCTCATCACAGGCAATCACATTTCACAATTTCACATACCATTTGTTTTGATGCATTTTCCACGCCACACCTGTCCAGACACTTATGTACCCAAGGGCCCATACCACAATGTACCAATTTCGAGAGGGTTCCAGGGGTCGATGGTCGTCTTGGCCTTTGTCGCCCCAGTAGGTACCGGTTGGCCACAAGATGTTGCTTAAATTTTGTTGTGGATCATTGTTGATGTAAAACACACTGCACAAAAATTGTGGAAACCCACTTTCGGCCAACAAATACACCGTGATAGCATTTTTGCCAACCCATGTCATCGGTCGAAACACAACCATGCAGCGTTGTTGAATTTCGATCAACCAATAAAACAAAGCGAGCATCAAACACCCCAAACCAGAGGTCAACAATAAAAATGTAATGGTGTACAGATCCGTGTTCCAAGGTTGTGCCCCGGAGTAATGAAATGGCAAAGACACCGTGATCATCAACAAACCCACACCCAACCAATGCCTCAATCTCCAAGTATCTTTTCGTAGGCACAACAACACAAAACCAACATGTGCACCAATGCTGGTGCCGGCAGCAGCAGTCAAGGAACTGACCAAACCTTCGGGGTCAAACGGTGCTTTGGCGCACCAAACACTCGCGTTGACTGGTGGCACACATTTGCCCGGGCTGCACGTTGAACAATTTGGCATTCGTTCAAACGTTATATCACGCCCCGCATGATCCCCACCATTGGTAGGGTAGTACATGTGATTCACCCCCAGAACACTGGCATCGACGACTCGTTGCGCATTGCACGCCGGGGTCAACACACCGCGACCACATTGTTCACCGTACGCCGCTGGAACATCCACACCGTACATGATGCACATCCAAACCGTACACAACAAGAAACAACACATCAAATGCCCCCGGCTTCGTTTACAGACAGCTTGGTGGGCCTCCTCTTCGCCTTCGTCCACGTGTTGCCGAACAAGGGTTTCCGTTCCAGTGTACAATTCAACCAATGCCGTTATAAGAAAACAGACCGCCACACGTTGCAAAATGCCCATGATTCGAATGTACTTTAAATTGCAAACAAACAGATCTTCACAACCTTGCGTCAACATACCAAGGACAAATATTTTCACAAAACGCCACATGGCCTTTTTTAACCCTTGGCAGCGGTTGCCGGACGGTTTGACAAAACGTTTAAAACTTAGTGCGATGCTTACTCCCACCATGAAATCGAACCAAGGCATGACCAGATCCGCCAACCGCACCCCGTTCCAGGGCGAGTGGTCGATGATGGGAAAGGTACCACCCACGTTGTCAACAAAGATCATCAGCATGATGTTGAAACCACGAAAGGCGTCGAGGGCTTGAACACGTTTCTTGGGCGACGCGGGTGGTTCAGGGGTGCCCAGCAATGCTTCGTCGTCGGTGGCATTCAATAGCTTTGACATTCCGGGGTGCTGTACTTGTGTATCTCTATTCGATGGCAGTGGTACAATAGATCAGTGTGGTACAGATGACATTCCGGGGGTTCGTGTCCATTTCGTCTTCAAAACTTCAGCTTCAAGGCGGACGACAGTATGCACAAAGAAGAATGGTTCTAGTTTAATGCTACACCTCTCTTGCTCGATCACTCATGTCCGAGTGTCGGGTAATTCAATTCG
>Ga0115007_10002679_pt1 | contig 10878 bp, 9 predicted proteins | sample ArcOceMetagenome_2_FD_87166 | JGI IMG/M metagenome (GOLD analysis project Ga0115007, IMG submission 87166) | Marine eukaryotic phytoplankton communities from Arctic Ocean - Arctic Ocean ARC135M Metagenome | ecosystem: Environmental > Aquatic > Marine > Oceanic | place: Arctic Ocean | collected...
TATATATATTGAATTCGTGTATTTAAATAATTAAATTATGTTAATTATTATATTAATATTAATATATAATGAAAAGATGTCCAACAATTAATCCACAACGAGACAATTGTTGTGGCGAAAATAATATTCATATAGATCATCCACGATGGACTGGTGATGATAAAACATGGGATCTATCAGATGAACACCATGATATTAATAATTGTTATTCTTATTCAATGAATAAACAAATACCATTGGGTTGGAGGACAGATAAACTTCAACCTGGAGATTTAAGTGGTGGAAAATATTCGGAACAAACATGTAAATCAATAATACAACATGTTAGAGAAGATTATTCTAGTAAAGATATTAGAGAAATTAAATTAAATTCTCAAATAGAATGTAATAGATATAAAATAGCATTAGTATTATCAAATAATTCAAAAGATTTTGATTATCATTTTTATAGACAAGATTTAAATGGTGATTGGAGTCATAAAGCAGGTGATAATCAAATATCTAATATTGATGCTTCGGGTAATAAAATAACTGATCCTAAAATAGCAGATAGAAATTATAATAAAACAGATAATCAAGATGATGATAATAATGATTATAATATTTTTTGTGGATATTATTCTGTTAGAAACGATTCATCTTTATCTTAAACAAAAAATACAAATGCAGAAATAAATAATAATGTCAATAATGTTATAGTTGTAACTATTCTTGAATATAATAATCGTTGTTCACTGTCTCTATATGAATCTATATCTAATTTATATGTATAATAAATAGAATATATACCTGTAATAACAATTAAAAATCCAATAAAATGTGGTACTAATCTATATTTTTTATACTTTACATTATCTCCACGAATAAATGTTGTTGCTAAAAAAGCAACTGTAACCATTTGAAACATAGTTTGAACCCAGGTAGAATGTAATTGTTCTATACTTGTATTTATTTCAACTACAGATTTACTTATTTTATTATTCATGATTATTATTATATATATATATTTAAAAATAAATTAATAAATATTAATAAAATGAGTTTAATAGATTATCGTCGGAATAATAATACAATTAGAATAAATAATAATAATTTAGCATGGAATATATGTAATAAACATTCGTTAAACATTAAGAATATGGTCAATAAGTATAATAAATCATTATTAGTTGATAATATTTATAAAAAGTACTTATTAGAATTAAAATCTAATAATTTAAATATGAATAATAAAAATAAATATATTAATTGTTGGACAACACTTATAAATACCCTAAATAATAATAAAAATTCAGAAAATATTAAAAGAAACGCGTTAATTCAATTAAACTATGTATCTGAAATAAATAATTAAATATATAAAGAATAAATATAGATAATTATATAAATGTCGATAAAAGATAAGCCATTAAAAAAACGTCATAGTGATAAAAGAATAACTATAGATGTTATTCATAATGATATATTAAATACAATTCAAGAAGAAAAATCAAAAATAGGTGGATATTTGATTGAGAAAGAAAATCTAAATACAGAAATTAAATCAATTGATAGAACAGATAAAAATTATTTAAAAAAAATAATGAAAATAAAAAAAATAGAAAAAAATATAAAAGAGATTAAAGAAAAAGAAACACAATATTATTTAGATAATGGTTTATTATTAAATGATTATTATAATAAAGATTTTCAAATTGTTCATACAAAAGAATCAGAAAAGAATGTAAATATATTAGATTTTTTTAAAAAAGAAGTAATAGAAGATATAAAAGAGAATAAAGAAACATTACCAGAAATTAAAGATAAAAAAGATAATAAAAAAAATAAAGGAAATATTATAGTAACATATTTATCAAATATAAATGATGAATATTTAAATAATAATTTTGAAGATATAGATAATGAGATACATATTTGTGAAAGATGTAATATGAAAAAAATGATATATAAATTAAGTGAAAGTGAAATATTTTGTAATGATTGTGGTTATACACAAAAAATATTAATGAATAATGACAAAATATCATATAGAGAAACACCTAGAGAAATTAGTTATTTTGCATATAAAAGAATTAATCATTTTAATGAATGGTTAGCACAATTTCAAGCTAAAGAAACAACCGAAATTCCAAATGAAGTATATACAGATGTTTTATTAGAATTAAATAAAAATAAACATATAAAAGTATCAGAAATAAATAATAAACAAATTAGAGAAATATTAAAAAAATTGAAGTATAATAAATATTACGAACATATACCAAATATCATAAATATTATTTCTGGTAATAATGCTCCAACATTAGAAGCACAACACGAAGAATTATTAAGAAATATGTTCAAAGAAATACAAATGCCATTCATGAAACATTGTCCACAAGAAAGAAAAAATTTTTTATCATATTCGTATGTTTTACATAAATTCTGTGAATTACTAGAATTAGATAATTTATTAAAATATTTCCCGTTATTAAAAAGTAGAGAAAAACTTCAACAGCAAGATAAAATATGGAAAAACATTTGTTTGGAACTTCAGTGGGAGTATATTGCTAGTATTTAATTAGATCCAATACAATTATTACAATGAATTCCCCCAACAATATATCCAATCCAAGTTGATAAAAAAGTTAACATTATTGTGGGTAATATTATTTTACATGCATTAATATATTTCTCATTTGTATGTATATTTACTTCTGGATATATTTCATTAATTAAGTTAACGTGATACATTGTATTTTATATTTATATTATATATAATCTTAAATATTTTAATTTTTTATTTGAAGTTTATATGTTGTTTTAATTGGTCTATTTTCTAATTTTTCCATAATATTATCAACTAATGTTTGGTCTTTTATAACATCAAAAATATTACTTTGAATATTTTTTTTAGTTAATCCTTCTCTTGTATTTCTAGTAGCACATTTAATTTTACCATTTTCTGTATTTAAATCTTTTATATGATATTTATTCATAAATTCGGTAATATGTGGTTCTAATTCTTTATTTCTTATTTTTTTAAGATCTCTTATTTTTTTTTCGTGTTCGCATATATCTGTATGTAAAGTAACCCATTTCTTAACTTGTTCTTTAAAATGAATTAATTCGCTTGTAGGTATTTCAACTTGTTCGTGCATCATTATATTATATTATAGTTTTACTTTTAAATTATTTAATTTTTCTTTTTAATAATTCAATATCCCATTTATTTTCATCTTGTGGTATTTTAATAAATTTCTTATTATATTCCATATAATAACCGTATTTACCAATACATATATTCATATTCTTTTTATTATGAGTTGCTATTTTTTTAGGATATTTTATTATTATGTTACAATCTTCAATTGTTAATTTTTCTTTATCAATTTTTTTCCATTCCAAGTATGATTTAATATTTTTATTTTTATTATTATAATTTATATAATCACCATATTGACCATTCATCAAATATATTTCTTTTCCTTTTAAGTTACCAATAACTTTTCTGTTATCTTTAACCATTTTATATTCACCCATTTGTTCTATAACAATTCCAATAAAGGAATCATATACTTTTTTTATAACACTGATCCATTCAATTTCACCATTTGTTATTTTATCTAAGTCATTTTCAATTTCAGATGTATATACTGGATTTAGAATATTTATGAAATATTTTGATAAATATTCTAAAACTTTAACACCTAATTCAGTAACTAAAATTTTGTTTTTTTGTTTTGGAATTGTATATTCTTCAATTTTTTCAATAATTTCATTATTCTCATTTAATTCAATTATTGAACATGATTTAGTTATTTCATCTATATCAGTTGAAATTGTATATTTACGATTATATAATGTTTCAATTAAATTTGCATATGTAGATGGTCTCCCAACACCAGAACTTTCTAATTTTTTAACTATAGTAGATTCTGTATATAATTGTGGTGGTTCAACTATTTTATATTTGTATATACACGATTTCAATTCATATTCATTGATTTTTTCATAGATATCTAAATCTATTTTTTTTTCAATTGAAACTGAATCATTATATTTTAAATAACCATCAAAATATAATGATTTTAATTTTGATTTAAAATAACCATATATATTCATTAAATCATTAAATAATTCTATATTTAATACATCATATATAGCTGGCTTCATATGCGATATGATTGTTCTTTTTTTAATTAAATTATATAATTTATGATCTACTTCACTATAATTTATACCATATTGATCTTTAGATATTACTACATCTAAATTTGTTACCCGAACTGCCTCATGAGCTTCTTGTGCTCCTTTAATAGATTTTTCTTTTTTATTTTCATAATATTCATTTCCATATTTTTCTCTAATATTTTTTTTTAATAATTCTTTAAAATCACTTGATATGAATGTTGAATCAGTTCTATGATAAGTAATTAATCCATTATCATGTAATTTTTGTGCTATATTCATTGTCATTTTAACAGGAAACCCTAATTCTTTTTGAGCAGATTGTTGTAATGTTGAGGTTATTAAAGGGTGAGGTGAATATGTTTTTTCTTTTTTTTTATTCAAGTTTTTAACTTTAAATTTTCTATTTTCTAATAGAATATTACATATAGATTTAACTAAATCAGAATCTATTGTTTTATTTGTAAATACAAATTCAGATTTAATATCAATATCATTTGATAAAAATATACCATTTAAATTATGAGAATATTTTGGATTTTCTAAATATTCTTCTATTTCTTTATTTTTATCATTTATAATATTTAATAAACAACTTTGAACTCTACCAGCCGACAATCCTTTTGAATCTGTTTTAATATGTTTCCATAATAATGGTGATAATTTATAACCAATAATCAGATCTATTAATTGTCTTGACCTTTGGGCATTAACAGAATTAATATTTAATGTTTTGGGATTTTCTAATGATTTATCAATTGCTTTTTTAGATATTTCATTAAATGTAATTCGGTTATTTTGATTAAATTTCAATTTATATATATTGCCAACATGCCATGCTATTGCATCACCTTCTCTATCATCATCAGCGGCTAGAATTATTTCATTTTTTTTATATTTTTTAAGTTCTACAATTATCTTCTTTTTATCATCAAATATGGTATAAATTGGTTCAAAATTATTATCAATCATCTCATCTAATTTTTTACAATCTAAATTGTTAATATGACCACAAGATGATATTACTTTTATATCTGTTTTATAAAATGATTGAATTTTCTTAGCTTTAGCTGGTGATTCAACTATAATTACTTTCATTATTATTTTTATAATTATAATCAAATATAATAATCAAATTAATTATATATAATTAATTATATATAATATGACTGATTGGAATAATTCATGTAATTATAAAAATAATTTTAATAAACCAAATATTTCTCATAGTAAAACATATAAAGGCAAGTATAAGAAAATTTGTGATGGTTGTTTAAATCCGAGTAATAGTAATAATAAAAAATCAATTGATTTTCAAATATGCGAAAAACCAATTTGTCCTGGTATTATTGAAATTTATAATATAAGTGATTGTGTATATAAACCTAATTTTAAAAATAGCAAAAAAATTGATATGAAAAAAATATGCAAAGAAAAGGTTGTAGATAAACCTGAATTAATTAGTTGTAAAAAAGAAAAAATTAAAATAAATATGGATAAATATTGTAAAGATCAAGAATTAGAAGATAAATGTCATCATATTGATAAAGGTCATCATATTGATAAAGGTCATCATATTGATAAAGGTCATCATATTGATAAAGATAAAGATAAAATAAATGAATTTATATCATTATTAACAAATAAAATAATTAATTCATAAATGTTTAATAATAATAAAAAAAAAATATGTTATAATATATAATAAATGTCAGCCGTGTCAAGTATTGAAGTAGATTCAAGAAGAAATCCTAGATCGAGGTATGAACGTAGACGTAATAGAGGTGATGGTCAAGGTAATATTGGTGGGTTAATTAGTTCATCGCGAAGGGCTGAACTAGAACGTTTAGCGACTATGGAGGGATTTGAAATTCCACGGGGACCTGGTTCTTTAAGAAGGCTAATTGGACTTTTAATTGATGCTGGTATTATTTCTGAGGGTGATTTTATTGCTGGTGAAGAAGAATGTATGGATAAATTAATGAAATGTGAAATGGCTAATGATAAAAAAGCAGAAAAAATTGAAGATTTTGAAGAAAAAATTACCCAATTAAAGAAAGATGCTAAAAGAAAATCTAAATCAAATAAAAGAAAAATAGTAGATTGTTTCCCCAATGAATGTGATTTTGTTAAAAGTTGTAATAGACGTAGGAAAACAAGAGAAATTACTCAAAAAGATTTAACAGATGATGATATAAAAAATATATCTGATCAGATACCATCTAGTGCTGTAGTTATTGACGTAGTTGAAGGATGGGTTGGACAAATTGATGAAGTCATTGTATGCTTAGATGAAAATTTACGTAGCTGGAAAATACAATTTGAAGATACATGGTATGGTAATTCAGGTGATACAGAAAATGTTGTAGACATTGTTGGCAATGGTGTTGATGCCGATAATAATTCTACTAAAGATGGAGGTGTTTTTTCATTATCTGGACAAAGAACAAATAATCTATTAAGATGTTTTGGTGGTAGTAATTTACCGGAAGTTGGTAAATTACCGACTGAACCAATATGTACACCTTCGGGTGGATGGAGAGTAGTATATAACAATACAAAATTAAAATGTAATTCAAGTAATTTTAAAGATGATGATGATGATTCATGTATTTCCTTACCTCCAAAACAAATTGTAAATAAAGGCAAATGTCGCAAAGAATGGATATGCCCACCCAATGAAAAAGTTATTAATAAATTTAAGATGCATGATTGTTTTGATGATGATGGTTGTTATAAATTACCTGAAATAAATATATGTAATGCGAGTAATGATTTTAAATTCGTTTGCCCTAAACCTAATATTTCTATTGAATCTTTATGTAAAGGAATTAATTGGAGTGATCTTGTAAGTAAACAACGAGCAGAATGTATTGAAATAACTCCGTGTTTTATATATAGTGAAAAATTAAAATATGAAGCAACAAATTGGTTAATAAATACAGGAGTTGTTAGTGCGGCGAATGTGGGAGATATTACGAGTGATATTGTCATTGAACTTCAAATTTCACAATTTAAACAAAGTACAGAAGAAGTTCCAGCAGAAAAAAGGTATCAAGGTTTGTGTTGTAACAAAATATGTTATAATCCGGATTTATATATCGATTGCGATGAAATTATTATAAATCAAAAACAATTCAAATCATTATCAAAAAAGTTTGAGTGTTTAATTTGTCTAGTAAGGGATTTTACTAAATATTCTAATGGTAAAGTAATATCCGGATCTATTCCCGGGGGGCAGGGGTGGATTAGAGATCAACTTGCTTTCCGCGATTCTTGTAATTTACCAGATGAAGAAACTTTGTGGAAGGCAGTTGGGTCTGTTTTACCCGAAGAAACTGAAAAATCTTTATTGGATACTAAAGCTATTAAATTATCAATGAATGCACGCTCTAAATGTGAACTAATAAATAGTGATTTTGGTAAAGCAAAATATTGGGCAGATTATTTAGATTATATTGAAAAAGCTCAATCTTGTGCTAAAAGTATATGTGATATAAAATATTTAATTTGCCTCGTAAATGAAAAAAAAATGGTTATCAACGATATTATTAAATGTTTAAGAGAATTAATCGGTGAATTATTTACCGGTTTAAAAGATAATTTAGATTCTAAAAATAATGTAGAATTATGGTTTGAAATCCAAACTAATATTAATAGAGTTTTCTGTATTGTAAAAGATTTATATGAATCTGTAAATAATAAACAATCTGAATTTGAATATAATTCTATCTTTTGTCAAGTTGATGATGTTTATTACATATGGGGTGGTATTCAAGCAACTCAAACTGAAGCAATCACACAAGTAGGTAATATTGAAGCTGATGGGATAGCAAATTCATCTTCTGAAGCTGAATTATCTGCAAATATTAATTTGAATTGTTGTGTTAAACAATATGAGTTTTTTGATACAACCCAATCAACCAAAAGTTCTACAACTGAACAGGGTCAGAAAATAACAAAAAAATATTTAGATAATCTTGAAGAAATAAATAAAGTTAATATTTATAAATCATTATATCTTCCACATGAAGTTCAGAAAAATGGTAGTTGGGGAACAACACGTTTATATAATAACGAATTATATCAAGTTGTTCCAATTGTTACTCCATGTCCAAATTATGATTGTTTAATAGATATTGCTGAAAATGGTATATTAGTATTTCCACAAACAATGGATATAAGAAAACCATCAGCATTCCAAGTTTATCAACAATTTTTAAATGAAGGTAATGTTGTTTCCGATCCAACTAATATAATAAAAACCCCAGCTGATATTAAAACTAGCCAAGAAAATACTAATGTTTCAGGTAATGCTACGATTCCCGGTCTCGGAGAACCTGATAATGTTATTGACGGAGATACTTTTGCAAAATTATCTGATTATAGATGGACTCAAATTCAATATAGTGAAAATTTATTAAATCCTATACAGTCCACGAATCACGAGGTTCAAGACAAAGAATTCCCTAGTATATCGCCTTTAAGTTTAATAATTGGAGGAGTAGTGGAGAGCAATCCAGAATTTGATACAATTTACTATTTACCAGGAGGACTAGCTACGTTACCATATCAAATACAACAAGCATCGACGGTTTTAAAAGAATATCAACCGAGCATTCCATGTATTACATGGAATGCTGAGACATTTAACCAATTCGAGCCAAATTTGTTTGTAAGTAAACCAAATCATGAAATTATTTGTGTTCCTGTAGCTATTGCTTCTTCTGGTATATCATCATTTACCGATGACACGGCTGCTTCTAAAGGTAGTACATCTGCGCAAATATCTACTGTTACTTTCGGTAATTCTGTTAGCAACTTAGCCGAAAGAAAGTTTGTATATAGATCACAAAATAATATTACGCCAGCAAGTGATAATAAAGGAACTATATCTCCAGCAACACCAGAAGGTGTCGGTTATTATATATTCCCTGGATATGGACCACCAGATAAATCAGATATAGCATTTGAAAATTTCCCAGGTTATCAGTATCCAGGTATAAGGTCTAAAGAAGAATTATTATGTGTTGATACATTTGAAGAAGAAATAATTGAAACATATCAATGTAAAGGACATTATAGTGGCACTGAAGTCTCTGATAAGTTTGACCTTTATGGTTTAGGTGGAATTCAAACAGTTCGCGAAAACAAATTTTGTGTAAAGTATGGACCATCCGCAAAACAATTCAAAAAACATTATCCTGAACTATTTTTATGTGATACAGATAATGAAGAGGTTTTAGGTTGGAGTGAAACTTTTAAATCTTTAGGATTTGCCACAACTACATTTGATATTTGTAAACATACTAAAAAACCTAAAAAACATGGTAAAAATGAAAAATGGATAGACGGCGAATGCACTGATGAATATCCTATAATTAAATCATATCCTCCACTCGGATATGATGAAAAAGGTAATGTGGTTGAAGCCTATTCTAGACCTGGTCATGTCCAAGAGATCCCAAATACTATAGATCCTGCTGTAACTGGAGTATCTCAAACTTATACTGCTTGGCCACCTATCCGTGGAGATCGCATTCCAGCATCATTAGTTAAATATTTATTGAACCCAATACCAAAAAATCCACAGTGTGGTGTTGTAACTAATATGTCTGAGGACGATCCATTTATAAATATTGCTAATACATTAATTGGTAGAGGAAATTATTTAATGACAAATAATAAATCATCAAATAGATTTGAACGTGATATTATGAGAAAACAAGGAAAAGATAAAGGATTAACTGGAACAGGTGTAAATGATGTAAAAATATTAGGTCTTCCAGCAACAAATGGGGCAGCATCAATAGATTCGCAGACTTATGCCCCACTACTAATAGCGGGTGGTCCAGCACAAGGAGAAAATGAAATGCCACAGGATTCTTATATTACAACTGAAACAGGTGCTAATAAACAATTACAAATTATAAGGGACGCATTAGCTAAATTACAAAAAATCATTGACCGTGGAGGGTCTGGGGATCCAAGTATTCCAGGATTCCCAGATCCAAGTGTCCCGGGATTCCCAGGTCCAGTAAATCCATCATTAGTTTGCGATGAATTGGTTGATGATGTTTCTGAAACTACTGAATCTGCATTACAAGCATTTGATGGGATATTTAGTCAGTTATTCAAAGGGTTCCCAATAGGGAGAACTATATTATGTAGAAAAGCTAGAAAACAATATTTATGTAAACCAATGATTTGTGATAAAGAATATGGATGTAGACAAATTGATGAATCATGTAGTTGTAAATCAAAAAAACATAGACCTAAAAAGTCTAGAAGATCTAGAAATTATTATTATGATAGTGATAGTAGTGAATATAGTGATGATAGTTCCAAATACAGTTCAAGTGATTCAGAATAATTTTAATTAAAATAAACTCTTTAATATTTTCTTTTAATATGTATTTAATTTAAAAATAAATATATAAGATAAATTAATATGGACATAAATGGTAAATTTAGATTAAATGAAAGTAGTAATCTTATTAATAAATCAAGTATTGTTGTAAATCATGAACAAATTAGATTAAATAAAACTATAGATAATCTAAAAATTTTATTATTACAGAAAGATAATGAACTAGTGAATATAAATGAAGATAAAATTTCCTTAGATAGACAATTATTGATATTGGGTAGTAATTATACTGAATTACAAGATGAAATAAATATATTAAATAATAGAAATACTAGAGA
>Ga0115007_10002684_pt1 | contig 10871 bp, 10 predicted proteins | sample ArcOceMetagenome_2_FD_87166 | JGI IMG/M metagenome (GOLD analysis project Ga0115007, IMG submission 87166) | Marine eukaryotic phytoplankton communities from Arctic Ocean - Arctic Ocean ARC135M Metagenome | ecosystem: Environmental > Aquatic > Marine > Oceanic | place: Arctic Ocean | collected...
CAGCGTCATAACCTTGCACAGAGAATAGATCTGCAGGTTTGCCGTACTGTTCTTGATACTGCTGACGGAACGTTGTGTTTTTAGCGTTATCTAAACTATCAGCATAATGAAGCGTTGTGATTACGCCTTCAGATGCTGGGCCTTGAGCTTTCGTTGTGCCTTCTGTCAGGAAACCAGAGCCAAGTAGGGGGATCTTGCCTTTCAAGCCCATAGCATCATAATCTTTAACAAATTTAACTGCACCGCCACCGGCAAAGAATACGAATACAGCATCAGGTTTGATTGATGCAATTTCAGTTAAATAAGATTGGAACTCTGTTTTCGGAAAAGGTACTAAAATTTTCTTAACAACTTCACCGCCAGCAGAGGTAAAGGACTCATTAAATGCAGCTAATGATTCTTTACCAAAGCCGTAATTCCAGCTCATTGTTACAACTTTTTTATAGCCCATATCAAAGGCTTCTTTGCCCATTGGGTAGGCGGTTTGCCATGAGGAGAATGACGTACGGAATACGTTAGGTTGGCAAAATGCACCTGTTGCCGCATTCGCACCGGCATTTGGGATGATCATAATAGAGTCTTTACCTTTAATACTCTTGATCATGCCCATCGCTACACCAGAGTGGACAGGGCCTACAATGAAATCAGCTTTTTGGTTGTCTACCAGAGATGAAGTGATTTCAGGCGCTCTAGCAGGTTTTGCCTCGGTATCCATCTCAATGAACTCAATGGGTCTACCAGAAATAGTGTTTTGGTTCTCTTTAAGTGCCTGTTTAAGTCCATTTCTTGCAGCTTCACCTAACCCTGCATAAACACCACTGAAAGGCAGCATCATGCCAATCTTAATGGGTGTTTGTTCATTAGCAGACAAATACCCACTCATAGAAGCAACGCAGGCAGCGATAGAAGCGTGTAGCAATGGCTTTAAGATTTTCTTTTTATTATTCATTACAAAATTCTCATGTTTTGAGGTTTGAGTCACACCTAGATTAAGTAGGAATGTGAAAGTCGAATAGCCGCTTGTTGCAAGCTTTGTCCATCTAGTGCACCCGTCATTAGCCCTGCGTTAACTGGATAGTGATTGCGTTTAATGGATTTTTTTCTGTGTCTGCAGTGGAGATAGTTGGAGGGACAAAAGGGCGCTAGTGGATTCTGTTCAGTTATATGTACCTTTTTAAATGCAGGTATTTCTGGCGCTTAGTAGCGGCATTCAGTTCTACGGGTAGGGTGAAATGAGTAAAAAATTAAAAGCAGTCATTATTGGTCCCGGTAATATCGGCACCGATTTGTTGATGAAAATGATGCGCTCAGAGTGGGTTGAGCCAGTTTGGATGGTAGGTATAGATCCTGAATCAGAGGGTCTAAAACGAGCGGCTGAGCTGGGTCTTAAAACATCATCTACAGGTGTGGATGGTATGTTGGAACATGTTGTTGATGATGACATTCGTATCGCTTTTGATGCGACATCCGCATATGTGCACGCCGAAAATAGCCGTAAATTAAATGAGCTAGGTGTGATCATGGTTGATCTAACACCGGCGGCTATTGGGCCTTTCTGTGTTCCCCCAGTGAACTTAAAGCAGCATGCGTCTGAATTGGAAATGAATGTAAATATGGTGACCTGTGGTGGGCAGGCAACCATTCCAATGGTGGCTGCCGTATCACAAGTTCAAGATGTCGAATATGGCGAAATTGTGGCTACCGTATCCTCACGTTCAGTAGGTCCGGGTACTCGTCAGAATATTGATGAATTTACACGTACTACAGCAAATGCTGTTGAGAATATTGGTGGCGCCAAGCAAGGCAAAGCAATCATCATTATTAATCCTGCCGAACCCGCGCTGATGATGCGCGATACCGTTCATTGTTTAACCAAAGATGAGCCCGATCAAGCGGCAATTACAGCCTCAGTGCAGGCAATGGTTAAAGAAGTTCAGAAGTATGTGCCGGGTTATAAGCTGGTAAATGGTCCTGTATTTGATGGCAATAAAGTGTCTGTCTTTATGGAAGTAGAGGGTTTGGGGGATTTCTTACCTAAGTATGCCGGTAATTTAGACATTATGACTGCTGCGGGTTTACGTACCGCGGAAATGTTTGCCGAAGAAGCATCTAACGGCTCAATTACACTTCCTGCACGAGGCTAATACGATGGATTTGAAAGATAAAAAAGTAACACTCCACGATATGAGTTTGCGTGATGGAATGCATGCAAAACGTCATCAAATTTCATTGGAACAGATGGTTGCTGTTGCAACAGGTCTTGATGAAGCGGGTATGCCGCTGATCGAAGTTACCCACGGTGATGGTTTGGGTGGCTCATCACTTAATTATGGTTTTCCTGCACATACGGATGAAGAGTATCTAAATGCTGTAGTACCAAAAATTAAAAATGCCAAGATTTCTGCATTGTTACTACCAGGTATAGGTACCGTAGATCATCTTAAAATGGCCCGCGACTGTGGCGTAAATACCATCCGCGTTGCAACTCACTGCACCGAAGCTGATGTGTCTGAACAGCATATAGGGCTGGCAGCAAAGATGGAGATGGACACTGTTGGTTTCCTGATGATGGGGCATATGGCGACACCGGATAAAATCCTGGAGCAAGCCAAGCTTATGGAAGGTTACGGTGCTAACTGCATTTACTGTACAGACTCAGCAGGTTACATGCTGCCAGATGAAGTGACAGAAAAAATTGGTCACTTGCGTGCAGGTTTAAACGCATCTACAGAAATCGGTTTTCATGGTCATCACAACATGGGGATGGCAATCGCAAACTCACTGGCTGCAATTGATGCAGGTGCAAATCGTATTGATGGTTCTGTAGCAGGTTTAGGTGCCGGTGCGGGTAACACGCCACTTGAAGTTTTAGTTGCTGTTCTTGATCGGATGGATGCAAATCATGGCATCGACCTTTACAAAATAATGGATGTTGCAGAAGACATCGTTGTTCCGCTGATGGATCAACCTATTCGTGTTGATCGTGATGCATTAACACTGGGTTATGCCGGTGTTTATAGCTCCTTCTTACTGTTTGCTCAACGTGCAGAAGCAAAATATGGCATTCAAGCACGAGACATATTAGTTGAGTTAGGTAAGCGTGGCACCGTAGGCGGACAAGAAGACATGATAGAAGATCTAGCACTGACAATGGCTAAAGAAAAAGGGTTGATGTAATGGGTAATTTGAAAAAAGAACAGATCGAATCGTTAGCTGAGCATTTAGAAAACGCAGAGCTACAGGCGTTTGAAGTCACCAAAATTACCGATGATTTTCCAGATATGACGTATGAAGACGCGTTTGATATCCAATGGGAAATCCGCCGTCGTAAAGAAGCGCGTGGCAATAAAATTGTAGGCATGAAAATGGGCCTGACCTCTTGGGCCAAAATGGCACAAATGGGTGTAGAACATCCTTGTTATGGCTTTTTAGCGGATTACTTTGCTGTACCAGACGGTGGTGATATTAAGCATGATGAGCTTATACACCCTAAGATTGAAGCTGAATTAGCCTTTGTCACCAACAAACCTCTAAAAGGTCCAGGTATCCATATTGCTGATGTGTTACGTGCTACCGACTTTGTAATGCCAGCGGTTGAAGTGATTGATTCCCGTTATAAAGATTTTAAATTCGACCTTAAAAGTGTAATTGCAGATAACTCCTCATCTACCCGTTTTATTGCTGGCGGAACCATGGCTAAAGCTCAAGATTTAGATCTTAAAAATCTTGGAGTAGTGATGGAAATTAACGGCGAAGTTGTACAGACAGGTGCAGGTGCAGCTGTGCTGGGCCATCCGGCTTCCTCAGTGGCAATGCTTGCAAATATGTTAGGTGAACGAGGCGAAGAGATCCCAGCGGGTACATTCATCATGATTGGTGCTATTACAGCGGCAGTACAGGTGAATAAGGGCGATAGCTTCAGTGTTCATTATCAGGATTTAGGTTCAGTCAGTGGTCGTTTTGTTTAAGGCTTCTAAGTGAGGGTTACCCTATGCCAGTCGTGCAGGTAAATATTATTGAGGGGCGTAGTGAGCAACAGAAAGAGCGTTTAATTAAAGAGGTCACGGACGCTGTTCATCGTTCAATTGATGCGCCAATAGAAACCGTGCGTGTGCTGATTACCGAGATGCCATCCTCACACTGGGGAATTGGTGGTAAGACGGCAAAGTCTCTTGGGCGCTAACTAAGGGTCATCGTTATGCCGAAGGTAACTGTAAGTAGCGCTCTGCAAGAACAATCATTCGAATTGAATGATGAGGATAGTCTGCTTGTTAGCTCTGAAAAGGCCATGAATAAGGCTATCCCTGTTGGTTGTCGAGGTGGTGGTTGCGGCTTGTGCAAAATTAAAATTTTATCAGGTGAGTACCTGAGCAACCGCATGAGCAAAGCGCATATTACAGAGCGGGAAGCTCTGCAAGGTTATGCATTAGCTTGCCGCATTTACCCTTTGTCTGATTTGAAAATTGAGATTGTCGAAACAATTGATAAGCGAAAAAAACTAACTAGGTCTGTTTAAAAATAATAAGAGAGGATTACAAAATGAAAAAAGGTGTAATGCGTCCTGGCCATGTTCAGCTGAGAGTTTTAGATTTGGAAGAAGCAGTTCTTCACTACCGCGATTTGATGGGGTTGATTGAAACCCACCGCGATAGTCAGGGTCGAGTGTATTTTAAAGCCTGGACTGAAGTGGACAAATTCTCGGTTGTACTGCGTGAAGCAGATAAACCTGGAATGGATTTCATGGCTTTTAAAGTACTTAACAATGAAGTACTGGATCAGCTTGAAAGTGACTTAATTGCTTACGGTTGTGAGGTTGAGCAAATCGCTGCAGGTGAACTTGATGGTTGCGGTCGTCGTGTTCGTTTTGTTGCCCCATCGGGTCATAATTTTGAGTTGTTTGCAGAAAAAGAACAAACCGGTAAATGGGGTGTTTCTAACGTAAACCCAGAGGCTTGGCCACGTAACCTTAAAGGCATGAAGGCCACGCGTTTTGATCATTGCTTGTTATATGGGCCTAACGTTAAAGAGTGTAATGCCTTGTTTAGGGATGTATTAGGGTTTGATCTTGCTGAGCAGGTGATTGATCCTGAAGGAAATCTAGTAGGTGCATTTATCACAGTGGGAATGAAGGCGCATGATGTTGCCTTTATCGATTCACCTGAGCCGAATCAATTTCATCACGCTTCCTTCTTCCTAGAAACATGGGAAGACGTTTTGCGTGCCGCAGACCTGATTTCTATGACAGATACCTCTATTGATATCGGTCCTACGCGTCACGGTTTAACCCATGGTAAGACAATCTATTTCTTTGATCCATCAGGTAACCGTAATGAAGTGTTCTGTGGTGGTGACTATCATTATCCCGACCACGAGCCAGTTACATGGAAAGCAGAAGATCTGGGTAAAGCAATTTTCTACCATGACCGTGTGCTGAATGAGCGTTTCCTCTCGGTTCTGACTTAATAGCAAAACCACCCGTGATCCATCGTGGGTGGGCAATATTTGAGATTTTATGATGAAAGAGTTTAAGCATTTTATAAACGGTCAATATGTTGCCTCTGCAAGTGGCAGTACTTTTGAAAACCGTAACCCTGTAGATAACAGTTTGATTGGTATGATTCACGAAGCTGGTGAATCCGAGGTTGCGGCTGCAGTTGCAGCTGCAAAAGCCGCAATGGATGGTCCTTGGGGCAAGATGAGCCAAGCTGAGCGTATTCGTTTACTCGATAAAGTTGCTAACAGAATCAATGAGCGTTTTGACGAATTTCTGGATGCAGAGTGTAAAGATACGGGTAAACCTCACAAAATTGCATCGCATATTGATATCCCACGTGGTGCAGCAAACTTTAAAGCTTTTTCGGAAACACTGGCTAACCACCCAACAGAAGCATTTAAGTTAGATACACCCGATGGTAGCAGTGCATTGAACTATGGCCACCGTACACCTAAAGGTGTTATCGCCGTTATCAGTCCTTGGAACTTGCCACTATTGTTGATGACATGGAAAGTAGGCCCCGCATTAGCGTGTGGCAATACGGTTGTGGTTAAACCTTCGGAAGAAACACCTGCCACAGCAACCCTATTGGGTGAAGTGATGAATGAGTGTGGTGTACCAGAAGGTGTTTATAACGTTGTACACGGTTTTGGTGGTGACTCTGCCGGTGCTTATTTAACTGCACATCCAGATGTTAATGCTATTACGTTCACCGGTGAAACCAGCACAGGTGAGATTATCATGCGTGCGGCATCCGTTGGTTTGCGCAACATCTCACTTGAATGTGGCGGTAAAAACCCGGGTATTGTTTTTGCTGATTGTGATATGGATAAAGCCATTGAAGGCACCATGCGTTCAGCCTTTGTGAACTGTGGTCAGGTCTGCTTAGGCACTGAACGTGTTTATGTCGAACGTCCTATCTTTGAAGAGTTTGTGCAGCGACTTAAAGAGAGTGTTGATAAGTTAAAACTCGGTGTACCTGAAGATCCAAATGTAGATTTTGGCCCACTGGTAAGTCAAGAACACAAAGAAAAAGTGCTGTCTTATTACAAACTTGCTGAAGAAGAAGGCGCAACTGTCGTTATCGGTGGCGGCGTACCAGATATGGGGGCAGAGCTTAATGATGGTGCATGGGTTGAACCGACCATCTGGACCGGCCTTTCTGATGATGCCCGTGTGGTTACAGAAGAGATCTTTGGTCCTTGCTGCCATATCCGTCCGTTTGATACCGAGGAAGAGGTTATCCAGCTAGCCAACGACACTAAATATGGTCTTGCTGCTGCTATTTGGACAGAAAGCTCGTCAAGAGCCTCACGTGTAGCTGAAGCAATGGATGTGGGAATTGCATGGGTTAATAGTTGGTTCTTGCGTGATCTGCGCACTGCTTTTGGTGGTGCTAAAGAGTCAGGCATAGGCCGTGAAGGTGGCGTACATGGTTTAGAGTTTTATACCGAACTGAAAAACATCTGTATAAAACTGTAACTCGATTTTGCGTGTGGCTATGTCGCCTGCGGCATAGCCAATTATCAGCAATCTTAAGACAATAGAGCGAATTGACGTTTGCCGTAATTGTGCAATGCGTTCGCTTTTAAGGCAGTGATTTTTATGAATGAGCAACAGATACAGCTACTGGGTGACGAACTTTACCAGTCAATGAAACAACGGCAACCGATTCAACCCTTAACTTCTCGTTTTGCAGATCTAAGCATTGAAGATGCATACCATATCTCTTTGCAAATGCTGGAGCGTCGGCTGCAAGCGGGTGAGCGGGTTATAGGTAAGAAAATCGGCCTGACCTCCAAAGCCGTGCAAAACATGCTGAAGGTTGATCAGCCAGATTTTGGTTATCTCACAGATGCCATGGTGTTTAACCAAGGGCAGGAGATGCCGATCTCCGAGACGTTGATGCAACCTAAAGCCGAAGGTGAGATCGCTTTTATTCTCAAACGTGATTTATTAGGTCCAGGCATCACCGCTGCAGATGTATTGGCAGCTACAGATTGCCTTATTCCATGTTTTGAAGTGGTTGATCCCCGTATTGAAAATTGGCAGATAAAAATTCAGGACACCATTGCAGATAACGCATCTTGCGGTTTGTTTGTGTTGGGTGATCAAGCCGTTGATCCGCGCAAAGTAGACCTAAGCACCTGCGGCATGGTGGTAGAGAAAAATGGCCAGATTATTAGCACAGGCGCTGGCGCTGCTGCATTAGGGAGCCCGGTTAATTGTGTTGTGTGGCTAGCTAATAAACTAGGTGAATTTGGTATACCACTTAAAGCCGGTGAAGTAATTTTGTCTGGCTCTCTTGTGCCTTTGGAGCCCGTGCAGGCGGGGGACTTTATGAGTGTTTCTATTGGCGGTATCGGTTCTGCTTCAGTGTTGTTTACTTAAAAAACTCTTTATTTTTTCGCTCTCAGCTTTGGGGTCTCATTTATGAGGCCCTTTTTTTGCGGCCTCGCTATTTAGTCTAAGTGCATAAAAAGGATATATGTCGGCATAAACCGGATATTACGTAAGCCCTCTATTGATTACCTTAAAGAAAAAATAGAGGTGTAACTTATGAACTCAGCACTGTTTAACAAAATTGATTCTATGATGGAAGAGGATCATGAGAAGGGCATTTATCGTTGCCGTCGCGATATGTTTACTGATCCAGAATTCTTCGAACTTGAAATGAAACATATTTTCGAAGGTAACTGGATATATCTTGCCCACGAAAGCCAGATCCCTAACAAAAATGATTTCTTTACGTATACGATGGGCCGCCAGCCTATCTTCATCACACGTAATAAAAAAGATGAGCTAAACGCATTTATCAATGCCTGTAGCCACCGTGGCGCAATGTTATGCCGTACCAAAAAAGGTAACCGTGCTGCGCATACCTGCCCATTCCACGGCTGGGTGTTTAATAACGATGGTAAACTGCTTAAAGTTAAAGATCCTGATGATGCCGGGTACCCATCTTCGTTTAACTGCGAAGGTTCCCATAACCTTAAACAGGTTCCCCGTTTTGAATCCTATAAAGGCTTTTTATTTGGTAGCTTAAATCCAGATGTAGAGCCTCTGGAAGACTACTTGGGCGAAGCGGCCAAAATGATCGACATGATTGTTGATCAATCTCCACAAGGGCTAGAAGTACTGCGTGGTAGCTCCACTTACATCTACGATGGTAACTGGAAACTACAGGCAGAGAACGGAGCCGATGGTTATCATGTAAGTGCGGTGCATTGGAACTACGTGGCAACAACAAGCCGCCGTGACAAAGAAACTGATAATACCAAAGCGATGGATGCCAGCACTTGGTCGAAACAGGAAGGTGGCTTCTATGCATTTGACCACGGTCACATGTGCTTATGGATGGAATGGCCTAACCCTAAAGATCGTCCAATCTATCAACGTCGTGATGAGCTAGTTGCAGAACACGGTGAGAACAAAGCCGATTGGATGATAGGTAACCTGCGTAACCTTTGCCTGTATCCAAACGTATTCCTAATGGATCAGTTCAGCTCTCAGATCCGTCAGTTCCGTCCAATCGACGTGAATAAAACCGAAGTTACTATCTACTGTATCGCACCTAAAGGTGAAGCGCCGGAAGCACGTGCTCAGCGTATCCGACAGTATGAAGATTTCTTCAATGCCAGCGGTATGGCTACACCTGATGACTTGGAAGAGTTCCGCTCTTGCCAAAAAGGTTTTATGGCTAGCAACCTAGAATGGAACGACATGTGCCGTGGTTCAGAGCACTGGATACAAGGCCCAGATGAGGAAGCTAAGAAGATTGGCATTAACCCAATCATGAGTGGTGCTAAAACTGAAGATGAAGGCCTATATACCGTACAGCATCGCTATTGGATTGATGTGATGAAGAAGGTCGCGCAAGATCAGGAGGAGAAGTAACCATGACTATTTCAATTGAGCAGGTAAATAAGTTCTTATTTGAAGAGACCCGTTACTTAGACGATAAAGATTGGGATAGCTGGCTAGAAATGTATGCCGAAGATGCGTCTTACTGGGTGCCTTCCTGGGATGATGATGGTGAGCTGATAGAAGATCCTCAAACAGAAATCTCACTGATTTATTATCCGACACGAAGCGGATTAGAAGATCGTGTCTTCCGAATTAATACAGATAAATCCAGTGCAACTAGCTTACCGCAACCCCGTACTTCGCATAATTTAAGTAATATCGAAATTATCGAACAGTTTGGTGGTGTATGTAAGCTTCGCTTTAACTGGGTTAACTATGCTTATCGTTACGAGCACGTATACACCTACTTTGGCACCAGTTTTTATACATTAGATACCTCGGGTCCAACGCTAAAGATTAAAGAGAAAAAAGTCGTACTTAAAAACGATTACATCCACCACGTAGTCGATGTTTACCACCTTTAAATAATAATAAGGTTCCCGCGAAAGCGGGAACTAAGGTCTGTTTATGTCTTATAAAATTGCATTAAATTTTGAGGACGGTGTAACCCGTTTTATCTCTTGTGATGAGGGTGAACTCGTCGCAGATGCTGCATATCGTCAGCGCGTTAATATCCCATTAGATTGCCGTGATGGCGCTTGTGGTACCTGCATGTGCCATGCGGAGTCGGGGCAATATTCAATGGAAGATTATATCGAAGACGCCTTAACACCAGAAGAGGCAGAAGCAGGACAGGTACTAACTTGTCGTATGGTACCTACCTCAGACTGTGTGGTTTCTGTACCGGTCTCATCCAAAGTTTGCAAAACGGCTACAGAGAAATTCGCTGTAGAATTATCAGCTATCAACCGTTATTCAGAAACAGCTATTGGTTTTACAGTTAAAGGTGATAGCTTGGCTAACTTGCACTTCCTTCCTGGGCAATACGTTAATATTAAAGTGCCTGGTAGTGATGAAACCCGTGCATACTCCTTTAGTTCACTGGTTACAGAAACAAATGAAGTTTCTTTCCTTATTAGAGTCATTCCTGACGGAAAAATGAGCAGTTATATGCGTGATACGGCGCAGATAGGTGAACAGTTTGAAATGACAGGGCCTCAAGGAAGCTTCTATCTGCGTGATATGCAACGACCTGTATTATTCCTTGCAGGAGGAACAGGTTTAGCACCTTTTACCGCGATGTTAGAAAAGCTACAACAGGAAGGTTCAGATTACCCGGTTCAGCTGATTTATGGGGTAACAAACGATATTGATCTAGTTGAAGTTGATCGTTTGGAACAACTCAAACAAGCACTGCCTCAATTTACCTACACCACCTGCGTTGCCAGTGAAGAGAGCGATTACCCAACTAAAGGTTATGTAACGAATTATATTGAGGCTGGTCACGTAAATGATGGCGATGTAGATATCTACCTGTGTGGGCCTCCTCCAATGGTTGAGGCTGTTAATA
>Ga0115007_10002685_pt1 | contig 10868 bp, 6 predicted proteins | sample ArcOceMetagenome_2_FD_87166 | JGI IMG/M metagenome (GOLD analysis project Ga0115007, IMG submission 87166) | Marine eukaryotic phytoplankton communities from Arctic Ocean - Arctic Ocean ARC135M Metagenome | ecosystem: Environmental > Aquatic > Marine > Oceanic | place: Arctic Ocean | collected...
GGTATAACCTGGGTAAGTCGATATCGAGTTAAATCGGGCTAGGCCGCGGCCGGGGGTCAATGGAAAAATCGTCCTCGGCCACCTAAATCACCACCTCACATTTGCTTTTCCTTTTTCTCCAAAGAACCCAAGTTACGTAACATGGTCCGCTTCATTGAATTGTTAGAGCCCATGATGGCCTTCCTCCCGGAAGTGGCCGAACCCGACCGCCGCATTCCTTTTCGTGAAAAGATTTTGTGGACGGTCATTGTCTTGTTCATCTTTTTAGTTTGTTCTCAAATCCCCTTGTTTGGGGTTTTGCATTCCAACAACGCCGACCCCTTTTACTGGGCCCGCGTGGTCCTGGCCTCCAACCGGGGTACGTTGATGGAATTGGGTATTTCGCCCATTGTCACGTCCGGCATGATCATGCAATTGCTTGCCGGTGCCAAAATCATTGACGTTGACCAATCCAACCCAGGTGATCGTAGTTTGTTTCAAGGTGCCCAAAAACTGCTTGGTATTATTATTACGATTGGTGAAGCCGTCGCGTATGTCTTGTCGGGCATGTACGGTGACGTGCGTGACATTGGGGGTGGCAAAGCCGTCCTCATCATCATCCAATTGTTCTTTGCCGGTCTTGTTGTTCTTGTTCTTGATGAATTGTTGCAAAAAGGATACGGTTTGGGTTCGGGTATTTCTTTGTTTATTGCGACCACAATTTGTGAAAACATTATTTGGAAAGCCTTTTCACCCCGTACGATCAACACGGGCAAAGGCACTGAATTTGAAGGTGCCATCATTGCTCTGTTTCATTTGTTAATCACGCGCAGTGATAAGATTCGTGCCCTTCGTGAAGCGTTTTATCGTCAAAACAATTTGCCCAATTGCGTCAATTTGATGTCCACGGTCTTGATCTTTTTGCTTGTCAATTATTTGCAAGGATTCAAAGTTAAAATTCCACTTCAACACCGTTCCGCCCGGGGCCAACAAAGTTTTTACGACATTAAATTGTTTTACAATGGAAACATGCCCATCATTTTACAAACGGCACTTGTCTCTAATTTGTATTTCATTTCACAATTGTTGTACAAACGTTACGCCGGCAACGTTATTGTCAATTTATTGGGTCGTTGGGGGGAAACACCAGGACAAGGTTCTGGTTCCATCCCCATCGGTGGTCTTGCGTACTACATCTCGGCCCCGCGTTCGCTCTCGGACATGGGTGCTGACCCGTTCCGTACCCTGTTCTACTGCGCCTTCATCATGGGATCTTGCGCCGCCTTTTCATTGTTGTGGATCGATGTCTCGGGTTCATCCCCCATCGATGTTGCACGTCAACTTCAATCGCAAGGCATGTTCATCAAAGGTCGTCGCCAACACTCGTTGAAATCAACGTTGAGCCGCTGGATTCCCATTGCCGCCACTTTTGGTGGTATGTGCGTTGGTGCTTTGACCATCTTTGCCGATTTTATGGGTGCCATTGGATCCGGTACTGGTATTTTGCTTGCCGTCACCATCATTTACCAATACTATGAAATTTTTGCGAAAGAGCAAAAAGATGGCTTGGCCGGTTTCTTCAACCAAAACTAAGCCCGTGGTACACACGGCAATACACAACAACAGCTGTGTTGTGTTGTTTCTTTTTTTTCTTTTCTTTGTTTCCTTTTTTTACCATGATGCTCGTTCAGCAGTTGAAGAAACAGTTGGATCCATAGCATGTGCATTGCTTGATCGTGGCATTTTACAAAACGTTGACCATTGAACACAAACCCGTAATTCGTGTGGTTTAGTAAATATCTCCCGAGCAAGTCGTTTTATTTTTTTTAAAATAGAAACGTCCACACATTTTGTCGTGTGTGAATTAAATGATCCTGATGTTAGTGTTCAATTCCCGCTTTTTAATCAAATGAAACAATATGAACTTTGAATTACCCCCGACTGTGATATAGAAGTACACCGATTGTTTGCACGGCATCCGCCTTTTTTTGCAGATCGTGTTGTACGTCTATTTGTCATTCGTCTTGGATTGTGGTGGTACAAAGTTCTATTGGTTCATTTATTGAATTGCGTCGGACGGATCATTTTAGGTGCTCGTCAAATTACAACAGGTTTGTGTGAAAGGTCAACGAATGCAACGAACAAAAAGTATACGTCTTGTGGTACAACAGTTCAACAGCTGGTTGAATCGAGTGCATGGTGAAATGGATCAAAAAGAAGAAGGACAGTGAACAACAATAGCAATTGCAGTGAGCGTTATATAATTTTTATAATTTCATTTTTAAACGGTCCAAAAAACATAAAAAAATAAATTATAAAATAATCAAGATTCTTGTGTTGTTAATCAGATGATGTCTACTATAGTCGAATGGTACACAAAAAGGTAGTACATGTATTTAATTTAAGAGTACCCTCTACTACAGTCTAGTGTTAGTACTACGCCGTAAAAATGCACGTTAGAAGAATGTTGTCCACGTGTCCACCTCGATCTCGCAACTGCAACTCGTTTCTCTTTTTTAAAAATAATCTAAAATTTTGAACAGGATTAATACCCAATATTCTCGTATCTTTGTTGCGGCGATTGCCTTGACGATTTTTCTTCGTTGAATTTGGAAATGATTTTTCGATTTCGAGCCAATCCTTGTTGGAGTCGAATAGGTATTGGATTTCTCATTTGGCGATTGACTTTTTTTTTAGATGATTTTGGTTCTTGCGTGTTCCATTTAGAATTTGAACCTTTGCAAGCCCGTGCCATGCCCGTTTTGTGGGTCACGTAGTCTTGTGCGTATTTAGGACTGGCTGTATCGTGCCGCAACGCATGAAACAAATTAATTGCATTTTGTTTTTTCAATGCACTTTGTTTCTGTTGCCTGGACGATAAATGTTTGGTATTGTACGTTTTGTATTCTTGTTTCCCGGTGACACCATGTGTTGGTGTACGCAACCAATCTGTTTCAAACCCCAAGTCTCTTTGTTTCGGTCTTGACGGTGCATTGTGGGACTCCGATCTCTCTGAATCCGTGTCCGCGTCAGATTCAACCGGCAAAAACTTCTCCAATGATTTGGATTCAAGAACTTCAAGCCAACTGCCGGCAATAGAACCGTCTTTCCCCGCCGAACCACTGTACATGGTCTCGTGCAATCTTTCGTAATAACTCACGTTGTTCTGGTCTCGTTTTTCCAACGTGTTCCACAAGTTGTTTCTGCCTCGAGTGGTTGGTGATTGGTGTACGTTTGCCGCTAACGTTTCGCCATGTCCTATTTGTTCTCGTTTGTATTGTTCAGCCAAACGACGTGTCAACCAATCGGCATCTTCCGCTCCCCATACCCCGCCCCCAAATTGTTTGCGATACGCGGGCGACAACGTATGTACCGCTTGTTGGGTTTCCAAGACACGCTCGTGCAAGTCACGCTTGCTTTGCCGCGTACTGGCATCTGTGTCAGAATATTCCGAGGACTCGTCTTCAAAGACAGGTCCCAAAGGTCCGTTTCTCAGATTCATTTCATGCAAAGACAACCCCATTGCCATCAGAGATGGGTGAAGTTGGGTCGTATCATGGTTGCCCCCAGTTTCGTTTTGTCGCACCGACCGAACTTCATCCGTTTCCAAATAGTAACCCATGCCTAAAAGACTGCTGCGATGAACATAACCCTCACGTTTGCCTTCGTATTTACCAGGTATAAACGCAATGCCTTGACTTGAATTTTTTTTCAATTGGGCTGCAGACATAAATGTTTTCAGCGTAGATCTTCGAGGAGAATGTTGTTTGCACCATTCCGCGTGAGAAATGGATGAAGTGCGCGAGTTAGCACGCGATGAATTGATGCTGGGGCTGTGTGTTTTTGGTTCCGTTTTGTTGGTAGAATTGTATGCAGGACCTTTTTCTGGTGCTGGCGCTGGCGTTGAGCTTTGAACGGGTGGATGGGTAGCCGTTGGTGCTTTACTTTGAACTTTTACATTTAAATCTAAATTTGTTGGTTTCGGAGCAATGTCATGCAAAGCAGTGTCGGCGATGGTGGTCGAAGTCGAGGAAGGCAGGGAAGATGGCGTTGGTTGAACGGGTGGGTGGGTGGCCGTTGGTGCAGGAGGAATGTCGTTGGAACGTGTTGTTGCTTTACTTTGGACTGTCGTTGCCTGCTGCATTGGCTCTGACGACGGCGGCGACTCGGTGACTGCGGGTGGTGTTGGTGTTGGTGGTACGGACGGTTGAGGTGTGTCATCGTCATCCATTTTCTTTTCTGGCTCCCAAGGCTTGGCCAGAAAATCCAGCGCGGGCCAACTATGGTTGTCTTCGGGGTCGATCATACGGAATAATTTAACTCCTCTCAGTGTTTTTGTGGGGGCACAATTGTGGTAAAAAATGCGAAGACCCATTTTGACAATCCTATTTCTTTACAAACAAAAAATTAAAATTACTAAATTACAATTCACTACAAATGCACATGTACCCGATACTGTGTATACAGCAATGCGTTCTTACACCCCAATGAATTTGAACAAAGGGGGTGCCAAGATCAAGATGATGGGAGGAACTTGTGCGTACCTGCAAAACCTCAACAACAGTTTCAACCACGTGGATGTTGCCATTGATTTTTCAATTCCTCTCACGGCAAACCATGCACCGACAAGCAAGGTCAACCCAATCAACAAACGCAGGACACTTGCCACAAACGTCACGGGCAACACCGCAAGCAGTTCCCTGTTGTATATGGGTTCGGCAATGGAAAGACCGGCAAAAACACCACACATACCGACATAATCAAACAGTGGCACATAATGGGGTTGCAAGTTATCGTTCTTCACTTTCGCCAATAGTTTCCACTTCTTGGGCGGAGACCCAAACCGTGCCGAAACAATGCGGTAACACAGCAACGTCGACAGTAACATCCCCGCCGCAACCGCCAGACCACACCCAATGCAGTGGAAATTGGACAGGTCCAACATTTGGTTGTGAACATAAGGATAGACCGTCGTAAAATGAAACAGACCAATTGCTCGACCCAGCAACCCACCGACCAGAACATCATGGGGGTAGTGTGCACCGTCAAACACTCTTGACACGGCAACACAGGTAGCCATCCCGTACAGCATATATACCGGGTAAGGGACCTTTCCGACGGTCGATGAACCCACATGTTTCCACCAATAATTTGCAAAAAAAGAAGAAAGACTCCAACTGAGCATGGAATGTGAACTTGGAAAACTGTATTCATGGCTTGTGGAACGCACTTCAACTCGAAAGTCGTTCCACCCGGGACGTGGGCGACCAAATTGCCATTTGATAAGGCCGTTCAACACTTCCACCACCGGCACGAGCCATATGCCCGTGGTGCAAGCTTCCACCGATATTGTCCAACCCAGTAATCCAAACAAACATACCAAACTTTCGCCCGTGCACGAAAGCCCAAAACAAGTCATCAGCAGTTGCATGCCAGGAACCTTTTTGGCAAACGCTTGCAATGGCAAATGAAAGTGCTCTCGTTCATACGAATCAATGTCATCCAACCATGTTTTTTTGAAGGCAGTGGGTGTGTTTGAATCGGACCGTGCTCTTTGTTTCGTGTCCGACTTGGTGTTGGCGGCGGCACGGGCAAGGTTGAGGAAGGAGGACGTGCTCTCCATTTTTTGTTGTGCTTGATTGCTCGCCTCGCGTGTGATCGTCTCGGCTTGGTGTCTCTGTCTGGTCTGTGTCTCGGCGGCGGCGCCGGCGCTCTTTCTAGAGTCTAGTAAGTCTTCACGCGATGAGACACATTACCCCCCACAATCTCAGAGCAAATTTATACACGCGAGCACGGCACGATGGAACCGCCAGAAGGAATGGAAAGTGAGCGGAACTTGAGCGTTGAGCCATGTTTCCAAGAAGTGTCACGGCTGTTTCATTCGGGCACCAGGAACGATTCGGAAATCTTTTCAAACCTGAAATCTTTCGGGTATTCAACCAAGGAGATTTTCAATGCTCTTCAACAAGTGCGACGCGATTCTATAACTCAATCTTCCACCACCACCACCACCACCACCACGACCACCACCACCACCACCGACCCAGAACTTGACCACCTTCACACTCGATTGAACCAACCCGATTCAACCCTTCACAATGTCACTGTCCGTGGTCTAACCCCTTTAATCTATGCTTGTTCAACCTACGACGAAGAATTGGGTGTCCTGCTGCTTCAAGGCAACGCTGGAAAACGTGGTGTTGATGTCAATGAAAAGCATGATTACGGGTATCGACCACTTCACTACGCGTGCGAGGGGTGCATGCCCAAGTTGGTGGAAGCATTACTGGTTCAAGGTGCAAATGTGCACCACATGACCATGGATTTACAACTGCAAAAAGGCAGCGTGCAAAGCGGTGGCAGACAACCTTTGCATTTTGCTGCCCGTGCCTTGGGTCAAAACGGTACATCAATGGTGAATCTGTTGCTTGCCGCCGGTGCTGACCCGTCGGTGGCAGATTTGGACGGAAACACCCCTTTCATATTATCTTGCATTCGTCATGGCAGTCCGACGACGTCTCCCTCGTCTCAAATATTGTTTCACGCTCTGCAACAACAACAACAACAACAACAACAACAACAACAACAACAACAACAACAACAACAACAACACCACCAAGGTCCACCACCACAACCCTCCACCACGGCCACCACCACCAGTACCTCTGCCACTCCTCCCGCGACCACCATCGACATTCCAACACCCCAATGGTTGCATGAAAAAGCCAAAGCGGATCAATTGTCTGCAAATGCTCGTGTGCAACGTTTATGGCAAGTACCAGATTCTCTTCGTCAAGTCGCAACAATTTCTAAACTCTTGACCATTCAAGAATGCACGCGGTTGGTGAACGAAATCACAATATACGGCGACGCAAACGGGTGGTTGAGTGACCGACACCGTGGTTACGCTACAACAGACATACGAAGTGCAAAAATTACAACAGTCGATCAATGGGTACGGCAAACGTTGCAAGAACGTTTGTTTCCTTTGCTTGCGGAACAACATGAATTCCAATTGAAGACGTTTCGTTTTCGTGATTTGTTCTTTGTGAAATACGAAGCAGCAGGACAAAATTCGGTCGGTGTACACCGTGATGGCTCGGTGCTGTCGTTCAACATATTGTTAAACCCAGCCAGTGAATTTGACGGTGGGGGTACTTGGTTTGACCATACAAACATGACGCACACCATTGAACAAGGGGATGTCCTGGTCCACTCCGGGAAACTGCGGCATGCTGGTACCACCATCACACGAGGAAAGCGTTTCATCCTTGTTGGGTTTGTGGATGCTGGTGGTGTTGACGAGGAGGGCACTGAACATCTTGAGTTGCACTTTTCTGACCGTAGTTAATAACAAAGAACATCACAATGAGATCAGTACAAAACACTTTTGTGCACAACGCACATGTACACAGTCAGCATAAATTTAATTTCATTTATTTTAAGTTTCATTTCACTACCTGTACATTTGAATACATTACAAATCTACATACATGTGTACTACACAATTTACATGATCTACATGTGCACATATACATCTTGTTGTGTAAACGGTGTACCTGTATCTTCATCCCACGCCGCCAATATTTTTTTATTTATCTTCATCCCACGCCGCCAAGGCCACGCTGTTGGTGCTTTTACTCCGACTCGGATACGTCACTGATCGACCAATGCCTAACTTTTCTGTTCCTATCTTCTGTTTCGTTTCCTTTTCGTCCCACGCCTTCAACGCCATGCCATTTGCCGATGGTGGTGGGTCATTGCCCTCCCCCCCCTCCTTTCCCTCCTTTCCCTCCTTCCTTTCTGCCACATACCCAGCATTGCGTTCAATAAACCACGTTTGATCGCGTGCCCCTTCCACACGTTCCCGTGCCACCAATGTGTATTGTTTGACTGGTAAATCTTTGACTTCTTTGGCAAAAGCATCGGAACATTGAATCCGTCCAGGCACTCCACTGGATTCCATTCTTTCGGCTTCCGAGACATTTTTACCAAACAAATGGTATCTCGGATCTTTAACCCCAACCACACCGGCAACCACGGCACCGGAATGGCAACCAATTCTGACGTTGACGTCTGCTTTTTTCAACGCGGGCGTGTCCAATTTCATTTGTTCCACTGAATCAATGAATGCCAAAGCCGCACGAGCAATTTTATCGGCATGGTCTTCGCAAGGATTTGGTGCCCCACTGACTCCAAAATACGCGTCCCCAATGATTTCAACCTTAAAGATATTGTATTCCTCACTAATGTTGTCGAACCTTTTGTACATGTCGTTTAAAAACACCACCAATTCCGAGGGTGTAACGGTGGAACTGAATCGAGTGAAACCTTTCATGTCGGTGAAAATCTGAAAAAACAAAAGAAGGAAGAACAAGAAGAACAAAAAACAAAGACACATCGGTCAGTATTTTTCAATGGATGTTTGTATTTTTTTTGACCGGAGGAACACAAAAAAAGATTAAAGAACACCGTTGATGATTGTAATAATCTGTTGATATGTTGGTGACTGTAACAATGTGCACTCACAATACTGACATCACTGTAATATTCAGCGATTGCTTGTCGTTCATGATGCCGTTGTTGTCGTTCAAGCAACAAAACCACGTGTGTCGGCAACAATGCGGACAACAAATCATGCGTTTTGCCATGCAATTCCAGTAACAATTTTTCGGAATGGGCAATCGTTTCTTTTCTCGCAAATTCTCTGCGAGACCACGCTTCCTTTTTTGCAATGGGTACACCCGCCGAGACGATTGAAAACAATATGAACAAAATATCCGTGCCAATGAATTGTTTGGGGTTTGTGCACAACGATACGTCACTTTTGTAGGGGTTGTAAAAATACAACACAATGCCAAATACAATGGACATACTGATCAAGATGATCATCCTCCATAAATAGCGCACGTTGGAGGTTACCATGGCTAAAAATACCCAACAAATGGTCGACGCAACACCAGGCCGGCCACTGGCCCAAGACAAAGCGGCCACCATAACCCCCAACCCAAAGGTTAAACACCCACCCAAACATTGTTGAGGGCGATTGAAGGGATTTTTTTGCATCCAGGATGAAAATGTAAGTCCAACAAGCAAAACCGAAAAGCTACCCACACCGGCAAACCGAATGATTAAACTCCACATCAATTGTTTTTCAACGCGTGAACGCAACACGGCAGAATGTTCATTCGTACCCTCCAGTAAATCGTAGGTCCATTGGCAACCACTCACCATGGTCGCGTCGGATTTAACCGTGGCGTTTCGAAAACAATCCTTGGTCGTGGCGTTCCAAGCACACAATTGTTGGTGCTGAAACAATTTATTGTTGGATACATGCTCTTCACCATAAAGACATGGCTGCATCTTTAACGTTTCACAAATCCCATTGCTGTAATTGTTGTACCGATTCACGTCCAACCAAAACAAACATGCAGCACACACAAAAGTGAGTATGGCCATTTTCCTTAAATTAGAAATGATGTTTTTACTGGTAAACGATTCATATCTTTTTTCTTGAGCCGCATGGTATGCTAAAATGACAGGGGGTAAGGCGGACAACGGGGAGCGACCACATTTGCACACATTGGTGGGCAACCCGTAAAGGCCCATGTTTGTATATTGCGCCGGTGACAACGCCATTCGATTGGCCATGGTCGGTGTCAATTCCGTTTGGTATGGGTTTGAGGCGTTGTATGTTTTGATGAAATCAATCAAATGTTCGTTGCTTTTCATTTGTGCGATGTGGGAGTTGGACGTCGTTGTATCTGTGGATTGCGAGACGGATCTTAATACCGATGTACTGGACCTTCGCAGATCTTTGGATCTTGGCGTTTGGGTCGGGGCACTGCCGCCACTGCCGCCACTGCCACCACTGCCGCCACTGCCGCCACTGCCACCACTGCCACCACTGCCACCACTGTCACCACTGTTCAACACCAGGATTGGTGTGGGTGCAGTTGTGGTCAATACATTGGTCGCCACGGGGGTGACCCAAAAGGGGGTCATTTCTCCTTTCCCTTTGACAGCGATGGGTGGTTGTTCGACCAATAGAAACAAGGATTTCGTCACCAACCGTGACGTTGACAACGAGCATTGCACGACACCATAGGGTGCCGTCGATTCCATTCGCGACGCGGTATTGACCACGTCCCCAAATATTTTGTACCGTGGGCCAATGTTACCAATCACACCACTGTTCACACTACCACTGTTCAACCCAACATGAATGTCAAACAATTGACACACGTTTTCCACCAACGACATCATTTTCCATTTGGCAATGACTTTGTGGATGTTTTGTTTTAATGCAATGGCAAGGGCACGGCGAATTTTAGTCTTGCTTGCCATCATTAAACAAGCACAATGCGACGCCAAATCGGCATGGTTGGAGACTTCGGTGGGGGCACCACACACGGCCATGTAGACGTCCATGACCGTTTCAATTTTTTTGCAATGCGCGACATCCATCAAACGATCAAATTCTGTAAAAATGGTGTTCAACACAATGACCAACGTGGTCGAACCTTGACGGTGGCCCAGTGCCGAATCGAGCAACAACACTATTTTATCAATGTTGCACACTTGACAAAACAACACCGTGACACTGTCGTGGTGCCGTGCAAAAGAGGTGGTGTCCACCGTCTTGTTGTTGAGTTTGTCTTCTTCTTTGGCTTCCAATTGTTGAATGATTTCTTTGGGCAAACACGACAACAACAATTCAGAGGCACGTTCTCGTTCATCGTGCGCGGCGTCGTGGTTGCGCGCCAAGAACGCCAATTTCACGGTGTCGCGTGCAATGTGTTGTATTTGATAGTACCGAAGAAAGGAATATAAAATTAAACTGGCCAACAAGGAGGACCATGCTTGCACTATTTCGAAATTGATCAAAA
>Ga0115007_10002687_pt1 | contig 10861 bp, 8 predicted proteins | sample ArcOceMetagenome_2_FD_87166 | JGI IMG/M metagenome (GOLD analysis project Ga0115007, IMG submission 87166) | Marine eukaryotic phytoplankton communities from Arctic Ocean - Arctic Ocean ARC135M Metagenome | ecosystem: Environmental > Aquatic > Marine > Oceanic | place: Arctic Ocean | collected...
AACCTTTAGTTAAATCTTCTAATTCTTGTTTTGCACTGAATCGGTCATTTACTAGAGGGATTTGTTGTCGATCTTGTGTAAAGTACTCATTTGGACGTGGAGTTCCAAATACATCGTATGCTAATCCAGTACTAACAAATAACCATCCTGATACAAAAAGTGATGGGATTGTAATACTATGAATAATCCAATAACGTACACTCGTAATAATATCCGAAAACGGACGTTCACCCGTAGATCCACCAGACATATTTATATATTCTCCTATAAAAAAAAGATTGTTGCTCATTCTAATATGTAAGTAAAAGCGGGCAGGGGGAATCGAACCCCCATCGTTAGCTTGGAAGGCTAAGGTTTTACCACTAAACTATGCCCGCATAATCCCATTATAGAATAATGCGGGTATAAAAAGCAATAAAATCTTATAAATTTTCTAATTTTAAATCGAGAAATTTTGCTAGATCAGCAGCTTCCTCTTCTAAGTTTGAAATTGAAGTTGGTTCTTGAACAGGCGTTAAAGGTATATTTCGGTCATCTTTTAAACATAAATAAATACTTCGAGTTGGATTTAAACCCTCAGTAATTTTTATCCCAATTGCTCGAATATTTGATAAGGGATACGTTAGAAGAATTTCACGATTTTTTCCCGGAAATCCTTTCCGAACTATTTTTACAAGATTTTCAATTTTATTATATTCATTATAACCACTTCCAATATCTAAAAGTACTGTAGTGATAATATAAATACCTATACCGAAACTTAAAGTTCCGTAAAACATCATTACTAAACCTTGAGGTATAAAAACTAATTCTGTTGGATTTGCAAAAGGTAAGAAATTAATTTTAAAATAGCTAGATATTCCAGCTAATAAAAAACCTGTACCTCCTAGTAGCAAAAAAAAGGACCAAAAATAATTACTGAAACGTCTTGACCCAACAATTTTATCTTGACGGATTTCGTATTGCATTTGTTGGAGTCTATTAAAATTAAATTAATTTAATCGATTTTAATCCTAAATATAAACCAGATGTAAGTGCAAAGCAGAATCCTACTAATAAAAAGTAATCTATAGCAACTGTCATAAAATCTTTCTTATTTTATCAAAATGAAGTTTATAAAAATTTTTCTGTATATTAGTATATATTATATAGTAATCTATATAAAAATTTTGGTTGGTAAAAATTTTCCTCAAATTTTTATCAGCTTTATATTTAATTTAATCAAAAAATTTTATTATTAATTTAACTAATTTTTAAATTAACTTTATGGCTAACTTTATTAAACCTTATAATGATGACCCATTTGTTGGTCATTTAGCAACGCCAATAACGTCATCTGCAGTGACACGAGCAATTTTACAAAATTTACCCGCATATCGATTTGGTTTAACACCTTTATTACGAGGTCTAGAAATCGGTTTAGCACATGGTTATTTTTTAATAGGTCCATTCGTTAAATTAGGACCATTACGTGATTCAGATATTGCATTATTTGCCGGTTTTCTTTCAACAATTGGTCTAATTATAATCTTAACCTTAGGTTTGACTATCTATGGCGTAGCCACTTTTGGACAAGGTAAATCAGACACAGCAACATCTAATGATTTACAAACAAAAAAAGCGTGGGATCAATTTAAAGGTGGATTTTTTGTTGGTGCATGTGGAAGTGCAGGATTTGCCTTTATTTGTCTTTCAAGTATTCCAACCTTTACAATAAATTAATTATGCAGTAGCATATAATGTATTAAATCAGTTAAAATATAACTGATTTAATATATAAAATACTCTATTTTTATTAAATAAATATTATATAACCTTTATGAATACATCTCCTATTAATTTGCAAGAAGAGTATGCAAAAACAGAAATTGCAAAGATCTTAAATTTATTAAATGAAGAATTAGTTGGTTTAGCACCAGTAAAAGCTCGTATAAGAGAAATTGCAGCTTTATTATTAATTGATAAATTAAGACGAAATTTAGGTATTACATCTGCACATCCTGGTTTACATATGTCATTCACAGGTAGTCCTGGAACTGGAAAAACAACCGTTGGTTTAAAAATGGCAGATATCTTATATCAATTAGGGTATATTAAAAAAGGTCATCTCTTAACCGTTACTCGAGATGATTTAGTAGGTCAATACATTGGTCATACAGCTCCAAAAACAAAAGAAGTGCTGAAAAAAGCAATGGGTGGAGTTCTATTTATTGATGAAGCATATTACTTATATAAACCGGATAATGAAAGAGATTATGGGTCAGAAGCTATCGAAATTTTATTACAAGTTATGGAAAATCAACGTGATGATTTAGTCGTGATTCTAGCAGGATATAAAGAACCTATGGATAAATTCTATGAATCAAACCCTGGTTTATCTTCACGTATCGCGAATCATATTGATTTCCCGGATTATTCAACGGATGAATTATTGCAAATTGCTAAAATAATGCTACAAGATCAACAATATCAATTAACACCAGAAGCTGAAGTTGCTTTAACACAATATATTCAAAAGAGAAAAGAGAAGCCATTATTCGCAAATGCTCGAAGTGTGAAAAATGCTTTAGATAGAGCTAGAATGCGCCAAGCAAATCGAATTTTTGACAGTCGTGGTCAAGTATTAACGAAAAAAGAATTAGTTAATCTTGAGGCAGAAGATATTTTACAAAGTACAGTTTTTGATTAAAAAAATTTTTAATATATGAGTCTACTTATTATCGGAGGGACTGGAACATTAGGTCGTCAGGTTGTTTTACAAGCTTTAACAAAAGGTTACCAAGTACGTTGTTTAGTTCGAAACTTTCGAAAAGCAAGTTTTTTAAAAGAATGGGGAGTTGAATTAGTTTATGGTGACTTAAGTCGTCCAGAAACAATACCCCCTTGTTTAAAAGGGATTACTGCTATTATTGATGCTTCTACAAGTCGTCCAAATGAATTGGATTCTTTAAAAAAAGTCGATTGGGATGGAAAATTAACTTTAATTGAAGCAGCGAAAGCCGCAAATATTAAAAGATTTGTTTTTTTCTCGGCCCAAAATGTAGAACAGTTTGAGAATATACCATTGATGAAATTAAAATATGGGATTGAAACAAAATTAAAACAATCTAAAGTTCCATATACAATTTTTAGGTTAACTGGATTTTATCAAGGTTTAATTGAACAATATGCAATACCAATTCTTGAGAACTTACCCATTTGGGTAACCAATGAAAATACTCATATTTCATATATGGATACACAAGATATTGCAAAGTTTTGTTTACGATCATTACAAATTCCTCAAACAACGAATAAAACTTTCTTTTTAAGTGGCTTAAAAGGATGGGTATCCTCAGAAATTATTAGTCTTTGTGAACAACTAGCAGGACAAACAGCAAAAGTTAAGCGTGTTCCGTTAATTCTGTTAAAATTTGTGAGTAATTTTTTTGGCTTCTTCGAATGGGGTCAAAATATTAGTGATAGATTAGCCTTTGTTGAAATTTTAAACACAGAAAATAATTTTTCAAAATCAACTTTTGAACTGTACAAAATGTTTAAAGTTAATCCAGAAGAAATCATTCAATTAGATGATTATTTTTTAGAATATTTTATTCGATTATTAAAACGATTAAGAGATATTAATTTTGAAGATGTTCAAAAACAAAAGAATTTAATTATTTAAAGCTATGGTTGATACCAATTATACTTCAGGCATTGTTAAAATCTTAGAAGATCCTGTACAAACAATTTTTAATAATAGTATTCCAATTACAAAATTTCGAGTTCAATTTCCACAAGTTAGAAAGAATATCATTGTTAATTTAGTTTTTTGGGGTAATTTAGGACGAGATGTTGAAAATTACTATCAAATAAATGATTATATCTTAATAGAAGGTTATTTATCACTTCGTGATAAACAAATACCAAACTCAAGACTTAAAAATTCAAAAAAAGTTGAGATAACGGTTTTAAAAGTATATCCTTTTTTGTTAAGTTATAATCGTAAAACTAATCAAAAAGATTAAAGATCTCAACAATAGTCAGTTCTAATTTATTAGTATTCTCTTCTAAATTGTTTAGTGAAATCAAATACTTTCTTTCTTACTCTTTAATTCTTTAATTATTATTAATAATGAATGATTATTAAAAGAAATCGGATTCCATTATGACTCATTTTTTATATACTTAATAGTAAAATCTGATTTCTTAAGAAAATTTTAGATAAAAAATCATAACATATTTCAATTAGATCTAGCTATTAATAGATTTAATTGGGATATGTTATACTTAAAAATTTTTAAATGAAAACTTACTGTAAAAAGATTCAGTAGATTAGGCGATTGAAGTGTGTTCGTCAGAAATCAAGTTTTTTGATTATCTGTGTTCCTAAATTTGGATTACTTGAAAAAATCAAGTTAGGTTCCCTGATAAATTCAAATTACATATTGCTTTTGAATTTACTAACTTCACTAACCATTGCATTACTTATTTATCTAATGTGCCCCATAATTGATTACTGCACGTTATCACAACGAAGACGAGTAATCCAAATTGTGAAATTTAGTGGTGAATTACCATTCATCGTTTCTAACTAAATTGATGATTATTGCTGTAACAGAGTAGCTGAGATAAATAGTCTATCTTGTTACTCAATATATACAATGCAGTCGAATTGTTCTAATCTTATGACTATGAATTATTTATTAAAGAGTAAAAATTAAAAATAAAATAATTCAGAATCATTTTATTTTAGTATAATTAATATTATTAAAAATAATTTCTAAGAAAAATTAAATGCTAACTTTAAAAATTTTGGTTTATACAACAGTTATCTTTTTTGTTTCTTTATTTATTTTTGGACTTCTTTCAGGTGACCCGTCACGAAATCCAAATCGTAAAGATTTCGAATAATTTCTAATTATTATAAACTTCAAAAAAGTTTTTTGAAGTTTATAATGCGAGTATTTTATAATTACAATTTTAATATAAGAAATAAATGTTTTTTTCTTAAAAACTATATTAATATATATAGTAGTAATTCTAATTCTTTGAAATTTTTTACCAAATTAAAAATCTTCAATTTTATTTTAACAATGAAACGTTTTAACTTAATAGCATTAATTTTTGCAGTACTATTAGCTTTTACACCAGACCAAGCTTTAGCTGACATTGGTGGATTAACAAAATGTAGTGAATCACCCGCGTTTAGTAAAAGATTAAAAACAAGTGTAAAGAAATTAGAGCAAAGAATGTCGCGATATGAAGTAGATTCACCTCCAGCTTTAGCTTTACAACAACAAATTGGTCGAACAAATGCAAGATTTGATAAATACAGTCGATCAGATTTATTATGCGGAACTGATGGTTTACCTCATTTAATTGCTGATGGTCGATGGACTCACGCTGCTGAATTCATTCTTCCAGGATTTGGATTTATCTATATTTCTGGTTGGATTGGTTGGGTTGGACGAAAGTACGTACGCGCGGTTAGTACAACAAAAAATCCTGCTGAAAGTGAAATTATTATTAATGTGCCATTAGCTTTAAGAATAATGACTACTGGTTATATTTGGCCAATTTCAGCATGGCAAGAATTAGTAAGTAATGAGTTAATAGCACCTAAAGACGAAATAACAGTATCACCACGTTAAAGCTCAAAATCTATATATATTTCTTAACATATTAATCATTTTAATTTAATTTCTTATGGAAGATCTTCAAAAATATTTATCAACAGCACCTGTTCTTTTAACAATCTGGATGACTTTTACGGCTGGTTTCATCATTGAAATTAACCGATTTTTCCCTGATATGTTAGGATTATACTTTTAAACTTTTATTTTTATAAATAAAAGTTTAATGATCACGCAAAAATATTTTTATAATTTCTGTGTGATCATCATAAAAATATTTCAAACTATTTTATATTTAATCAGTTATCACGTTTTCTGAATTTTTGTTTAAAATTAATTAAAATTTCATAAAAAAATGTATAATCGTAATTTGAAAACTCATAATTAAAAGATAGATAATTAATATCTACTCTTTATCTTTTTATGGGAGTTTCATAGATTTTCGTCTCCCAACAAGGAGAAAATGAATGGCAATAAGCTCAACTGACCGTCGTGCAAAAAATGTTCAGGTTTTTGTTGAAAAAGACGCTGTCGAAACTAGTTTCGCGAAATGGGCACAACCAGGGCATTTTTCTAGAACTCTGGCGAAAGGTCCAAAAACAACTACTTGGATTTGGAATCTACATGCAGATGCTCATGATTTTGATAGTCAAACTAGTTCTTTAGAAGAAGTTTCTCGCAAAATTTTCAGTGCACACTTTGGACAATTAGCAATAATATTTTTATGGATCAGTGGAATGCATTTCCATGGTGCATATTTCTCTAACTATTCAGCTTGGTTAAATGATCCTGTTAATATTAAACAAAGTTCACAAGTTGTTTGGCCAATTGTTGGTCAAGAAATTTTAAATGGTGATGTGGGTGGTAATTTCCAAGGTATTCAAACAACATCTGGTTGGTTCCAAATGTGGCGTGCTGAAGGAATTACAAGTGAAGTTGAATTATACTGGATCGCAATTGGCGGTTTAGCAATGTCAGCAATTATGTTATTTGCTGGTTGGTTCCATTATCATAAAGCAGCTCCTAAATTAGAATGGTTCCAAAATGCTGAATCAATGATGAATCATCATTTAGCTGGTTTATTAGGCTTAGGATGTTTATCATGGTCAGGTCATCAAATTCACATTGCATTACCAATTAATAAATTATTGGACGCAGGTGTAGCACCTCAAGAAATTCCATTACCTCATGAGTTTTTAGTTAATCGTGAATTAATGAGTCAATTATATCCCAGTTTTTCAAAAGGATTAACACCATTCTTTAGTGGTAATTGGGGTGAATATTCTGATTTCTTAACGTTTAAAGGTGGTTTAAATCCTGTTACTGGTGGTTTATGGTTAAGTGACATTGCTCACCACCATTTAGCTTTAGCAGTTTTATTTATTTTTGCTGGTCATATGTACCGTACTAATTGGGGTATTGGTCACAGTATGAAAGAAATTTTAGAAGCTCATAAAGGACCATTTACAGGTGAAGGTCATAAAGGATTATACGAAATCTTAACAACATCATGGCATGCTCAATTAGCAATTAACTTAGCTATGATGGGTTCTTTAAGTATTATTGTAGCTCACCATATGTATGCAATGCCACCTTATCCGTACATTGCAACTGATTATGCTACTCAACTTTCTCTATTCACACATCATATGTGGATTGGTGGATTTTGTGTAACTGGTGGTGCGGCTCATGCTGCCATTTTCATGGTTCGTGATTATACACCAGCGAATAATTACAACAATTTATTAGATCGCGTCTTAAGACATCGTGATTCTATTATTTCACACTTAAATTGGGTTTGTATTTTCTTAGGTTGTCATGCATTTGGATTCTATATTCATAATGATACTATGCGTGCTTTAGGTCGCCCTCAAGATATGTTCTCAGATAAAGCAATTCAATTACAACCTATTTTTGCACAATGGATTCAAAATATTCATTTATTAGCTCCTGGTACAACAGCTCCAAATGCTTTAGCTACAACAAGTTATGCTTTTGGTGGTGAAGTTGTAGAAGTAGGTGGTAAAATTGCAATGATGCCTATTAAATTAGGTACAGCAGATTTTATGGTTCACCATATTCATGCATTTACAATTCATGTAACAGTTTTAATTTTATTGAAAGGTGTATTATATGCACGTAGTTCAAAATTAATTCCGGATAAAGCTAACTTAGGTTTCCGTTTCCCTTGTGATGGACCAGGTCGTGGTGGTACATGTCAAAGTTCAAGTTGGGATCACGTATTCTTAGGATTATTCTGGATGTATAACTCAATTTCTGTAGTAATTTTCCACTTCAGTTGGAAAATGCAATCTGATGTTTGGGGAACTATTTCACCAGATGGTAGTATTTCACATATTACAGGTGGTAATTTCGCTAAGGGTGCAATTACAATTAATGGTTGGTTACGTGATTTCCTATGGTCACAAGCTTCACAAGTAATTCAATCTTATGGTTCGGCTTCATCGGCATATGGTTTAATTTTCTTAGGAGCACATTTTATTTGGGCATTTAGTTTAATGTTCTTATTCAGTGGTCGTGGATATTGGCAAGAATTAATTGAATCAATTGTTTGGGCACATAATAAATTAAACTTTGCTCCAGCAATTCAACCACGCGCATTAAGTATTACTCAAGGTCGTGCTGTTGGTTTAGCTCATTATTTACTTGGTGGTATTGGAACAACTTGGGCGTTCTTTTTAGCACGTGCTATCTCAATTAGTTAAATACATCAAAAAAAATTAATAAACAGGTTTCTAACACAATAAAATTATTAACATCTTTATTCATAATTAAAATTTATATAAAAAGGTATCTAACAATTATGGCAACTAAATTTCCAAAGTTTAGCCAAGCCCTTGCACAAGATCCAGCAACGCGAAGAATTTGGTATGGTATCGCTACTGCACATGATTTAGAAGCACATGATGGTATGACTGAAGAAAATTTATACCAAAAAATTTTCGCTTCACACTTCGGTCATTTAGCAGTTATTTTCCTATGGACTTCAGGAAATTTATTCCATGTTGCTTGGCAAGGAAATTTTGAAAAATGGGTAGGTAATCCGTTAAAAGTTAAACCAATCGCACATGCAATTTGGGATCCACATTTCGGAGAATCTGCTTTAAAAGCATTCAGTAAAGGAAACTCATATCCTGTTAATATCTCATATTCAGGTGTATACCAATGGTGGTATACAATTGGTTTTAGAACTAATCAAGAACTATACGCAGGTTCAATTGGATTATTATTATTATCATGTGTTTTATTATTTGCTGGCTGGTTACATTTACAACCAAAATTCCGTCCAAGTTTATCTTGGTTTAAAAATAATGAATCACGATTAAATCATCATTTATCAGGATTATTAGGGGTTAGTTCTTTAGCTTGGACTGGTCACCTTGTTCACGTAGCAATTCCTGCATCACGAGGTGTTCATATCGGTTGGGATAATTTCTTAACTACTCCACCACATCCTGCTGGTTTAACACCATTTTATACCGGTAACTGGACAGCATACGCTGAAAACCCAGATAGTGCTGAACATATTTACGGAACAGCGACTGGAGCGGGAACAGCAATTTTAACGTTCTTAGGTGGTTTCCATCCTCAAACACAATCTTTATGGTTAAGCGATATTGCACATCATCAGTTAGCAATTTCTGTTGTCTTTATCGTAGCAGGTCATATGTATAGAACAAACTTCGGTATCGGTCATAACATGAAAGAAATTTTAGATGCTCATCGTCCTCCAGGAGGTCGATTAGGTGCAGGTCATGTTGGCTTATTTGAAACAATTACAAATTCTTTACATATGCAATTAGGATTAGCATTAGCATCTTTAGGTGTTGCTACATCATTAACTGCTCAACATATGTATGCATTAACTCCATATGCATTCTTATCAAAAGATTTTACAACTGAAGCTGCATTATATACTCATCACCAATATATTGCTGGTTTCTTAATGGTTGGAGCATTTGCACACGGAGCTATTTTCTTCGTACGTGATTATGATCCTGAGTTAAACAAAAATAACGTTTTAGCAAGAATGTTAGAACATAAAGAAGCGATTATTTCACACTTAAGTTGGGCATGTTTATTCCTAGGTTTCCATACATTAGGTTTATATATTCATAATGATACAGTTGTTGCATTTGGTCAACCAGAGAAACAAATTTTATTTGAACCAGTATTTGCTGAATATATTCAAGCTGCATCTGGAAAAGCCGTTTATGAATTTAATGTATTATTATCATCATCTACTAGCCCAGCAACTGTTGCTGGTAATCAAATTTGGTTACCAGGCTGGTTAGATGCAATTAATGACAATAAAAATGATTTATTCTTAAAAATTGGTCCTGGTGACTTCTTAGTTCATCATGCTATTGCTTTAGGATTACACACTACAACATTAATTCTTGTAAAAGGAGCATTAGATGCTCGTGGATCAAAATTAATGCCAGATAAAAAAGACTTTGGTTACAGTTTCCCTTGTGATGGACCAGGTCGTGGTGGTACATGTGATATTTCAGCGTGGGATGCATTCTATTTAGCAATGTTCTGGATGTTAAATACAATTGGTTGGGTAACATTTTATTGGCATTGGAAACATATGACAATTTGGGGTGGTAACCCAGGTCAATTTGATGAATCATCAAATTACATTATGGGTTGGTTAAGAGATTACTTATGGTTAAACTCGTCACCTTTAATTAATGGTTATAACCCATTTGGTATGAATAATTTATCTGTTTGGTCATGGATGTTCTTATTTGGACATTTAGTTTGGGCTACAGGTTTTATGTTCTTAATTTCATGGCGTGGTTATTGGCAAGAATTAATTGAAACATTAGTTTGGGCCCATGAACGTACACCACTTGCTAACTTAATTCGTTGGCGTGATAAGCCAGTGGCGCTTTCAATTGTACAAGCACGTTTAGTTGGTTTAGTACATTTTTCTGTTGGTTATATTTTAACATATGCAGCATTTTTAATCGCTTCAACATCAGGTAAATTTGCTTAAATTTTTCTTGATTGTGCTCACATAAATTTTTTTTAGAAGAGCTATATGTTAGACAATAAAAATCAATTTGCCTATTTTCTAATAGGTAAATCGATTTTTATTGTCTTATTCCGAGATGTAAATTTATTTAATAAAAAAAAGAATCTACCATAGGAATTAAACCCTTGTGTAATTGACGAAAATTTAGTAGTATGAATGATATAACATGCATACTTTAAGA
>Ga0115007_10002689_pt1 | contig 10859 bp, 15 predicted proteins | sample ArcOceMetagenome_2_FD_87166 | JGI IMG/M metagenome (GOLD analysis project Ga0115007, IMG submission 87166) | Marine eukaryotic phytoplankton communities from Arctic Ocean - Arctic Ocean ARC135M Metagenome | ecosystem: Environmental > Aquatic > Marine > Oceanic | place: Arctic Ocean | collected...
ATTTTGTTTTTTGGGGAGGTATCGAGCTCGTCCTCCTCGTCGTCGCTCATCCCCAAACCGCGTGGCATCCCCAGGCCTTGGCTGGGCACCGCGCGCCGGTACGCCTGATGCGATGAAAAAGAAAGTGTCAGTCTCTCGTGATGTGCATTACGTAAACAGTCAAGGCAATAGTCCCTTGTGGTACGAGTATGGGCAAACAGGGAGGCGGAATGTGGTGCTTGGGAAAGTTCCTAACCTGCAACGCGTGTTTCAAATCCCCGACCCGCAGGTCCCCGGAATCGCAGCTCGCGAAAAAAAGCCGCCGCCCTGATTGTGGGAAAAGAAATGTCAGTCTCGTATGAGCAATCGCAGAGGCGGTGTGTGGTGATTGGGAAAGACGCACCTTCCTCGCCCAACTCGGGGTACACATCGCTCGCTGCGCTGAGACGCTCCACGGAAACGAGCACGGAGGCGAGTAACGCGTTTCTGTCGGTTGGTACCGCGCTCAGTCCGCCAGTTTTGTTTTGTTTGGCAGAACTCGACAGGTCTCCAAACCCCACCTGGCGCACCCCCCGCTGAAACCCCACCGGCATCTCCGCCCCCCTCGTCGCCATCCCCACGAACGTACCCAGCCCCGACCCGAAAACACGGCGGACGCCGTTCAAACCCTCGCCGAAGGTTTCGGGGGGCCCGCCGATTGGCGCCGATTGGCGGGTTTGCGACAAAGAGTGACTGTTCGCGTGTTTGCCTGTTTCGGTATCGCCGTGTTTCTCCCCCTCCCCCTCGCACCCCTCCTCTTCGCGGAAGGTTCCCCACCACGCCCCCGAAAGCGCGCCGTGAGGCTCGTCGTTCTTGTCCCCCGAGAACCCGCCGATTAAAAGCACCTTGTTGCACACCACGGTCATCGTGTGAAACGCCCTCGGGCTCGGCGACGACGAGCCGGTGCCTCTGTGATTGTAAAAGAAAAATGGTTAACGTCTTGTATATCGCGATGTATGGACAACAGTCACCAGCTGAGAGATAAAACAGTGTGTTGACGGATTTGGGAAATACATTACGTACCGGTCGAGTTTCCGCCACCCGCCGAGTTTCATGTCCACCACGAACGCGTCGTCGTAATACCGGGGCTGTTTCACGAGCCACCCGTCGTCTCCGTGGCCTCCCCAGACTAAAATCTTGCTGCCGAACTTGGTGACTGAATGCCCAGTGCGCGGGCTCGGGGCAGCGCCTTTCAAGAAAAGTCGCGTCCACACGGGCGAGGTTTTTTTTTCTTCTTTTTTTTCGTCGACGTCGACAATTTCTGTTCTCTTTTCTGAGAACCCCGTTTCTATGCCATCTAATAATAGCTCTGCGGCATCAATCGCTTCGTCAAAGTCGACGTCTTTCAGCGCCCAAAGGTCACTGCACAGCGCTCCGTTTGCGCCTTGCCCGCCGAACACCAGCACGCGTTTGGTGTCCAGCGCGTCCCCCGCGTGCCCGCTTCGCGGCGACGGCGCCGGCGAGTTGGTGTTGAGTTGAACGCTTCGCCACACGCCGTTTTTCGTGGACAGCACGTGTAGGTCGTTCAGCCACGTTTTACCGTCGAACCCACCGAACAAAACGACGTTGTGGCTGCCGGGCGTGGCAGTCGCGACGCCGAAATCGCGAGGACTCACTTTGGTGCTTTGGGAGCTTGGGAATTTCTGCTCAAGCGAGCTCCATCGCCACGATTTCGTGTCCAGCACCCACACGTCCCCGTGCTGCGCCCTGCCCGTTCGGCCGCACAGCACGTACAAGTCGGAACCCACACAGACGGCGCTGTGGAACGCGCGGTTGCCGGGGGACGGACCATCGGCGGAGGCGGCGGGGCGGAACCACCGCGGGGCGCGTCCTGAGGTCGTGGGGGTGTCGTCGGACAAATCCAAATCTCGCACATCAAGCACCACGACGTCTCCGTGAAAATTCTTGCCCCGCGTCCCTCCGAACACCACCACGTACTCACCAACCAGGGTGCTGCTGTGGCCGCTCCTTGCGGACGGGGGGGGCTCGTCGTCCGATGCCGCGCCGCATGCGGTCCACCGCATCGCGGGTGAGGGCAAGGGGTGGGAGTGATGAGAGGTACGTGGCTCGTAGCTAACTTTTTGTCAAAAAGTCAAAGTGCAACTCGCGCGACTGCCTTATCGAGCATTGCTCAATAACAAGTGCGCCATTCAACAGATCGATCCACGCGGGCGCCGCGCCGCAGAAGGTCTCCATTCGTCGCCATGGAGATCTACTACATGTACGCGAAGACGCGTAAGGAGTTCGGAAGACACGCCCGATTCGAGGACGAGCCGTGCGAGGTGCGTGCCCCCGGGTCAGCCTCTCCGTGCCGCGTCTTTACACCATGGTTTGACTCTTGGCTCGTGTACTGACGCATTTTTCCCATCCTCGCCCTCCAAACCCACCAGGTCGTGTCCGACATCCGCCCCGAGCCCGAGCTGAAGCTGGACTACATCGAGCGCAACCCCGTCGTGACGACGGTGCAGGTGGCGCCGGATTTGTCCGAGCACGAGGTACGATTAACACGAACTCGGCGCGGGGGACGACCCACCCGGGGATGCCGCATCGGGCAAACGACTTTCCCAATTTGACGATTTCCAAGACTGGTTAAGATACCTGTTGCGTGCTTTCGCGAGGGAAAAATGAATGTGTTTGTGGTAAATGAGTGGCATTGCATGCCATTGAAACTAACCGTCCCTCCCCCTCCCCTCCCCCTCCCCTACATCCAAACAATCCAAACCAACAGGCGAACACGCAACAGATAACCTACGCCGACCGCGGTTTCGCGCACGTCGAGGGCGGGTGGCCGAAAGAGGTGGACCCCACGGAAGTCGAGCACGTGCTGCGGTTCCGGAAGAAAGTGGAGAAGGACGAGGAGGTGCGTCCATGTTTGTTTTGCGCGTTTCCCGAATCCAGACACCGGCCGTTTGATGCCACGTATGGAGTGCAGTCAGCAAGTACATCCCGACACTGTTTACTGCCCTGTATGGAGTGCAGTTAGCAAGTGTTACCACTACAATAAGTGCACCAGAGGACACGACTGTTTGCGCGCTGATTAAATCGCCCATCACAAGACACCCGTACTCGAGACTCCCCTCCCTGACTTTTTTCCCGTACAACCACGAACAGTACATCGCCTCCGTCGCGGCGCTCGGCGCGGAGGTTGAGGACTTGGTGCGGCAGAACAACGCGGTTGATATCTACGAGGAGTACTTCCACGGCAGTGGCGGGGACCACTCGTCGGAACAGCCTTACGCGAAGACGTTAACTGTTTTCAGAGATCCGTGCGCCATCAAAAGAGGCGCTTCTTACATTTCGTGGAACCCCGACGTGGAGAACCGGAAGTGTGCCATCGCGTACAGCATTCTGGGGTTCCAGCAGCAACCCGAAGGCATGGCCCTTTCTTCGTACATCTGGGACGTCAACGCGCCGAACAAACCCGATTTCGAACTACAAGGCCCGTCCCAACTTTGTTGCGTCAACTACAACCCCAAAGGTACGTTGGGCCTTTCACCAAATCCCGGACTACTGTTTGCCCATACAAGACTGACACTTTTCTTTTCTTTTCCAAAGACACGAACGTGTTGTCCGGCGGGATGTACAACGGCCAGGTTGGGTTTTTCGACGTCCGGAAAGGTGCGTAAATTGTATAGACCAAATCCAAAGACTGTTTGCCGCACCTGGTTGAGTGCACCACGGCCGTAACATTTTCAGCACTGGCAACTACCTCATACATCACAAGTGCACTGTTTGCCCATACAGCACGCACCCACACTCGCCGACTCTCCGACTGACCCTTTTCTTTTCCAATCACAGGCCACCAGCCCGTGGACACCTCGCCGATTGAAAAGTCCCACCGCGACCCTTGTTACGACATGGACTGGCTACAGTCGAAAACAGGCACGGAGTGTTTCAGCGTGAGCACGGACGGGATGGTATTTTGGTGGGACACGCGGCGGCTGGGCGAGCCGGTTGAGGAGTTGCGGTTGGTGGAGAAGAACAGCGAAGTGGTGTTGGGCGCGGTCAGTGTGGAGTACGAATCAATCGCGGGCCCCACGAAGGTGCGTATTCCCTTTCCCAAATCCCGCCTCCCTGTTTACCTGCCCTGTATGGAGTGCGATTACGCAAGGGAGTACCACCACAATAAGTGAAATTGAGTACAACACGGTTCGCCCACTGCACGAAAATCACCCAACACAAGACTCGGGACTGACTGACCCTTTCTTTTCTTTATCTCAGTTCATGATCGGCACGGAGCAGGGGACGATTTTGATGTGCAACCGCAAGGCGAAGAACCCCGCGGACAGGGTGGGGACGTCCTACCACGGCCACCACGGCCCGGTGTACAGCCTGGAACGGAACCCGTTCAACCCGAAGTACTTCATGTCAATCGGGGACTGGAGCGCGCGGGTGTGGATGGAGGACCTGAAGACGCCAATCATGACCACGCGGTACCACAACTCGTACCTAACAGGAGGTACCTGGTCACCCACGCGACCCGGGGTGTTTTTCACAATAAAAGGGAACGGCGAGTTTGACGCGTGGGATTACTACTACAAACAAAACGACCCCGCGCTTTCGGTGAAGGTCACGGAGGGGGTTTCCCTGACGTCGTTCAACGTGCAGGACACCGGGCGGTTGGTCACGATCGGCGCGGCGGACGGCAGCGCTACTTTGATGGAGCTTTGCGAGGGGCTGTACACCCCGCAGCCGAATGAAAAGCAAAGGTACGTCCCTGCATTTCCCAAATTATAGACGACTTGTTTTCCGGTTGTCCAGAGTAATTACGTAATACACATGGCCCGAAAGGCCCTGACACTTTTCGTTCGCAAAACTCCAAAGCGTGAACCAGATGTTTGACCGGGAAACAAAGCGGGAGAAGAACCTGGAAGCGGCGGCGAAGGATGCGCGGAACGCGGCGAAACGCGCGGGGCGGGGCGGGGACGCGTGTTTGGAAGTGTCCGATGCTAAAATCGCGGACGTGGAAAAAGACTTCCTGTCCATGACCGTGAAGTCGGGGGTCACGTTCTCGGATAAAAGCCCACTGGACGCGTGAACGTGACGTCTAGCTTTAGGAATTTTATTTTGAGTAATCATCACCTCATTCTCGGTACTTTTCCTCAAGTCCCACGTTTACCCTACATCCTGTGTTACTATTACAAGTCACTTTCACTTAAACCCCGTTCCCCGGCAGGTTTTGCACAAGATCATCCCCGCGCCTTTGCACGCGGTACACTCCAGGGGTGACCGCTGCGTTAGGCCCGCCACGCTGTCGTTGATTCGCGACGTTTTCGAGATGTTCACAGGCGACTCTCGGCGACCGGTAGAGTCGCAGAAAATACACGCCTCCCCGCCTCGTTGCGCGCACGAGGGACACGGCTCTGGTTCTCCTTTCAACCCCAGGCCTACCGCGAACGAACCTATCAACACACCAAAACCCGCAATGGACACGAGCTGCGCGGTTTCAAGCTCCGCGGTGGACGGCAACACGCGCGGTACCACTACGGTGCCACGACTTCGTGGGGAAAGTGACGTCCCCACGCCACGCAATCGAAGTGCGCACTTCGTCGACACCTTGTAGGAAACACACACGCGCGTCTTCCGCGGTGCCGCCGGCACAGCACACGCGGTCACGCACGCCATGTGACACGCTTCCGAGTCGCGGCGAAGCGGAGTGTCTCGACGCCGCGCGCGCGAAGAATGGCCTACGCACGACGGTGGATGGGAAGACACACGCATCTCATCTGAAACTGAGTTACGCCACGTCTGCCGGGGTGGCTGACCGAAACTTTTCACTGATGTCGATGGTCTCCGTCACCAACCTGCGCACCACAAAGGTCACAACGCTCCGGCGCGGAGCCGTGTCATTTCTTTCGTCCGTCCACCGGTGGTGATCGGAGCGGGACGTGAGATGTCCGTTCTCGACGCCTCACTTGGTGCGGCGAGCACGGCCGTGCTTCGCAACACAAGCACGTGTCGTCGTGGGCACCACTGTCGAAAATGCGTGACGACGTGGTCGAGGCCGCGACCGCGCGCGGTGCACGCCGGCGGATGCGCGCAGGCGGAGCCCGAATTCGTGTCGCGTGACTCTGGGCGGTGGCGAGGGGACGTTCACCTGTTCCGACACGGTGTGGGAACCGCACCACCCAGAAACGCCGTGCGATGCCGCGCCAACTCCAAGGAACGGCAAGCCAAAGATGAGGAGCTGAAAAAGTATTTACGAGAAAAAGGCGTTCAGGTCCCGGCGACGCGGAAACAAAATGCCGGCCCCCCGGAAGACCCGTTCGAAGCGGTGGACCTTGCTATTGAAGAAGGCGGCTTCTCGTCGCTTCGCTTGCTTGATCTTGACACCGTGAGGGAAAAGTGGGACGTCCCGTGGGGGGGCTGGCGGGTTTTTCTAGGCATGAGCGGGTGGACCGCGAGTTTCGTGTTAACCGCGGCGCTTGTTTTTCCCGCGCTGTTAATAGCCAATGGGGTGGACCCACGACAGTTTGACAGCAACGAACAAAGCAAGTACTTAGTCGCGGTACAGCTAATAGAAACGCTCGAGACCTTCCTAGTGCTGTGGCTTTTGTTGCGGAAGTTCGCGCCGGAGATGGAGGGAAAAGAGTTCTTCAAGGTGCGTATTTCCCAAGCACCACGTTCCGCCTCCCTGATTGCCCATACGAGACTGACACTTTCTTTTTTATCTCAAAAGTTGGACCCCGCGGATGACCCGTTTTCAATCGAAAAAGGATGGCTCACCTGGGGCGTTATTGGGTACGTGATGGTGTTTTTTGCAATCGGGTTCACCGCGACTGCGATTGATTTAGGGACGCACGCGTTTGAAGAATTGAGTCACGCGGGAGGAGCACAGGAAGTGTTGAGACGCGCGGGTGACGCCGCGAACGGAGTCGCAGGAGTCGCGAGTGACACCGCGAGCGGAGTCGCGTCGCAAGCGGCGTCTGTCACCGCCGCGTCATCTTCCCCCGCCGCCGCCGCCGCTAAGGACCAGGGCCCGGGAACAATAGACGCGGTGTTGCCTCTTTTGCGATCCGGGGAAGGCTCTGCCGGGCGGTTCGTAAGCGTCCTCACGGTGACCTCGGTGCTGGCGCCGTTACTGGAGGAGGTTGTTTTCCGCGGTTTTTTGTTAGTCTCGCTCACGAAGTGGTTACCCACGCCCGGCGCGGTATTGTTTTCCTCCGTCATCTTCGGCGCCGCGCACTTCGCCCCAAGGGACTTCCCGCAGCTCGTCACGTTAGGCATCGTGCTTGGGTTCTCCTACGCCAGAACCAGGAACTTATTGACCCCGATGTTCATCCACTCGTTGTGGAATAGCGGAGTGCTGATCGTGGTCGCTGGGCTCGTGGCGACGGGGAACGAGGCCGCGTTGCCGGGGATAGGGGGGGGGTAAGGGAGGGTCTTACGAGAGTGAATTTAGAGGGCTCGTGTAAAGAGGTATGATTTTAGAGGACTCGCTAGTGTAAAGAGGTCTTACGAGATGAGCATATTTATCGGAAAGAGGTTCGTCTTTGCATAACAAAATCTAACGCCTCTCGTCAAAGTAGTTTAAAGTGTTGTGTGTGTTTCAGTTCTCGTTCGTTGTTGACGAAGCAAGCGCGCTCAGGTTGGGGGGTGAACCCTAAACCTCGGAGCTACCAAATCACTCCCGTAGCGACGCCGCCAGCCCGCCTTGGTGCGGGGACGACTTCGTGAAGCTGCGGTGCGTTGGTTGTACGCGATCATCGGGTTGGGGATACGATTCACACGAGGGCTTCCGACACGGTTCGGTTGGTTTTGACGACTGGTTAGAATCAGTCGACTGATGGGTAGTCGACTGATTGGAACTAGTCGCGACAGCCGTACATCGCCTCTACGCGTCTCTTAGAAGAGGCGGAAGGGCGCGCCCATGGTGGACTTGATGTACAGGCTCTTGATGTTTTGCCAGTTCTTCTTCAGGAGGGACACGAGGAAGTTGACACTCATCTGGGTGTTGACGAAGAGCTCGCGCTCGGACATCTCCACGTTCCCGACCGCCACGGCGAGGCACAGCACCTTCTTGAGCTGGAACTTGACCTGCGAGCGGATGCCGTTCACCTTGTTTTCAAGGGGCTCGTTGTGCGTGCACAGGGTGGGAAACTTCCCGGCTTTGTTCAAGCCGGGGCCGAGGAGACGGGGAATCTGCTTAATCACGGACTCCGAGGCGAGGAAGTGGTTGTACTTCTTAGCGAGCTTCTTGATGAGCTTTTTGTTCTTGTTCAGCTTCTTAAGCGCCTCCACGTCCATGTGGTCAATGCCGACGCCTTGCGCTTCTTCGCAGTGCTTCGCGTCACCGAGCATGCACAGCTTGAGCTTGGGCCTGGGGATGGTGGGCAGGGAAACCGTGCCGTTGAAACGCTTGTCCTTTTGCGGGTCGTACTGCTTCAGCCCGATTTGAAGCTCGATCGTTTCCGTGAACTTACGCGGCTTGGTTTTGCTGCCTTCCAAAACATTGGTGATGGCCTCGCGGAGGGTGTCGGAGGGGAGCTTGCTGTGTGTTTGAAACGCGTTTGGGGGGTAAGACGTGTGGGGTGTGGGTCAGTGGTCGGTGCGGTGTGTGTAGAACACGCCGGTCCCGGGGCGGAGGACAACCACGCGGTACGCGCGTGGTGGGCATCGCGGAGACGCGTGGTGATGCATTCGCTTCAGAAAACCCTAGTCGCGATTTTGTCGGCTTAGACGCGGACGGCGACCGGGTCTGGACGCCGTCGCGACCACCGCGATCGCCGCGCTATGTCGCCTCCGAAGCAAAGGTACAGGTACGTACCTCATGGTAAACTAACTCGATTAGAACACACACACGTGCCTATGTAAAGAGACCGCGCGGGTGTGCCGGCGAGCGCTCTTGTACAGCTTTCGGGATGGCGACGCCGGGCGGGCAAAAATGAACTATCCCTTTTTTTAGTCTGGAAGAAATACGTTGTGTTTCCCAAATCCCAAGACTGTTTTCCTATACAAGACTGACATTCTTTTTACAATCAGCCAACATTCTTTTTTTCTCGAACCTCTCCAAGGTCGTCGCACCTGGCGGTGCCTCATTCGATGGTCGCCGCCATGGTCGCGCACGCGGCGCTGCGCGTTCTCGCGGCGTGCCCGCACAGGGCGACGCGCGGTGGTGTGGGTCGCCCTGTGAGAACCGCGGTGCGCTGGACCACGCGTGGAACCGAAGGACTTGATGAGAGGAAAAACAACACGTGGATGCCATCATCGGCACCCAGGGCCGGTGCCGGGTACGGCGAGTACTCCGCTGCATCCGGCGGGTTCGACGACGGTACGTCTGGTGGTGGGTACGCTACCTCTAGTGGTGGGTACGACACGGCGGGTAACGCGCCACCGGTAGCGCCATCAAAAGAAAATCGCACCCGACGCACCACGACCACCCCGGATGTGTTACCCGTGTCCGTGTTGGTGGAGTGCGCCATGTTGGCCGCGTTGACCGGCCTGCTGTTTCATCTCAGCACGTTGTTCCGAGTGGACGCGTGGTTCGGGGCGCTTTTCCCGTTACCAGTGGTCATCGCGGCGGCGCGGCACGGCAACGACGCCGCGGGTCGCGTTGCGATCGTCACGACGCTGTTGCTTTTCATTTTAAGCGGTCCATTGCGCGCGGCGAACTACGTGTTCCTTCACGGCGCCATGGCGCTGAGCTTGGGGTCGATGTGGAACAAAAGACGAAGCTGGTGGATAACGGTTCCGGTGAGCGCGCTCGTGCGGTCGCTCGGGATTTTTGCCTCACTAGCGTTTTCCTCCCTGGTCCTGCGAGAGAACGTGATGAAGCTGTTAGTCACGCAGATGTTCGGGTAAGTATTTCCCACCCACCGCGTTCCGCCGACTGTTTACTGCTCTGTATGGAGTACAGTATACCCTTTCCAATCCCGGATATAGACATTACGACCGACTGACACTTTCGGCTTTTATCGTCTCAGGTTGCTTGACCAGATCAGCGCAAACGTCGGCGCTACGTTCGCGCCCACGATGAGCGCGGTGTGGGGGTGCGCGATTTTTTTCGTCCTCCTGAACTCCTTGTCATACGTCGGGATTCTGCACGCCGTGTACGCCATCGTTTTAAGGTACGTATTTCCCACCCACCACATTCCGCCTCCCTGATTGCCCATACGAGACTGACACTTGTATTTTACAATCAGGGCGATCGCGGGTGTGGACCCGGATTACGTCAACGCGCCGGATCGGGTGAAGAAAATACTCGGCGTGCCGCCGTACGGCACGGGGAGGTAGCGAGGGTTTATTAGCGTAGTACGATCAGGGCAAAGTTTTCTGTTTCTTCATAAAAGGAAGTTGTACTAGGGTATAAAGCTCTGCCTTTTACCTAGTTTAAGTATACTGTACTAGTCTATTCACTGTTAAGTTTGTCCTCCGAACCTTTAGTAGTCCTCTGAGCCGTAACCAGTCCTATCTCTCGCGTCAGTCTCCTGCACTGCGCGCAGCGGTCTTTCCGCTTGCCATGGGGGCAGGGGTTGCACTCCACGCACTTGTGTTTCAGCTTGCCGTGGGGACAGGGGGTGCACTCCGCGCAGTAGCCTTTCACCCTGCCGTGAGGGCAGGGGCTGCACTCCGCGCAGCCCTGTTTCAGCTTGCCGTGAGGGCAAGGGTTGCACTCCGCGCAGTTGCTTTTCAGCTTGCCGTGAGGGCAGGGGGCGCACTCCGGGCACCTTCGTTTCAGCTTGCCGTGCGGACACGGGTTACACTCCGCGCAGTTACTTTTCAGCTTACCGTGAGGGCAGGGGGTGCACTTCACGCAGCTGTGTTTCTTCTTGCCGTGGGGGCAGGGGTTGCACTCCGCGCAGTTGCTTTTCAGCTTGCCGTGCGGACACGGGTTACACTCC
>Ga0115007_10002693_pt1 | contig 10849 bp, 6 predicted proteins | sample ArcOceMetagenome_2_FD_87166 | JGI IMG/M metagenome (GOLD analysis project Ga0115007, IMG submission 87166) | Marine eukaryotic phytoplankton communities from Arctic Ocean - Arctic Ocean ARC135M Metagenome | ecosystem: Environmental > Aquatic > Marine > Oceanic | place: Arctic Ocean | collected...
AAGCCATTGTTATTTTTTGTGTAAATTGTGAAACGGGATTACGGGGACTCCTTTGAAGCCTTTGCCTCTTTTGTCGCATCGTTCACCATCGCTTTCTTGGCTATTTTTTTAACACGTGGTACAACCGCACTTTCCACCTTGTCGCCGACCACGACAATTTCTTGTTGTGGTTCTTCTTCACGTTTTCTTTTTGGACTTGCTTTGGCATTTTGTGTCAACATGGACATCAAAGAAGACGACGACGACGACGACGACGAAGCACCCACAGAAGCACCCACAGAAGCACCCACAGAAGCACCCACAGAAGCACCCACGGAAGCACTCAAATTAGGACTCGAAGAAGCACTCGACGACGCCACCACCACCGCACCACCCTCAACGTGTTCCACAAGACCACCGTGCGATTCGCCCTTCATGATTTGTGTCGCAACAACAAGGTACCCTTTCAATTCTTTCGTGTGTTTGTCCACATTTGCACCGGCATACTGTTCGATGTTCTCCAAGGTAAAGGGCACCATTGATTTCTGCGTATTGTTGTCCACTTGCCGGGGCATTTTTGTTCCAACCGGTGGGTAAACGAACACGGGCACTTTGTTCGGTGTATTGATCCATTCCACGGCTGGAAACCAATTGAAAGGTTTGCTTTTCGATTTAAAATTGACCCACACAATTTTTCGAAATTTCAACAAATGATTGGGAACGCGTGGTACAATTTTCGATTGTTTGGTGACGTATCTTTCCACTTCCACCAAAGAACGGCACTTGGTTTTGCCATTGGGTGAAATGTACAGGGTATCGTTCGAACCCGCCGACTTGCCAGTGGTACGCACAGTCGTGATCGCTTTCCATCCCATGGGCAATGAAATTTTAGCACGTTTGCCTCGACCGTTGGCTTTGTCTTCTGCTTTGCGTTTTTTGGCTTGAATTGCGGCTTGCAAAGTGTCCTGTGCGTCTTGAATCTTTTGTTCAATCGTGTCGTATGCATGTTTCATTCTTTGTTCGTTTGTGAGATTCTGTTGACACAAATAACGATTCAATTTCAACATGTCTTTGTCTTTGGTACTTGGTACCGCTGGAACGTTCACCACCGGTGCAATGACCAGCAGAGGAGCAGCCGATGTCGCAGCGGCGGTTGTGTCGGTGGTTGCGGCAGCGGTGGTTGCGACAGCGGTGGTTGTGGCAGCAGTCGCAGGTGCCACAAGAGTGGGAGCAACGGGTGCCACGACAGCAGGAGCAGCAACTAGAGCAGCAACTGGAGCAGCACCTGAAGCAGCAACTGGAGCAGCAACTGGAGCAACAACTGGAGCAACACCTGAAGCAGCACCTGAAGCAACAGCAACCGAAGAAGCAACCAAAGCAACAGCAACCGAAGCAACAGCTTCTCCCACCACTGCATCCTCTTCTTCGTCTTCGGGCATGTCTGGCAGAGAAACATGTTGCACGTCTTCTTTGGTCAATTTATACAATGTTACAAATTCATCTTTGACACACCAGTATTGCCCTTTCACACCCTGAATCGTGGATCGTACGGCCATTCTTTTTGCATGTTGTTCCACTTGACTTTTACTGACATCCGGGTACAACAATTTAAATCGAGCGACCACCACGGACATTTTCTTGTTGCAATGAAGCAAGGACACCAAGGTCGGCAACATTGATTCCTGCAATATTTTAGCCAGTTGCTCTGCTTTTTTGATTTCAAGGGCTTTGGCTTTGGCTTGTTGTTTGGCGACTTGATCCAATTTGGCTTGCTCTTTTCTTGCGGCTTTGGCTTGCTGTTTGGCAAGCTGGTCCAATTTATTTTGTTCTTTCACGGCGGCAATTCTTGCTTTTTCTTCCTTTTCTTTGACCAACGTCAAACGTTTCAATTCCATACGAGCTTCCATGCGTTGTCGTGCCGTCATTGGTGCTGCCGTCGTTGTGTCCGAAGATGCACCATTCAATGTGGCAGAGGAGGAGGAGGAAGAAGAAGTGGAAGAGGAGGAAGAGGAGGAGGAGGAGGAGGACGCACCTGACACTTCGGACGCAGCGGGTGCTTTCGACATGGCTTCCATGATGGTTTGATTTCCTTTCCCAGCAGCAGCGGACAGGTCTAAACCGTACTGAACCAATACATCGTCGTGGACACGCCAACAGGCACCGTTGACACCGTTCAACTTTTCGCGCAACGCAATTTCTCGGACCTTGGATTTGATGCAAGAGGAGGAGACCAAAGGATATGCCTTTTGAAATTCTTCAATGATTGCGGACAAAGTCGACGTCAAATGGGTCATTGAAATCAGATCTTCCATTTGAGATTCCGCCACATCCACTCTTTGAAGACCGTTGCTTCGTTTGACTTCAATGGTACTGAATTGTACTGGGTCAATGGTTGATGTAATCAAAGACACCGCGCGGTGCGAACGCAAATAAGTCGCTTTCTCATCTTCTGCCGTAGCAGTCGCGGTGATGCTGGACGAGGCCGTTAAAGCTCCAGCGGTTTCAGCAGTGGTTTCGGCGGTGGTGCCGGTGTAATCCACGTCAAAAGTAAAGTACGCTGGTTCAACAATTAACAATGTGCCACTCATTCCATCGTCCGCATTGTTTCTTTTAATTTTACGTACTTTGCGTGAGTGACGACTGCCATCAATGTTCTCTTCATCGTCTTCATCGCCATTTCCATCCAGTTTTCTTTTTCGTGGAGATTTACTGACATCCATTGACAGAGGACCTGTACCTGTGTTGACAAAACAAGAAACAAGAAACAAAAAGAGTTAAAACCACACATGTTGAACACTGAACCCCAACACGAGTGCACCACAGCACCACCACACCACAACTTAGTCCGTACCATTTTGATCTTCCAATTCTTCCGCGTCCGAATAATCTTCGTCGTCCGAAAAAACCACGACATCATCGGCACACATCCATCCATCATTGGTCGCGTATTCTTTTCCACCCGCTTCTTCTTCCTCTTCGTCGTCTTCCGCTTCTGAATTCAAGACTTCGCCAGGTTCCCCACCTTCCCATTCATCGTCCGAATCGTAATCGTAATCGATTTTTTTGACTTTGCCAAAAGGATTTCTACCCGACAACGAACACTTAACAGTGTTATTGTTCAACGACCAATCCCTCACCGTTTTTGTACTCCAGACACCCCAAAACGGAGGGCGCTGTGTGTCGTCAAATTGTACCAATTGTTTAGAACGTGGAGCAACACTGGTGGTGGTGGTGCCAGTGGGCGAGAAGGAGGAAGACACAGAAGGCATGAAAGAGGTGGAAGAGGTGGACGGGGAAGACGCCGACTCAATGCACACCACGTCACCACTGGTGTCGACCATTTGTTGTTGTTGTTGTTGTTGTTCTTCTTTTTGTTTCAACCATCGTTGTGCACTCAAACGTGCAACTCTTTCTTTGCCACACCGCGTCAAGCGAATGGACCATTCTTTGCGCAATGCAGCAAAATCCATGGGTGTATCCTTCATCATTGGAATCAAAATTTGGTCAATCTTCTCGGTGGTTGCTTGCAATGCTTCTGCTTTGGCTTTGGCGGCAAGCATGCGTTTTTCTTTTTTGGATAATTTTTGAACGGGAACCACGGACGAAGAGGAAGAGGAAGAAGCCGATGCCACACCCGCGGACGAGGACGAACCACCGGGGGTAGCAGTTGCGGCCGCGGGCGCCGGTGGTTTTTTACCAAACATGGTAAACAAATTGTTTTTTTGCACAGGTTTTTTGCTCGCACTTTTTTTGGTGGGTGTGGTCACTGGTTTGGGAATGAAAGTGCCGTCGGCGATGGCTGCTTTTTTTTCTTCTTCGCACAGCAAAATATCCGCTTCGTGCATGGCGACGTATTTGGCTTTGCCTTCGTCGCCCAATGTTTTCCATATTTCAGCAACTTCTTTCATTGTTTTGCCCTGTTTCATCAAGTCACCGACCAAAAAGGTGTACACTGTTTTGGGTTTTCGATGCCCTTTTTTAGCGGCTGCTTCTGCTGCTTTTTTCAATTCTTTTTCTTTGGCGAGTCTTTCCCGTTCCGCAACTTTGGCTTCTTTTTCGGCTACTTTGGTTTGATCTCTTTTCAATTTGTCCGCTGCCCTTTCATCTTCTTTTCTTTTCTTTTCGGCCAATTTTTCTTGTTCTTTCAATTCTTTCAAAACAAGTCGTTCTGTTTCTTTTTTGGCTTTCTCTGCTTTTTTTTGCAACAACAACATTTGTTTCCCTTTCAGGTCGTTGATTCTTTTTTCTTCTTTTCGACATTCGTCTTCTCTCAATTTTAACAACAAGCGTTCACTGTTGTGGAACGCTTCTTTCAAGCGAGACACTGAACTGGCTTTGGATTTACGGTTGTTTGAGGCAATGCACAATTTATTAATGCCATTGAGGGTACGATTCAATAGTTTCCCTGCAACATTCAAACAAATACAAAATACAAAACAAGATCAGAGACACGTTTATTATGAGTCCATGTGGGGGGTGCCACTGCAAATACGAAACACAAAAAAAAACACCGTACCTTCACGTGCACGTCGTTGGTATTTTAATTTGAATGATTTATCTTTTGTGATGTATTCCGAATCAACAATTTCCCAGGACCAAACACATTCTTCGTCTTGGTCGGTATCGACAATGGCTTCCCTTTTGGTTTGTCCAAAACAATGACGTCGTGCCACACGACGCACTGCATTGGAAAGAGACAAGGGTATTGGCACCGGGGTGGCGGTCTTGGTCGCGGAAGTGACTGCTGGGGTGGCGGTTGGGGTTGCTTCTTTGGTAACATCAATGACATTACTGGACGACGACGGCGAGGAGGAAGAGGAGGAGGAAGAGGAAGAAGAAGAGGAAGACGAGGAGGAAGAAGAAGACGAGGAGGAGGACGAGGAGGCAGCCGCGGTTGCTTCAGTCGTTTCACGCGTTTGTGTCTTGTCCATCATGGCTTCCACAGCTTTTTCAGGTGCCTCCACCATAAGAAGTAAATGTTCACACAATTGTTGAAAAGTTTGTGAAGATCCTTGAATCATGCGACAAAGCAAGGATTCATTTTCTTTGGCCGTCAATGTTGCAACTTTGTCGGCCAACAATTCTTGATTGTTTGGTGTGGCGTCTCCCTTTTGTGCTTTTTCTTCTTGTAGTGCCACGGCTTGTTCCACAACTTGTTCCACTACTTGTTCCACTACTTGTTCCACTTCTTGTTCCACGTTTTGCTTTCCTTTTGCGGCCTTCAACATGGATGATATGTCGGCAGCAGTAACCGCCTCGACGACCAACGAACCACGAAGTGCCCGTGCTTCTTGAAGCAGCGCAACACGTTTGACATCATACGTATCAAAAATACCTTGGTGTGGATTCGGAAGAACAACACGACTGGCAATATTATTGGTCTTGCTGGTCCCTAAACGTTGGCCCAAAGGTTTGGGACTGTCCAATCCAGTCAAACCATCGTCCATGACAACACTTGAAGTCTTGGAGTATTCTTCCGTTTCGAGATCAAACCGTGCTTTGTCTTGTGCTGCCAAAGCTTGGTACTTTTGAATCTCTGTTTGATCTGTCAAAGCCTCAAATTCAACTTGCAATGTTTCTTGTTGTACTTTTAATTCATCGACGGTTCTTTTTTCTCCACCAGCCAATTCAGAAGCCACCGCAGCTTTGGTTTTTTCCACAAAGTAAAAATCAAACGCTATTTTCAAGGGTTGAGGAGCACGTTTGATGAATTTGGAATTCAATAAATTGCTCGTGGTACTTTTTTTACGAGGGGATTTACTTGATTTTCCGTCGGTCTTTGTGGTTTTACTGGTTGCTTTACGCTTGCGACTTTTCGGTTTGGACGTCAATTGTTCTTGGCGTTCGGCGTCACTCAACGCCAACCAACGTGTTACCGCAATGGCCGACCGAAACTTTTTGCCCTCGGGTGAGATCCACAATTTATCCGTGGTACCCACACATTTGCCACTTTTACGCACCGTCGTTGTGAATTGCCATTCGGCCGGTAAATTTGATTGTTGCGTCATATCAATTTTGGGCGTTTTGGATGATTTCTTGGCTTTGGATGTCTTGGGTTTTTTTGGTTTAGCTTGTTTCACGGCTGGTTTCGCGGCTGGTTTGTCGGTGGTGGTGGTGGGGGCGGCGGGGGCGGCGGGGGAAGGGGAAGGGGAGGAGGAAGACGAAGAGGAAGAAGCAGATGGCGACTCTTTTGTCAAATCCATGGTCGAGGAAGCTTTTTTCGCCACTTTTTTGACTCTTGCTGTCTTTTTCGGTGAGGTTGCTTTCTTGGCGGCGTCGGACGCGGCGGGTTCAACGTTATCGGCCAGCGATGCTGTTTTTGTGATGTCAGGGACATCGGTCACCGCACCTGAAGGAGATTTGCCGCTGTCGGCAGGTTTGGCAGCAACGACGGGTGTCGCCACTGGGTCCGTCGACTTTTTGGATGCTTTGGGTTTGCCAAAGAAACTCATTAATTTCAGTTGATTGGACCCTTTGGTGGGTGTTCCTTGCCCACAATTAAATGAATTGGGGTTTTTCTTTTGGGTTTTGGTGGAATTCGGCGCAACTTTCGCGGCACCGTCGGGGGAGACCAAATCAACAACATTGGTCTTTTTCACACCCGTCAATGGGGCTGTTGTCTTGTTTGTTTTGTTTGTGTTCGGCGCCACGTCGAGTGGCGAGGCTGCCGGTGTTTTTGTCTTGGGCAATTTCATGGGTGCGTGGGTCAAAATGATTCCAAGTGATAAAAGTGGTGGGAATTTTTAAATCCTGACAAAATTAAGAGGGCAAATTCTCGAATCTGCCAGCAATATCTGAGGACACATTCATTCGATGACCGACTTTTTAATTGCACGAATCCTAACATGACCACCCGCAAATCCTTCGTCGGAGGCAACTGGAAATGCAACGGCACCCAAGCATCCGTGGCCGCACTCGTCGAAATATACAACCAAGCCGCCACCGAAGGTCTGTGCCAACACATCGATGTCCTTGTAGCACCCACGGCCCTTCACATTCCTGGTGTCTTGGCCTCCGTGTCCTCCGACGTCCACGTTGCTGCACAAAACATTTGGTCTTCGGCGGGTTACGGTGCATACACGGGTGAATTGACCGCCGACATGGTCAAAGATTTTGGTCTACGATGGGTCATTACGGGCCATTCCGAACGCCGCCACAAAGTTGCTACGGAAACCTCGGAACTGGTGGCCCAGAAAACCAAAGCCGGGTTGACGGCCGGTTTGAACGTCATTGCTTGTGTCGGGGAGCAATTGGAAGAACGTGAATCCAACTCCACCATGTCGGTGTTGCAAAGTCAATTGCAACCTTTGTTGGATCTGATACCGTTGGACAGTGAAGAATGGAATCGTATTGTGTTGGCGTACGAACCGGTATGGGCGATTGGTACAGGATTGACGGCGTCTCCAGAGCAAGCAGAAGAAGTGCATGCTAATCTGCGTGCGTGGCTGGCGACCATGGGAGATGCCGGGGTTGCATTGGCGGCAAAGCTTCGTATTATATATGGCGGTTCCGTCAAACCGGCCAATGCCGAACAATTGATTGCCCAAGAAAACATTGATGGGTTTTTGGTGGGTGGCTGTTCGTTGAAACCAGATATTTTGGACATTTGCAGAGCATGTCAACCAAAGAAGTGACTGGCAAACAGTGGCCGTGGCGGCGGCACAGTGGTAAAACTTGGTAAAATGTAACACGTGTAGCATTTGCAATGTGTTTTGAAAGAGTTAAACATGAGTTCACATCTGTTTTGTAGCTGTATTTTTTGTATTTGGGATTTGGGTACCTGTGTATACCGGCTACCGGCTAACCGCTAACCGGATGTGTGTACACGGGACTCGGCCGGCACGCCACATTCTTTTTGATTGTATTTCATCGTTTGGTTCATGCCACACCCCCAAGCCGTGCAATAACGACCACATTCATTACTACCACCAACAAATGCAAACTGTTTCATGTGTGCGTTTTTGGCACTACTGCCACTGCCACTGCCCACGGACCATTGCAGCGGCAAATACGTCGAAGACGACCATGAACTCGACCAGATGGTATTGAGTCTATGTTTGTCTCCTGGAATTAAATATTTCAAGCATCCCTTCATCGGTGCCGAAGGAGCATCCCACGGGCCACCCTCGTTGCCGCTGGAAGTGCCTTCTTTGGTATGCCACCCGTCACCAAACGGAGAGGGAACAGTTGGATCATAAAATTCCACCCAATGGTGATCGTCGTTGGGAATAGATTGCGAACATCCCACGACTCGCACAGGTATGCCCACACTTCTGGCGACCGCCGCCAATACGATGGCAGTCCCCGTACAACTCCCACCCCCCAATTGAATGACTTGTTCCGGGGACATGCGCATTGGGGAGGTTTCAGATTCCCACGTCACCGGTGGTCCAATGATTAGCTGATCGTCGAAAGACAATACGCCCGAAGCATGCGCCCGTGGGATTGTGGTGGCCAAGTAATGCATTGCCGACGTGATGTTGGGTGCCCTGCTGGCGTTACGCAGGAACATTGCATAAAATCGTTGTCGTGAAAAGAAGTTGACGTCTCTCTTTTCATCCAAAAAACTAAACACAAGCAATGTTAGTGCTGCTGGGACATGGCAACAACACAACAACACAGCAACACAGCAGCACAGCAACACAGCAGCACAGCAGCACAGCAGCACAGCAGCACAGCAACACAGCAACACAGCAACACAGCAGCACAGCAGCACAGCAGCACAGCAACACAGCAAACACAGCAGACACAGCAAACACAGCAACACAGCAACACAGCAACACAGCAACAACGTCGACTTTACCTGTAGGGCAACACGTAATCCAAAAACATTTTGTCCGAGACCAGAGATCTGTTTCTAGCCCAAGAACCACCTGTTTTAGTTCGAACAAGCAATGCAAAGCGAACGTGCTTCAAGAGAAACTCCAAAAAGATATCGTTGTTTTGGTACAGACGTATGGCGTCTTTGACGGGCATGTACTGGATCAAGTGTGCAAGTGCTGTTTCTGTGGCGTTGGTGTCTTCCCAGAAATAACCTTGAATTTGACCATACGACACCAAAGCTTGGGCGATGGTCGTCGATGGTGGTGCAGTCTTGGCACCGCATAAATCTTTGAGCACTGCTGGGGAGAGAAAGAGCGAGAAACGTGCCGTGGCAGCACTGGTTGTCGTGGAACAGAATTGACAAAGGGAATATTCGACGGATGTTGTGGATTGAAGGCAATTGTTGGATGCACCGATGCAGGAGAACAGGAGTGGGAGAAGATAGAGGAATAAAAACATGATTTCGATCTTATTATTAGTAGCCAAACAAGCCGGTGCGAGAAGAAGAACCGTATTCTAGCAAAGTTGTGTGTTTGTACGATGCCCTACCTGCCTCGCCTCATTTGTACCCCTGTATCCTGCCTACCGCTCCTGTGTCAAGGAGTTTCGGCCTCCGATCTTCCTACGAAATCGATATCCTTGACACATGCTTACATGGGATTTCGTAGGAATACGAGGACAGGAGTATACATGCCCCTTCATAAACTAAAGAAGATTGGATAGGATAAGGAGGCCTATACTTGCGGTATCGGTAGGACAGGACAGGGATTTGGATACAGAGATAAGGATCGAACGATAGATTCTACTACCTGGACTGGTAAAATAAACCAATTAGTCAGGACATCTTTTTAATCTTGTATTGTGATGAAATACGTATCGTGCCGGTCGACCGCACCAACGTTTCAAGCACGACAACAATACTCGTTTCGAGATGCCATCTTTCAAGGTTGGGCCGAAGACGGTGGCATGCTCATGCCTGAATGCTTTCCCAAAATACCCGCCTCCACACTTCAACAATGGGGCCGTGACCAAATATCCTACTCTGAATGTTGCTACCACGTCCTACGTCTGTTCGTCCCCACCGAAGACATTTCTGACACAATTCTTCGTCAATTAATCACCGTTGAGGCCTTTGCGAGTTTTGGCGACGAGGACATTGTTCGCAACATAAAACTGGACCATTCTACAAATGTATTGGAATTGTGGCACGGACCGACATTGGCGTTCAAAGATTTGGGCATGCAGTGCCTGTGTCAGTTGTTGAATTTCTATTTGGCAAACGACTTGGCGTCACCGGTCTTGAATTTATTGGTGGGTACCAGTGGTGACACAGGGAGTTCGGCCATCGAAGCAGTGAAAGATTTACCCCAAGTGACCATCACGGTCTTGTACCCCAAAGGAAGAGGAATTACTTTGCTCCAAGAACTTCAAATGACGACGGTCGGTGAAATTGAAAACAATGGTGTCCATGTCATCGGTGTCGATGGTAGTTCAGATGATTTGGATCGTCCCATGGAAGTTCTGTTCAATGATGTTGAATTCAAACATCAGCACAACATAGGTTCGGTAAATTCGGTCAATATTTGTCGGGTCCTTGTACAAATTGCCCATTACATTTGGGCGGCAACCGTGGTTGTTGCGAAGGAAGAGGAGAGTGGCAGTGGTGGCAGTGGTGGCAGTGGTGGCAGTGGTGGCAGTGGTGGCAGTGGTGGCAGTGGTGGCAGTGGTGGCAATGGTGGCAATGGTGGCAGTGGTGGCAATGGTGGCAGTGGTGGCAGTGGTGGCAGTGGAGACGACGACGGGGGTGCCACAAAACAAAACAACAAAGACAACAACACACGACACATTCATTTTTACGTACCCACGGGAGCTGGCGGGCACGTTTCTGCCGGGGTAATGGCAAGACGAATGTTGTCCGAATCAAATCTAATGTTACATTTGCATGTTGCCACAAACCAAAATGACGTTTTCCATCGTATATTGCATCATGGCGATTCCTCTGTGTCGGCCTCTTCCTCCTCCTCCCCCTCCTCCCCCACCCCCCCCA
>Ga0115007_10002694_pt1 | contig 10848 bp, 5 predicted proteins | sample ArcOceMetagenome_2_FD_87166 | JGI IMG/M metagenome (GOLD analysis project Ga0115007, IMG submission 87166) | Marine eukaryotic phytoplankton communities from Arctic Ocean - Arctic Ocean ARC135M Metagenome | ecosystem: Environmental > Aquatic > Marine > Oceanic | place: Arctic Ocean | collected...
CACCAACATTTAGATAAATAGTTTGACCATTCATCATAATTTTGGTACCATCTTGAATGGCCAAAACGCAACTGCAGAAATCACCCGTAGTAGGAGTTCCGTCAGTGTGTTCAGCTTGTAGTAAACAGCCGGCTTCAGAACACAGGAAAACAGCTTTTTGAACTTTAAACTTTGGGTTTATTAATTCAGCATGTTGATTTACACCACTCATTGTTTTCACAATAACAGGATCCTTTTTGTTTTGGATTGGATTGCTGGAGCTTCTTTTATTATCATTATCAAATAGTTTATTTTTATCCGTAGTTTCAGTTTGAATTTCTTGGTGGAAAATCGGTTTAGTTTTGTATTGTTTGGACAATTTATATAAAGTTTCAAAATCTGTTGCATCAATGTTGTTAAATTGGACATAGTCTTTTATTTTACATAGGCTCATTCCTTAACTGAAAGCTTTTGTTGTGCGCGGAGTGTATATTGAAGCGCGATGCGAATCGCTAATGACGTTACAAGAGCTATAACTAAATATAACAATAACAAATAGTAACGGAGTACGAAGAAATAATGACTGTAGTGAACTGCTGATGCAGATGTACGTACGGTATACTAAACTTGGAACGATTGAACAAGCTTAGCCGAAATACAACGTAAAAGAGATACCTCAAACAAAAGAAGAGCTATCTTTGTTGATGAATTGTAATTATCGTAGACTAAATAAACAAGAGTGTTGATAACAACCTTTGCGTTTTAACTAATCATTCGTATTGCAATAGTAATACCATTAGATTTATCTACACCGGAATACCACAGGTTGGAAGATCGGGTCTGTATTCAAAAGGGAGAGTATCCTTGTAGAACAACCGCAGTCAGTCTATCAAAAGGGAAAATTAATAAGTCTTATTAATAGCGCTAGTTTCACTCATTGTTTGTGAAACTTATCAGTTAGTAAGTCTTCATCAAAGTGTGGAACCTCTTCAACTTGTGGAATAACATCAATATCATTTATACTGATGATGATGTGTCATACTCAATCACATCTATCCATGATGTCATCCTTCTTCGTTCTGTACACTGTCATAATTATTGTCAACATATGGTTGCCAAGGCATTAATACTGTTATTTTCACAAACTCAGTCACATTAAGAGTTAAAATCTTTGTTTGTTTGTCTTCTCGTTATAAATTTTATTTATATATTTATTCTTCAATGCAGTACCACCATGAATTTATCTGCTGGTCTAGCTAGTAAGTACAACTGTATTAAGTCTGTAGATGCAAAAATATTCCATGATAATTTTTTATTCAGCCCTTTAGGGTAGGTGGTAGGATCAGCGTGTGCCAAAAATTGCGCTACGACACAACACGTAAAAGCACGTGGAAAATGGCAAATTTAACTACCTGTGTTCCGTGACCTAGTACTCAGTAAAAAATCGATTTAAGCTATAAACTATAGACTGGTTATCAATAGCTTCATCTATTTATAAGGTAGAGATGTATGTATGCCCTTGGTTGGTACTTTTCAGTTTGCGTTCTAAGTGATAATTATTTTTGAAACTAAATAAGCGTGCTTTTTGCAGTATTCCGCGGTTTTAGTTCAAACTTGTTTTCACTATCATTTTGTCAATTCCTAATAATATGGAGGCTTAGGGGTCCTTGTATGAGTGTACGAAAAGAGCCCATCATCAATAGTATTTTTTATAAATTATTTTGAATTTTGTGTGAAACTTAATAAACTACACACTGCGCTGTACCAGTGTTTTATGTTAGTACAAATTATGACGCGCAGATGTAGGAAAAGCATAGCGACTCACTGCCTCACTCATAAAAAGCCAATCTTGAGTGAGCGCGTTAATTACTGTGATCGCGCTAATAGGGTCAAAAATTCGCGCTGACTTGAACCTACGACAGTACCACAAAAATGAAAAATGTGTGAACACAAAAGAACAAAATAGAAGAACGCGACACCATTCGCAAAAAAAGAGCAAAATTTTTACGATCCCACTTCAAAAAAAAACTGTGGTGTATTCTTCGTACTGTAACTCGTCAAGAGAATAGTGCTCCAGAATATATATTTTCATTTTCTAACGCAACCATCGCTCATTGAAGACGTCAAAAAAAATCTAAGTAATTGGATTTCTCCTGGTGCTCTTTTGACGCGCACTGTGCAGTAATTGCATTCTCTACTTCAATTTTGACGCGTACAGGCTACTAATTGAATTTCTCCTCACAATTATATTTTTCTCCTTCAATGTTATTTTGAGAAATAGTCGTGCACATTAACAATTACCACTTTTTAATTTATTGCGCAAAAGTTACCGTCTCAATTTGAGGATTGTTTGCAGCAATAAACAATTTGTACAAACTAGTAGCTAAGTAAAAGAAAAAGGAGAACACATATTTTTAGCGAGTTAAAATCCAATTTTTAGTGGTTATTGGTTATTATCAATAATCCTCGGCGATGTCAGCACTATTTTCAGATTTTTTATTTAATTTACGGACATTCTTTATATAATTAAATTCTATTGTCCTTCGTCGTTACGGCGACTTACGCGTATTATTAATGTCATTTTTTTATAGTACTATCATAAATAAAATTTTAAATATTTTTCAATATTTCTCGCACGCGCTATTCTAGTATTCTCATTTTTTTTTCATTTTTACGGTATGTTGTACGGACTGTTCAGTACACATATCTACCCACATATCAGTACACATATTTTTTGAATACCGCAGCGCACTTAGGCTAGTATGTTGCACCTTTACTCTAGTACTTTTTCTTCTGCCGTGTCTCTTTCGCAAAGCGAATATATCTACTAACAAAAACAACTCACACAAACCACACCATCCCGATCCCGATGCTGTCAAAAATAGATTAATTCAGTGTTGTATAAGATCATACACTAGTAGTCGTGGAGCAAGTAGGACTAGATTGAACTAATTCACGCCAAACAAACCATTTTCAGTTCTACAACATTTGCATTGTCGTCACCCACCCATACTGTACAACGTTTTTCTTTTTTCGGCACGGCACGGCATTTTTATAAATTTATATTTTATTATATATACGCTACATACATATTCATTGATGACGAAGATGAGCTCTGGTCGACCGTCTCCTCACCTGAGGCAATTTGCTCCAGTAAAATATAAAAAGGCACCTCAGGCACCGAGACGGTTCAAGAGTTCATATATGTTCTTTTCAACAACGAAACATAAAGAGATACGGGCAGAGTTAACCGCAAAAGGACAAGGTCAAAAGGTAAGAACAAGAACAAGAAAACAGTCAAGTCAAACAACAGGTTGTAGTAAATTCATGTATGTTGTTATATGTGTGTCTTTGTCTCTTTTTCTCAACACGAGTCTCTCTCTCTCTCTCTCTCCCTCTCTCTCACACACACACATATTACAATTGCTTGCTTTCATATTTATATATTATAACTGATTGATTATTGCGTTTATTCAAAAATAGCTTTCTACCACAGAAGTAGCCAAAATGGTCTCTGTAGCATGGAAAGCATTGCCGGAAGATGAACGAGAAAAGTGGGAAGAATTGGCACGACAAGACAAGGCTCGATATGAGATGGAAAAATCGATGTATACGGGGCCGTGGAAGGTCCCCGCAACGAAACGGATAAATAAGGATCCGAAGGCACCCAAACGACCGATGTCTGCATTTTTATCCTTTTCCAATACGAAACGATCGTACGTTAAAAATAAACATAAGGATGCTAAGAATGCGGAAGTTTCTAGGATACTTGCACAGATGTGGAAGGATGCTGATGCAGAAGAAAAGAAAATTTTCGTCGATGAAGAATTTCGATTAAGGCAGGAATACAAGTTAGCTATGTCAGAATGGAAGAGACAATCAGAAGACGAAATCAAATCGAAGAGAGAACAACGTGAAAATGAGGCAATGAAAGCTGTCCGAGAAGGTAAATTACCATTACGGCCCGAGGATTTACCCTCGAAAAGCAACAGTATAAGCAACAATAGTCCTGCTACCGATTCTATGTCTACCACCAGCATGGGAATGAAATATAGTACTAAAATGGCTACCGATACTTTTGCACCATCATTATCAAATCCATATCCTCCTCATCTTCCTCATCCTACACTACAACAACAACAACAGTCATCATCGAGCAGCGCTAGTAATCTGCCTGTACCTACGTACAGTTTCTCCAATGACGAGTATATCCAACAGCATAACCAACAATATCCACCATCAGCGACAGCATCAGCGACAGCATCAGCGTCTTCTTCTTCACACTACAATCAGGATCAACTGCATTCATCAGCGGAAGCTTATAGAAATCCATACGGAGCACACCCGTACCAAGCGGCGTCTGCTAATAATAATATGCATATGAGTATGAATAGTTATGACGCTGCTTCTTATGATAGAAGATATGATACACCAGGGATTGGGATGGGGTATGAAACCTACGGCCAGCCGCATCCATACGGATACGCACCACCATATTACTATCAACAAGGTACGTCGAACATATTTCACATTTAACATAACTTTCCTTATCACTGTGTATGTGTGCGTGTAAGTGTGTGTGTGTGTGTGTGTGTGAATAAAGTGAAAACTACTTTGTATGAACTGGTTCTGACAATAATTTGTATAAATTTTGTGTTTCGTTGCTTCATTGCTATACTATTCATTATTTGTACGTTGCATTACATGATGCAGACTATTCTCCAGGAACATACTCAACAGATCATCAACAACAACCACAACACAATTTTTCTGGAAACCCACCGTACTATCATTATGACCCAAACCAACCTTTTGATCCAAATCATTCACAATCACAATCACAACATGACCCAAAGTAAAATTGAATAATACGGGTGCCGTACCTTGCTACGAAAATGCAATGTTATCCAAAGTTAGTGATATCATCATTATTAATGTTACAAGTAGTTAGTAAATCTTTATTTCTTTCGGGTCGTCGTGGTAGAAGCAAGAGGGATGCAAAATCAATTTTCATCACGTTAAAAAAAGATATATTATTTCAGAGCTGGAGCACCTTGCGCCAGACCAAGTATACAAATCGACTTCTATTTGTTTTCGAAAAGTGTAATTGTTATAATGATAATTCATAATTTATTGTCAGTTTTATAAAACAAATTTGCAGATTATTTATAATTGCTTATTTTTCTAACTAGATCATTAATATATCTATTCTATGTCATTTTTTTATCGATAGAAATTCGTATTTACTATTGTAGAATCAAAAGAACCACAACCACTGTTTTGTGGTTTTTGATACCATACCGTAGTAAGGGAATATCTACATATTATGTGAGAGATTAATTCCAGTTCCACTTTTTTCTTTGTACCATCAACGACCACATCATATCTTCAGCCAAAAGCAATAGAAGATTTATATATTGTTCAAGCCCAGTGAACCACAAAATCTATCTAAAAATCAGATATGACTTAATGCTGGTGGTGGTACGGATGATATTGAATTCACAATTGATATCAGTACATTGTTTTTGAAGTCCATGATGGTACAGATAATAATACATAATATAATGTCAATGAATTTCAAAATTGAGAAAACATCACTGATATAATTGCCATAAATTTTGCTGATATGTTGGTGGCACAAAGGCATACACACAACAACAAACATTGACTACTGGCAGTTCTGTTCATCTACTGTTGTGCTATGAAAACTGCTCATTCCTAATGTACGCAGCTAGTTCTCAAGCATCTACCAAGATTCTCATCATACTCGCGACTAATTCAGTCTTCGTGAATACGGTAATTGTAATAGTCACACACAAAGTTCTTGGCAACTATTATATTACTCCGAGTTTCACCATGGCGTCCACTGATGAAGGGCAATATAATAGCAATCCTTAAATCTGCCCACCATGACTGCTATTAGGAAGTCAACGATAAACCGATATCGAGCAGCCGATTCTAGGAAGAAGTTTTATAGAGGGCCTCTATTCTTATTGAGCGTCCTATTTCTTATTTGTTTTTCAATATACCAGATTATATTGTCAAACTCGAATGGTGGCAAAGAAGTGGTTACGTCGGCGTATCGATCATTTCTAAAGGGTAAGCCGTCTGGAAGTGTTGCCATAGGAGATGGGGACGGTGGTAGCATGATGGAAGGGAAAAAAGAAGAAGAAGATCATCCCGACGTACGAAATATGATGAAACCAGAAGAACATATCGACGACATTATAATACAGAATGATCCTCTTCCCGACGAAAAGAAAGTGAAATTTCAAGAAGATATCTTCAGGGATGAAAATGGAGAAGGAGGTGCTGCTGTTGACGCGGTGGGATTTGAACAAAAATACATTTTTGACGAAAAACATCAGATGTTTCATAATTACTTCAAGGGAAAATCTGGGAAGGTGGTAGAAGAGATGCTAATGGCGCATGCTTATATATTCCACCAGAATGCAACGTATGGGGGATGTTGTGGAAGTCTTTCCATTAAAATGACGGCACATGAGGATCTATTGGATGCTCTAGGGCTCAAAGGTGCTCTGAGATTCAATTGTCCAAGAGACTTTCAAGCAGAGAATAGCAGAGTTCGGCGTTCCGTCATACCGAGAGACCATTATATGGCCGAAGACACGAGGATATGGACTCCTGAATATGTTGATTATTTACGTTCGCTAGTCACTTATCCAAACAAAAAACGAAGTATGTATACCATCATTGTACATATGTTACGTGGCAACAGCTCACCTTGTAAAGAAAAAAGTCGAGGATTTCATAGTTATCTTCCCAACCTACATTATCAAAATCTGATAGATAAGTATATGAAGCCAGGTGCTAGAGTCATTATTTACACTTCGGCGAAGTCGTTCGAAGATTTGAACGAATTTCGAATTCGTGGGTATGAAGTTAATGTAGATACAAGCTTGAAGGAAACCTGGAAAGAATTCGTTACTGCTGATGTTATGATCATGTCAAGGAGTGATTTTTCAATGGTTCCTGCTATGGTAGCCCAGGGGACTGTCGTTTACACCCCATTTTGGCATCATTCACTACGACGTTGGAAACGCGTAAGCAAAACAATAATGACACAAACTGATGAAGAAACAATACGGCTTCAGGAAACGAAGTGTGTCTTTCCTGTTGGGTAAAATATATAGTGGTATGCATGTACAAATTTTTGTCGTGGTTGGTAGACCAAATGTTGTGATATCGATACATACTGTACACACAAAAAACATTTGTATTTGTTGCTAGCTAGAATAATATACTGCTTTGTTGATTGTGTCAATAAATAATGCCAATGAATTTTCCTTTATCTCAATATAGATCTTTCCATCAATTTTGAACCCAGTAGAAAATCCGATTTTCTTTTACCTCAACAAAAGTAATTCCATTTATTGTAGATATCTTTTAGTTGCATCGTGCTATTGTTATTTAAATCTTTAGTATGTTCTGGAGCTCAACCACGACTAAGATCTTTATAAAACAATTTTTTCGGTTATTGAATCCTTCCATGAAATATCTGATTCTTGATGTCTCCATTTTTTTAATCTTGTCTCTACTTTTTTGCAGCTGTCACACAAATAATACAGGAACAAATAGTAGATAAAAATTAATTGAAATCAATTAAAATCACAAGAATATGTTACTACTTTATTACATTCATTATATGATAGATTAGATGACTTTTTGGTTGAAACCATACTAGTAGATAGATTTTAATCTTTAACACACCACCTTGATAACATTTTTTATGGTCGTATATCTTCTATCTCTTATCGAATTAGCTAGTCCCGCGTGATTTACGTGAAAGTATTCACAAAAAGCAAACTTGAAAATTGAAAACACACAACACAATTACTCACAATGATCATCATAAGTTAGCAACTACCTAGTACTAGTAGACGCTGTCACTAAAATCTTCAGCCAGACAGTAGACATGCAACGATGGCGAGGATGACAAGATGTTTCCTTCCTGCTATCGCATACATTACGCTTTTTCTATCTTCTATATATATAATACTATCGACAGTAGCTTTGTTGAAGAGGTGGGATGTTAGTCTTCCTGATAACTTGAATCAATCCGATCAGGGACCCCCCATTGTTTCTACGAATTTTAATATAACCACGAACTCGACGGAAAGAATCTTTTCCGACAACCAAATTTCCTACCTCCTCGTGCAAACTTTGAAAACTCATTTTTCTCAAATATCTTTGAATGCTACAACAAGAGCAAATGATGATACCACCAATAATCTACTACTACAAGACGAGCGATTGCACATACTTGAGGTACTGATAAATTATTATTCTAAACCATCTCGTCCTATTCATTCTGATGTTGTGGAATTGAGGCACTGTCAACTGGATAAAGTAGACTATTCAAAATTTGTATCATGGGCCGCCATTATACTTCAAGATGCATTTCCAATATTAGAAAAGAAACTAAAAAGGGACATGGATGAAGTGCAAGGCATCAGAAAAGACGGTTGGGACATCGGCATGTACCTTGAATTTTGTCTTAGTCTGTTAGAGATATATGCAACACATACCGATACTAGAGACGGGACTACTGATAAAATTTGTAATTTTGAGAAGTATTCGTTACAAATCGCCCACAATGATGATGATATACTATCTATGGCGGAGAAGACTCTGCGGAATGTTCCAGCAAGCCACAACGGCCTTCCAAGGTTAGTATTTGTGATAGTTGCATTTCAAGATGCGGATCATTTGGAAGTCCTCATTGAAGCATGTTCAATGCCACATCATTTTATTATTGTACATTTAGAGCGGAGGTCCCCCCAATCTTTCACCGACCGTGTGCACCGAATAGCAAACAAATATTCGAATGTTGTCGTTGTCCAATTCGGAAGTATCATATACTCCACTGATTCCGTTTCGACTGTCAATTATCAGATCATGAATTGGCTCACGGAGGAACTTAAGCTACCATATGATTATTTATTGACACTCGGTAACGCAGCATATCCACTATTATCAACAGAGGAAATGACACGATACTTCCAAAAGACTAAGAGGAATATCTGGCTTGGTGAACTTAGGAACAGTAAAAATGGTGGTGGATGGTATTTCAGTTATGAATATCTGGAAAGAAAGCGTCTTATTTTTACATCTGGAGAACGCAAGTACACACAACGAACAAAGAAATGGAAACAAAATGACTTTGTGTCATCGATTCCAGATTATATTAAAACCAACATGACATCAAATAAAACAAAAACTAACTCAGGAAATCAAGCAGTTTTTTCGTACAAAGTTGTAAATAAGTTGGTTAATTCACCACAAGTAAAGGAATTGTTTGCAATTGCCAAATGGGGATGTTGTTGTTGTCTTGGTAAGTGGTTGATCACCTTTTTTGTTGGAAGTATATATTAGAAAAATTTAAGATCAATAATTTATTAACACGATAAAGTTTATTTTTGGAAATTTTCTTTCAGAGGAACGAACTTGGATCGCTGCCGCTCGTATCATTGGATATGGGACGGAGGCAATGGAAGCAGCTAGTATGTTTCAGGTTTGGGGTGGAGTATCATCAACATGCGGGGCTGGTAGTATGCAAAATGCTGTTCTAAGGTTGAATGCAACTATTTGCTATAAGAGCGAAGATGCAACGAAAGGTAATATTGTTGAACGACAGAAGATCGGTCTCGAGGACAGTGATGCAGCAAACGCATTCTTTCGTGGGGACAAGTTAGTAGAAGAATTACGTCTAGCAAAAGAACGCGGGTTTCTATTCGCACGAAAATTCAAATCTGGGGGAGATCGAAACTCACTGAAACTGATTGAAATGATCAAGAAGAATATACACAACAACAGTCTCCTTCCATTAAAAAAAAAATATGACCTGTAACTGGCACTACGTGTAGCAACCCGATTAAGCATTTTAATCTTTAAATGATCAATTACAATTCGTTCTATGTTTCCAAATGACGTAGCTAGTTAAAGTAGTTATTAAAATTTTACGAAAGTGCTACGGATACATTTTAATACTCTAAAAGTTATGTTATAAATAAACTAAATTCTATGCCGAACCATCTAATACAAGCTACTTCATTCCCCGTTTTAACACTCTACAACAAAGCAAGAGCAAATTCGTCGAAAGTTCTTCATTACCACTAGCGTCGTTATGTTATGGGAATAACACTGTATTTCCATCATTAATCTAACAACGACCCCCTCCTCCGTATACCTTATCTTTTGGCATTACGAAGTTGCTTTTCCATCGGTGTATCTTCGAAGTCATCTAGAAGAGATGCTCGCCTTCCACCGATAGTATTTCCATTCACAACATTTTCCCGAAGTTGCTTTTCCATCGGCGTATCTTCGAAGTCATCTAGAAGAGATGCTCGCCTTTCGCTCGCTTGACCTAGAATAGGATTCCCAATTAGCCATCCACCGATATTATTTCCATTCACAACATTTCCGCCAAAATGCTGCTGCTCATTATTTGGAAATCGCCGCATCGGCGAAGAAGAGGATACCGCTGCTGCTGGTGACGGCGCAAACGGATCCCCAAAAAAGGATGATATTCCTGATTTGAGAGAAGTCAATAACAACGAGGGAGACTCTACCAAACCAAAAATTGTTGATGAAACACTTCGTCCCAAAGATGGATTGCCGTAAACTCCACCACCACCGACACCACCAGGAGGAGGTGGGATGGCAGCCCCATCTTCATCGTCGTTGTTGTCATAGTTGATCGGAGGTAATTTTCTACGAGGTGTACCGTCAGGCTTTGAGTTCGTCGCGGGGAAGAACGAGGCCATCCAATCGGAGGCTTGAGACGTTAATCCTTTCGTAGGTGGAGCTGCGGCACCAGCTACAATATCATCATCATCATTATTATTA
>Ga0115007_10002695_pt1 | contig 10848 bp, 3 predicted proteins | sample ArcOceMetagenome_2_FD_87166 | JGI IMG/M metagenome (GOLD analysis project Ga0115007, IMG submission 87166) | Marine eukaryotic phytoplankton communities from Arctic Ocean - Arctic Ocean ARC135M Metagenome | ecosystem: Environmental > Aquatic > Marine > Oceanic | place: Arctic Ocean | collected...
CAATCGATAAGAAGAAAGATGATGAATCTATTGGATCCTCTTCGTGGGAGACTGATACGGCAGACAAGGATATGGAAGGCGAAGACGACTCTTCTTTGAGCTCGTGGGATAGCAGCGTCAGTAGTAGCTCTTCTGAACCTGAAGAATTTGTTGGGAGCAAAAAAGAAGAAATCATTCCAATCAAGATTAATTATGAAGCTGGAAATGAGGACAAGCGTGGGAATCAAGTTGATTACCAAACAAAGCTCAAGCATGTGGATTCGGCGTCCCCGGACATTGCGGGTTTTCCAGTCGAATCGTCTCATGAGTCAAAGGAACTAGCTCAACCCCCACCCCGCAATGCTTCGGGTCTAGCTGCTCCGGAAAAAGTATCAGTATCTGTTGGAGAGAAAACGTCCGATCAGTCTACAAGTACCGGGAAAACCGGTATACCTAGCAGGGAGGAAGAACCGAGACGATCAGCAGGTATAAAGAAAAGAACGAAATCATTTACCCTTGGAGCTCATCTTAGAAAGCAGAAGAAGAAAAGCAGAAGTTCAAAGACAAAGTATGGCGATGACGTAAGTCTGGGAACATTACAGCTATCAAAATCTATAAAAGAGGACAAGTCAGACAGAAGTCGTCGCGTTAAAATTCATCCAGATGATGCGAACAAAACACAAGAGCGACCTTGGATTGCGGCTACGAATCCCATTGACGTCGACCAGTCAAATACACAGGGGATAACGATCAAGAACGAGAACGAGAAACCCACCAGTACCGGTATTTCGGATAATTCCTTCCACTTAGCCCAATCGTTTGTTTCCAGGATACCTGAGGTAGAGGTAGAGGAAGAGGTAGAAGCAGAATCCGTGACAAGTTTACATTCAAGCAATAAAGATTCAAGCAATATAGATTCAAGCAATAAAGAGGGAGATTTTGGTAGCATAGTGGAAGATTTTGATGCAGAAGCAGAATTAGAAGCAGAAGCAGAATTAGAAACAGAAACAGAACAGTCGATGCATGAGTCGAACTCCTTAACATCACTCGGTGAAGAGGTTTATGACCTTGGTCTTCAAGGATATGAAATTATTGAAAGCCGCATTGCTGGAAAGCTCGAAAGCAAAAAAGATGAATTCGATACAACTTGGGAGAATGTTGTTGCCGATGAAAGCGTTATTGCCCAAATCAATCAACGGCTCAGGGAAAGAAAACGAGTGAAAGAGAATACCAAAGACAAGAAAAAGCAAGATAAAAAGGAGGACAAAGAAAGTAACGGTCTGCAGGATGTACCCCGCTTATTCTTGTTCGAAGGAGAGAAGGTTGATATTAAAAACAAAAATAGAAACAGAAAGAGACAGAAATCACAAAAGAAATTGGATAGGACTCTAACTAAGGAGTTTCGTAAGGCAATGCAGGAAGTATTCGATTCTGATTCCGATGACGACTATCGTCACAAGATCGATGATGATGACGACGAAATTCAAGATCACCATATTGGGCCTACGGCAACGAGGATCCAAAGTGTAGACGACCATCTCATCTACGACGATCCTTCTGAGAAGAGTGTCAGTGAGAATGGATCAGCAGACTCAGACGAAGGAAGTGTCAAATTCGATGGTGGGTACCTACAACGATTACAGGCTCGTTCAATGCCGCAAGAAGTAAAAAGGATGCTGAGTGGTCGGAATCTGATGAGTCATAAAAGTAGTCATAGCGAGAGCTCTGATGATCTAAGTCTTTCATCCGATGAGGGGGATAACAGGTACCATTCTGTACGTCGTATGCTCAAGAGGAAAAAGGACGGAGAATTAGCAATTGACGATATTGATCCAGCTGAGGTATATGCACAAGCACTCGAAAAGATGAAGGAAAAGAAAGCCTTTACGATTGCTGATTTACGAAAGGAAATGGAAGATGGCTTGAAGCAGCAGCAGAGCAATACCTTCAATAATGATAATAATAATAATGATAGTATTGGTGACGGACTTGGTATTAAGCCAATAGCACCGTTGAGGATCAAAAAATCTAAGATTCCAAAACCAAAAAATAATATTAATTTCGGCACATCTCTGTCGAAGGGTCCTGAAAGTTTGCAACAACATCGTCAGCGATCTGGACTATTATCGTCGTCACTGTCACAACTATCTATAGCTTCTACTGGAAGCAATCGAGGTCTTTTGACAGGAACACGAAAGAAGAAGCTGAATGGACTGGTCGGTTCAGCAGCAGGACTCCCTCCAGGAACAATCCAGGAAGATGATGGAGAGGACGAGGAAGAAGAAGATGCATTTCTAACTGGTGGTAGATTCAACAGTGAAGAATTTGGTGTTAAGGATAGTTTCAAGGGTAATTTTAACAACTACAGGTCCAAAATAGGAGCCAAAGCTCGGTTACCAAATTTACCAAAGTTTTTTGGCAATGCTGCTGGTAGCACTAGCATTAACGGTGCATCCTCGTCGATGGCGGGGTCCATAAAAAATCCTTTCAAGGCAAAGAAATCTTCGCCTGTTGGTGGTGGTTTACTGGATGATAATAATAATACCGGACTTGGTGGTGCATTCCATAGCGATGCAGCTGCTGGAGGAGGGGGTGGTTTTCTACAAGAACCCCTACAGGCACCGGGAACACTAGAAGGAGGCAGGAACAATAATAAACGTGCATATAATATTAGAGGTGGCGTATCTGTCTTGAAAGCTATGGGTAGTAAAGTAAACAACAGTAAAAACCTACTAAGTAAGTTTAAATTACCAGGAGGAGGGAAGAAAAAGAGCAACTTTGGTGGTGGCGGAGGGCTCATGATGGACGATGACTATGACGATGATAACTACGGGGGAGGGGAGATGGGGCTACTAGGACAGTCATAAAACAGTAGCTCATGAATTACAATAAACTACAATACAATGCTACAATGGGCACAATTTCGTGTTTTCACACACACAAAAGTTTTCTGATTGTAATACAAAACACAATAATAATGCCTTAGCTATTTAATTATTAATCATCACTTATCATTATAATTATTCATAATCTTTCTTATTTTCGTTTGCAGTGTGTATATTGGTTTGAAATCAATAGAATATGATTTTTTTCCTTATTTTATTTTAATTAAAGTTCATTAGAACCCATCATCGTCATGATCGTCGTCGCCAAGCCCAGTTCAGACATATAATCCAATATAATTTGATTGCACATGATTATCCAAGATGCACTACCAAAACAAACACCCCAAATTAAAATATTCCAAAAGATGTTTAATGGTAATGGTACGTTCGTTCGTCCTTTCTTTGTTAATAGTAACGAGTATGTTGTATGAGCAAAGAATGGTGGTGCAATAACAACACGAAATAGATTGTACATGATAGCAAATGAAATTTTAGTAATGTAATGTAATTGTTGCGCGGTCGGTCCATTGCAACAATCAAGCTTCATAGCAAGTTCACCAATTAAATATAAATTAGAAAATGGATTTGTTAATTCGCCTAATAACATACATATCATTGCAGATTGATGTCCAGCACCGATAACACGAGCACTTATCATATAAAATGATGTTACTATATGATGTGCTAAAAATAAAACATCATCTGGACTAAAGTCAAATTTAACCAATGTAGGATTCCATCGTAACCATAACACGTTAATCGTTGCATCATACAACATATATGCCGTACAGAATTGTAGTAATGCATCCACAAATTTTTTCCACCAACCTGTAGTTTGGGTGTAGGTATCAATTTTAGCCGCAACATCGTATTTTTCTGTTGAAAAAGCAACAATAAGTCCAGTACAAAGTATTGTAGAATGACATATTCCTGCACAACTTGCAGCACATTCTTTGGATGGTGTACCATCTTCGGGCCAACCCAAATAATTTATTAAAATATATTCTGATATGAATCGACATCCTGTTAAGAATAATGCACTTAGTAATGTAAATGAGATATTGAAATTTGTGAATGGTACATTCACTTTTGGGATACCATCATATATTGTTAACCATACTTTTGCCACGAAAGGTACTTGTACTACTGGTGCTTTATTAGAACCATCGGGAGCACACATAATAATGAATGATTGATATATTGATATATTGATATGTTGTATATTGTATATTGTATATTGTGTATTGTATTGTAGTCTGAATGAGATGTGTCGCGTGAACTACTTAGAGATTGTCTTTATTGCTATCTGATCGGGTATCGGGTCGGAATAATGATTGTGCTGATCGATGCCATTCACTTTTTTATGGGACATAAAGTAGTGTTTGCAATGACAACGGATAACGGATCATTATTTATTGACAAGAATGATGCTTGAAGATTCATTCATCGAATCTCTCACGTGTAATATTACTTTCTTATTACTGTACACTGCTTTTTTGATGACGGAGAAAATTCACGAACATACGTCATAGTACTTCCTCCGTGCACCGTATAATTACCACGCGAGATCGTGAGGGAATTTCACACGATAAAATAATGGAGAGTGAGACGAAAACATCAAAATCATTATTTTTATTTATTTCATGTCGATTCAGAGGATATATACGCTATTATAGTGCCAGAATTCCTCCCAATAGAGCGTGTGAATTATGCGTTGCACGGAGAAAGTATGTTACGTTACTAACGAAAAGCGCGCACCAACCAACAATAAACATTTCTTGTGAAAAACAACATAAAACAAGGATAAAACATAGAACGAAAACTTAGGGGTTTGATAGGTTTTCTCCGTCTGATTGTATTTGGCGTTATTGATTGATCATCGATGCATTGCATTCGCGTTTGTAGACTTTCGACCTATTCGATTGAACATTCATGTGTGTCTCGGGTGCAATGTAAAGTGGCGAGTAGTACTGTAGGCAAGCTGAAATCTTTCTACAAAATAAAATTGTACGCTGACCAATCAGCGACGAGATTTTCAGGTTTTCATGGGAAGAAGTCAAACTAGCTAGCACTGCGTTTCTTAGATTTCGGCAGTCATCATGATAGTACGTGCCGGGCTATGGTTTCAATTATTTCTTCGTCTTCCATTGGCGAGCGTCCCGCAGATAATTCAAACGGCAATAATCATTATGTATCATAGAGTCGAATGAATCAATCAATCGCTCTATCTTAACTTAACGACTACCCAGCTACGTATATCGATACGTCTTTCGTCAGCGAGCAACATCGGCGCAGATTACTATCGCTAACCAGATTTCATGCGATGAGAGCTTACTCTTAGCAAATATATTGTTTGCTGTAACTTCGAAATCGGTGTTCAAACATATTCATTATCCCATATTTTTGAATGACTCGACTGTCTCTCTCTTCTATCTGACTAACTCATAAAATCGAATTCGGAGGATTCATTCTTTATTTACGCTCGGATATATAGCTTCTTCACGTCAAAAATGTCAGATATTGTAACAGAAAATGATGATATCCCTCCTGTCTTCACGTCATCGTTGAAAGGTTCTAGATCGAAAAAATCTCGAGAAGAACGTAAAAAACTGCGTCATAAACGACGCTCGATGGGCGAAAAGAGTAATGATGTGGGAGCTGTAGATGGCACAGGTTTATCCAACTCTGAAGCAGACAAACGTTATATAACATTGCTTGGCCGTAACGAAGACGAATTGTTAGGATTTGTTGCTAAAGTAAACAAGGTATATCAAGATCTTTTGAAACGTCCTGCTCCCTTCATGACCTTTGTCTTCTGTGGTATGCAGTCTTCAGGCAAGAGCACTATTATGGAACGCTTTTTGAATTCGGTTTTGAACATTGTTCAACAAGGAACGGGTACTCGCTGTCCACTCGACGCAACTTGTATCCATGATAGTACTTGTAGGGAGGCCGTGTGCGAATTGTATGGAGATGAACTATATGAAGGTGGAGAAAGTTTGACAGCGAACGAGGTCTTTGAACGAATTACCAATCACAATAAAAAGCTTGGTGATGAAGATCGCTTCAGCACGATGCCTCTATACCTAAACTATAGATCCGCCAATGTGCAGAACATGAGGTTTGTTGATACGCCGGGCATTATCTCGAATCAAGGAACGGGAAAGGATAATCGTGAAGATATCAAAACCATCCTTCGTAGCGAGATGCGCAAGCCGAACACTAAACTGTGTGTTCTTCTCGAGCCGAAGGAGTATGCGACTAATCCAATTCTAAACTTTTGTGACGAGAGTCTTGGAGGTCGACAGAAGTGGATCAATAACGCTACATTTCTAATGACCAAATTTGATAAGCAATTGGACGATGCCAGAACTGCAACCAAGGCGAATGACTTCTTCTCCGAGTTTTTCGACAATAAATGTTATCCACATGTGATAATTACGCCCACTCTTGATATAGAAAATCTTGAGCCCGATATCTTATTTCAGCAACGTACGAAATTGATTCAAATCGCTGATGCGCATGAGAAGGACAAGTTCGAACAATGGCTAGAAGGACATGAGCGTTTTCGTGTCGAGAAGGGAGGTGACGAGCAACCCTTACACAAAGATATAGGGGAAAAGATAGGTTTCCTTACAGCTAAAAACGTGATGCGAGAAATTATGTTAAAGGACACGGTGGAACGACTTCCAGAAGTCATATCTTCATTGAGGATCGATTTAGACAAATGCATCGTCGAAATTGAGATTCTCGAGGATCGAAGGAAATTTAACGATCCTCTAAATCTTCGCAACGTGGTTACTCATATGCTCTTCCAAATCAAAGACCGCATTTTGAATTACCTAGACGGTGATTTGGAACTCTCCCTCAAGTTTCCAGAGAAGCTACAAACGCTCGAGGAAGAGTTAGACGAAGAGGAAGATTCTGACTGGTCGACAAAACCGTTGAACCATCATAGTGAAAAGGAAGACCATTGGCGTGACCGTGTATCAGAGCTTGATGAGTTCCCTGATGAGATTCAAGCGAAAGTTAAATTTCTCGGAGGAAAACAGTATCATAGGGCATTGGTACGCTTCGCGTTTTTTTTATCTTGTTCTTCTTTTAATATGATTATGCCATTATATATCGCATTATGCTCATCAGTTTTTCCTTTTTCCTTTTCTTCACAGGAATTCTTTCGAGTGATCATGATCGAAGCCTTGCCTGATCCTTACCAGCTTCGTGACAAAGTTGCTAATTTGACAGGATTTCTAAGTGGTGGATTGCAGCATGAGAATTGGGAGCGAGCTATGGTTGAAATAACTCGCGTATGTCTGAAGGAGGTTTCTCATCCTGGATTGAACTACGTAGTGAAGCACATTGGATGCATCTTTCGTCGCCTTTTCGCAATAGCTCTGGAAGACATCAAGCACGGAAATGAGTTCTCGGCCGTATTCAAGCAGATACCAACAGGAGTCGAGCGCTTCTTACAGTCTGAATTCGATGATATACTTTGGAAGTTGCTGAAGAATGCCTCAGACGAAGTGCATTCTTCAATGGAGCCAATGTACTCCTCTATTGACCCAAACCTCCCGACGTTCCATTGCAAACGGCTTGTTAATGATACAAAAAAAGATGTTTATTTCGTCAAGAAAGGTGGAGAATATGTGCCGGCTGACGAAGATAACGAAGATCAGTATGAAGAAAGTTGGATTAGCAGTATAAGAGGGAAAGTATCAGCCCTTGTTAATCAATCCAGCAATTCAGCGAAAACATTCCTAAAGGATGAGAATCGAAAACGTGCAACATCTAAGAAATCGTTCCTTCCCGATGAGCGCGCCGCAATGATTACAGAAGATGAAACCGAGTTGATCTTACGACGCTCTTTCGAGTACATCCTTGGCCTCATGGAATTTAATTTGTTTGTGTTTCGATTTCAATTGAACTATCACCTGTTCGAAGGCTTTAAAAAGGCAATCAATATCACCTTAATGACAAAGGTGAATGATGCCGATTGGAACGAATTGATTCGTCCTGATCCTAGTATCGGTCAACGACTTACTGAGCTTAAGGAGCAACGGCAGGGCTTAAAGGAGTCACTTGATGACGTCCTTCGAATGCAACGAAGCATCTAAGCGACTTGATGAAAATTAAATGTTTAAACAATTACTTTAATAAGTGAATACGACAAGAAAAATAGTAATATAAAAAATATAAATAGATTATATGTTATAAATAACAGTCTCTCAGCAGATAGATAGATATAATAAAAAGTCATATATATATATTATGTTCGTTTTGTGTGTGCGTGTGCGTGTGAAATGTGATTGGTAATGGTGTTAAATTCTAATGCTCGATTTTATGCTACAGCAGAACCACGTACAACATTTTTTCAATTTTCCTTATCCCCGTTTTCAGCAACTTCAGATCCCATTTTATCGCTCCCGTCGCCGCCGTTCCCATCGATAATAGTACCCTCAACAGGTGATATCAAGTCTTCAACAATTAGAGATGTATTCATTGAAACGTCCGGTGATTCGACTACTAGTGATTCATTTATATCTCCTAGGTATGGAATCATCCTACCCGACCCATCAGAACAGATAGAACTCGATGGGTCATTTACTTCCTCCACCGTATCAATAGCACTCTCTTCTCCGAGTGGAGATGATGTGTTGTTCGATGCAAGCCAAAGCGCACGTGGCGGAGCTAAATTGGATTGATTTGTGGAAGTATCTAAATCAACTTCTAACATTGCTCCAGTTGCAATGGAATCATCGGCAGGTTGATGTGACTGGGATTCCAAATCATTGTTGCTGCTGTTATTGTTGATGTTGTTGTTCTCTTGACGTGATCTCCTGTTACTTCTTGAGAATGATCTTGAAAATGTTTTTGATAGTAAGTCGTCTAATCGAACTAACGTTTCATCGATGTTGGCAGTTAAAACTTCCGTAGTAGCAGACGAATCCATGCTACCTGGAGTTCCTGGTGACGCAACCATCGTTTCCGGTGTCCCCGTTGACGCAGGGCTAAAGTTTTTGCTACTTAACTTGGCTCGTAATTTAACACGTCTATCATTTTCCTCGGCAATCTTCTCCCAAATCGGACTGTCGAAATTATTGTTACGGTTGCTGGACACGATTGGCGAGGCATCATATGATTCTGATCGAATGCCAGCATCGTCCTCTTCGTCAATAGTAGAAGTATGCATCATGGAAGGACACAATGTTGGTAATTGACACCGACGATCATTATAGGATGGTTTCTTTTTTAATTCGGCCTCCATCTGACGATACAATTGCATATATTTATAGCCCATATAACATGGGGCCAAACAGAGCAGAAGCACCGCCAAGCTAAGTATCCATTTTCCTGACGGCTTCAGTCCATTGTTATTGTTGCTGTTATTAGAATTGTCTTGTGAATCTGCATCCAATTTTGTGCTACTTGTCGCCAAGTCAATCGTTGCTTCATCTTCAAAAGGATTGCTAGAATCAGAAAGTATTGGTTTTTTATCAGGTTCGATATCATCTTCTTTTGTTGAAGCTTCGTTAGGCGTAGCACTAGGACGAATACTCGGAGGAGCCGTACGAGGCACAACGTCTATTTCGTCAGGTTCGTCAGGAAGTTGTAGTATAGCTTCGACCATAGGTTCTAGTAGCTCTATTGGTTTTAGCTCTGGATCATCATCACATAGCCCATATTCATTGCAAGATCCACTGCAACAACTAACGGCTATGTTCTCATCGATACAAGATGCGCTGTAGTCCAAACAAAAGATTGCTGTTACAGTCGTTGTAGCATTGTCATCATTAGACAGCGTAGCAACTGTGCGGCTAGTATTGGTGTTCCCATCTGACCATGCAACGAATACGTATGGTGGCTGATCGGAGATTTCTAATTGAAGATCAGAGTCAACCCAAGAGGTGATTTGTGTCGGTGTTTGGACTCCGTAATCGTCGACGATTATTTTAAGACCTTCTGGTTCAGTTGTTATATCCAATAAGACGATTTCAGGTTGGATATCTCTAGATATCTCAGTCGTTAAACCGTTATCGTCGGTAGCATACATGATAACCTCCAGATAACTGTTCGCTGCGGCAAGGGATCCTTCAGGTTCTGGAGCAGAGAACAGATCGAAGTCATTACCAGCTGTCTTATCCAAAAAGGGATGAAAATGTTCGGCATGATGTTGACGGACTTCCCAAGATAATTGATTGTCCGGGATACGATTCCCCTTGTAATCAAAAGCTTCACCATTAAGACGAAGGATTTCTCCCACACTGAATAATTTTCCCTCAGCTGGTAAAAAAATGGTAGCAGTTGGTGGTTTTCCAACCACCACCGTGATAGAAGTCTGTTGTGCTTGGTCTTCTTCGTCTGTTACTACTAAGGTTACCCGGTATTCTCCCGCTTCGTCATATACGTGACTTGGACTCTTACTAGTAGTTGAATTATTCCCATCCCCAAAGTCCCACTTGTATATTAATTCATCCCCATCAGGGTCTGAAGACCCACTCCCATCAAATGTAATAACGTGTCCCACCAAGGTCAGATTCGATGATTCGTCTACAACATCATACAATTGTTCTTGTGAAATGAGCATAGCGCTACTACCATCGTTGTTTTCCTCGCTACTGTGTTTGATTTCGATCTTAGCCACCGGTGGTAGGCCTACATTCCCCGTAAATCGAATCCGAATGATCGAATCGGTATTCCCGTACTTAATGACGTAAAGAGCCTGTGTATCTATCCATTCATGGTAGTATAGAGGAAGAAAAAAATATTATGATACCGAATTTCAGAAGAAAAAAAAGGAAAGCAGAGCAGAGCAAAGCATTGAGTGAATTATCATTCATTTGAACTTGAAAAAAACGGTATATTACACATTCTTCCACCTTACTTTTATATGGGCCGAAGAACATGTCGACCATTCGTGCTTCATTGATATTTTCGTCTCTTTTATGTATAGATTCGTAAACTATAAAATAGAAGCAGAAGCAGA
>Ga0115007_10002696_pt1 | contig 10847 bp, 6 predicted proteins | sample ArcOceMetagenome_2_FD_87166 | JGI IMG/M metagenome (GOLD analysis project Ga0115007, IMG submission 87166) | Marine eukaryotic phytoplankton communities from Arctic Ocean - Arctic Ocean ARC135M Metagenome | ecosystem: Environmental > Aquatic > Marine > Oceanic | place: Arctic Ocean | collected...
ATGATGGCGTTGTTGCAGTGGTCCCCGGAAGCGTCGTTGCGTTCTTGTCTACTAGTATTGAATTATTGTTATCATACATATTTTTGCTTGATGATGAGAGACAAAAGTGCCATCGTGGCAATAAACGATTATAGAGAGAGGCCGCAATGTATCTACCACGAATACGATTACCGGATGTGATTATGCTACCAACTTCGATATTTTGGGAAGAATTATTGTTGTTGTTGTCCCCGAGCTGAGGACTATTCCCACCAATAGGATCGGATGAAATCAACTCCCAATTTTCATTCAATAATGTATACCCAGTTTTGTTGAAAAACATCATAGTAGGTCGAATATTCGCTTCAACAGATAGAGTAATAATATTCGGATATTCATGTAACATGTTTTGTAAAAAGATACTGTTGCTATTGTATCTATTATTATTAGATATATATCGTTCTTTTGTTGACGAAGGTTGTTGTGTTGTTTCGTTGGTCGTCATACCCCAAATATTGGCCAAGAAGTCGACAGTAGGAATAATATTCTGCTCGAGATTTAGTGAATAAATAGCTGGACACTTTGCAGCTATCCGAACTGCCAAGAAAGGTCCGATAGAATTAAAATATTCCACCTTTGATTTCAAATTAGTTAGGCTAAGACCCAATATCTGTGGATGTGACGATATACATTTCTTGAGTAGAATTTTCTGATCATTTTTGTTACGTTCGTGATCGTAGAAGATTTCATGCCACATGAAATCCATGGTGGGTTTCAAATTCTGTTCTATCGATAGACCTAATACAGAACCATTCGAGGTTTGTACGACCTTCGCTAGTTGTGTTGCATTCAGATCACAACCTGTGGCGAGAAATTCCATACGAGGTTTCAGATTGTTTTCGACGGATAAATTTAACAAATTACAATGTGCCATAATAATCTTGCCAAGAATTTTCTTCGATTTCGGTAATTCTTCGTATGTTACTGTCGTTGTCGTATCTACTTCTTTTTGATTATTCAAGATACTCTCTAGATAGCCCAATACTGAATGGAGCTGTGAAGGTGCAAGTCCGAAGACAAATGGAGATGATATTTTCAATCTTTTCGCAGCGCTAGAGGAAAGCCCGGTGTATTTCAAAAGAATATCTTCCACAACCTTTAAGCTTGCTCCTGCCTTCCCAACTTTTTCGATGTCGATGTCCGTGTCGTCGCTACTGTGACTGTGAAAGCTGTCGTTATCAATATCATTATTTTCATCAATATTATTTGTCTTCTTCTTTTTACGATTTGTTGTATAACCAACACCACTTGATAATAATAAGGCAGGATTACGCTCTACGGCTTGCAAGAATAAATCTCGTCCCCATAATTCCAATAAAAAGTCTGATGTTGGTACTAAAAAGCTACTGACAGGTTTACGTAATATCCGAGGTGAATCTTGTAATATCTTCCTAGAAACCTGTCGAGGTAATTCCAATCGTTCATCTAAAAAATCTAGAACGGTTATAACTTGTTGTTGTAATGTAAATGTATCACCATCACCATCACCATCGTCATCAACAATATCGCCACCATCGTTACTTCTCTGTGATGATGGTTGGTGACTACGATTGGCGTGATATAAATAATTTCGTGTCTTTTTCCATTCATTATTAACTTTTTTTCTTTTGTTGTTGTTTTTATTTCTGCTGCTGTCATCGTCACATGTCTCAGTAATATCGTCATCATTGCCATCCGATAGTAATGGTTTTGTTGTTAGTGGTGGTGGTAGATCGTATCGTTCTTCCAAAATTGACATGATACTTCGAACTTGAGCAGTGTTGACGCCGCGTTTATTGTTGCTCTTATTAATATTACCGATAACATTAGTGGCAGTGACGACGACATCGTCATAATTTTCGCTGCTCTCGGTTGTAAGTGTATTGGCGTATATCTGAAAGAAAGAATACCGTCGTCGTCGTTCTGTTAATGATAATATAGATGATGCTGATGACGATGATGCAAATCTTGATGGTTTGTTCGCATTCGGTCTATCAGAAAATTGTACTGTGTTTATCGTCGTAAAAGAAAACTGCGAGAGGGCAAAGACCTTCGGAATATTATTGTTAACATTATCATTAACATTGTCATGATACCACCATTGTTGAACGAAGAGGAAAATTAACATTACAATATTCGCTCTGCAACAGCGACCATTCATGTTCCGTTTCGTCGTCGTCGTCATCGTTTTCGTCATCGTTTTGGAAAAATACCGGGTTTTTTTTCTTTTCTTTTTTGATCAAGTATTTTAAGGTGGCGAATTGTATTATACGCTCAATATAAGTTAGCAATCGATCCTCTCATTTTAGAAACATCATTATAACGAGAAGATGTAACGTTATCTGATACCGATTTGAGAGTTTAAGTTACAATGGACGGTGATCAGAAAATGTTTTGAACCAAGAATCAATCCTTTGATGATGAAGAATGGATCTGTTATCTGTTGTTTTCATGTGTCAAGCAAATATCATTATCATCGCTATCAACAAAAATCAAACATCAATTTTTTATGTCATGACGTCATACTCGTGACTAGTCGTAACTCCTGTACAAACTATACATTATACGAAATACTAGTACCGGCACTACCGTGAGACGTGGAAAAGTATGTGAAAACTTACAGCAGTTACAGTGTATCGTGTGCTGTCGTGTCGTCACATTTTGCGCTTTAAAATAAATTCCTGACCAGTGACCGTGAGCAGTATTTTGTCGATATGCTCGTGACGATGATGTATTTTCATTCCTTCTCATTATCATTGCAAACTAAAAGCAAATCTCTTACAATACCTTTAAACCTACTCGTATTAACATAACAAAACGTTGGATCAGCTAAACGAAAAACCAAATAAGATATAATATAGCGAAATGAATTCACCATCAAGGAATTATCCCACATACATGGCAACATCTTCTGCCGTTGCTACCAATGCATCTCCTATTACTGCAACGAATGTTGTTGCTCTACCAAAATCTGTCATTTTCGGTACTGCCGGAATTGGTGGATGTTTAGGTTGGTGTGTTGTTCATCCGTTCAATACAGTTGCTGTTCGGTCAAATTTAGCCAGTGCAAGTGGAAGAACATTTTCATTGAAGGCCATGCTAAAAACAAACGGATTCAGAAGTTTGTATGATGGACTTTCGGCTGGAGTGGCACGACAGGTCTTTTACGCAACAACTCGTTTTGGATTATTCGAAACCTTCAGAGATATTCTCCATGAATACCGCGGAAAGACAGATTTTGCGTCTCGTGTTGGAGTTGGTGCTATTACTGGGGGTATTGCAGGTAGGTGACTTACGAATCTTCCGACAATTTTTATCTACGATGAATTGTTTTTTCTCTCTCTCTTTTTCCGACTGCAGCATCCGTATAATGTATATAATGTATATAATGTATAACCTTGTTTGACTAACGCTTCCTCGTTTTTCTATTTTTTTTAGCCTATATTTCCTGTCCCATGGAAGTTTGTGTGATTCGAATGTCCAATGATTCTAGTTTACCTGTCGACGAACGTAGAAATTACAAATCCCTTCCCGATACCTTCACCCGAATTATGAAGGAGGAAGGTGTTGCCGCATTTTGGAGAGGTTCTCAGCCGTTTGTTGCCCGAGCTATGATGGTTGGTGTTTTTCAGGTCGCTACTTTAGATCAGTTCAAAGACTTTTACGCACAACAACTCAGTCAAAAACGAAACTCTATTTCTAATGTGTTTTGTGCGGCTATGACAAGTGGGTTGATATATTCTATAGCGACAATGCCACTCGAGGCTGCAAAGAATCGTATGGCTAGTCAAAAATCAGATCCTGTTACCGGAAAGCTCCCGTATACAGGTACATTTCAAACTCTTAGTAAGGTTTCATCGGAGAGTGGTTTCTTAGCACTTTATAATGGATTCGCTCCATACTATCTTCGATGTGGAGGACATACAGTGTGCATGTTTGTGTTCGTTCAAATGATGAGGGATATGTACAAGGCGAAGGGCATGTAAAATCACATGTATATTTGACAGTCGATTTTTGAATTATAGAAAATTTAATTTTCTATTGTATATTGTATATCTTTAAGTAGTGGATAATAATTATTCATTAGACTATGCTACAATATCTCTGTACAATTAATTGTATTCGGCAACCAAATAAGTTTATGACATATATTATTTTTAGTTCGGAGAACACTCTGTAGCAGATATATTTATTTTCCTGTTATTGGATTGGGCATTCCATCTTCAAACACGTGGTTGGCAACAACAGATTCGAGCATATCTCTACTACGTACTTTTGCACCCATTTTGATGCATAGCATGTAGGCCCCGGCAAGTTTTCGATGCAAAGTATATACCTCTTCTGGTGGAGGGCTTTGGAGGGAATAATTATTCAATATCCATCAACAAAATGATGAGGGAGAAAAGTGATAAGGCCATGTGAGAGGTATCATAAGAGTCCTTCTTAAATAAGAAGATGAATACGATTCGATTCATTATTCACCAGAGAAACAAAAATACTTTTTACTTACGTTAATCGGTGCCTCAAAAATGCGGAAGTATGCTCACTCATACGAGATGATATTCTAGACCCTTGAAAGTCGAAGGGTTCGTCTTTCCAAAAAGGTTCACCCACCGTGAAGCCGCTGAGTTTGTGAGCATTTAACATGATTTCATTTTCTTCTCCAGTTAGAAAATTCATTTTTCGTGATTGTGCCATAAGTGTTTCCTCATCCCGATTTGCTGATGCCCAAACGATTCGTAAATACCCATCAACGAAAGATTTTGGAAATTCACGAGTAGCACCGAAATCGATCAATGTGGTTGTACCAGTGCCTACATCGTAGAGAAAGTTACCCCAATTGGGATCTGTTTGCATTAGTCTCCATTCAAATAATTCTTGCATTGTGAGATACAAAATAGTACGTCCGATACGATTTCGTTCCTCTTGATTGAGATGGGAAACCTTGTCGATAGTTCCACCTGGTGCAAATCCTGTGGTAATAACTTCTAGCGTAGTGAGATCTTCGAAGGTATCTGGAACGACAAACTTATTTTCTTGAAGAACCGGATCGGAATTCACCAATGTTTGAAATGTCTCTTGATTTGCCATTTCATTTATGTAATTGCATTCGACCTTGAGTTCATCACGACCGACTCGAATTACATTTTCAATGAACAAACCCTTAGGTGCAAGTCCGCTCATTTTGACTAACATCGCTAGATTTCCCAAGTCAGATTCAATCGAATTGGCAACTCCAGGGTATTGAACTTTTACCACTACTGGTACATTTTTTCCGGTATCTTTGTCAATCACTGTTGCACGGTGCACCTGCCCAATTGATGCGGCCGCAAAGGGTCTATCGTCAAAGGAAACGAACTTTTCTCTCCACATATTGTCGTTGTCACTTCCGTCGCCCAACTGAGATCTAAGTTGCTCGACCAGCTGGTAGTTTGGCATGGCATCGGCACCTTGACGTACCTGTTTCAATGCCCGTGTCAGTGCGGGTGGTAGAAGTGACTCGTCCTGTATACTCAACATCTGTCCCATTTTGAGGGCTGCTCCTCGCATTCGACATAATGTTGCTGCTAGTCGATCAGCATTAGCATCCGTGGTCAAAACATTAGATGAACCACTACCACCACCCACTACCCTTGAGCCAATTTCACCTACAGCTCCCCAAGCTAATCCTGCACCTAAACTAGCAAAACCAAACGCTCTACCAACTCTCGAGGAGGGAACAGGCCTCCCTTCTCGTAAGTGCTCTGTTGTTTCTCCAACCGAGACGTTGATCGTTTCTGTCTCATTGTTATCCAGTGCGATAGTGGATGTAGTGGTAAATTGTGTTTGTGATTCATCTATCGTGCTTTTTCCATCGCTATTAGATATTCGCGAGTCGTCTATATTACTGCTGAGTAAATCATTCAATTTCTCGTTTGTTGACGCTGGCGATGATGTCCTTGGCGTTGGTTGATAATGGAATAGATACGGATTTGGAATATCCTCTTTGTTTGTCGCTTCTGATGTTAGACTAGCGTTGGAGGTTTTTTCTTGTTGTTGTAGTTGTCGTTTTTTTCGTAGCTGAGATTCGTAGGGTCCCGTTCCGCTGTTGTTGTCGTTCGAATAGGAATATGTGTCGTTGTCGTTGTTGTTGTTGTTGTTGTTGTCACCAATATTCGTTGATGGAAAAGCTTGTCGTAATGTCGACCAAAGAACTTCTTGAGATGGAGGATGTGGAAAGGACGAAGACGCCGTAAATGTACCCACGGTATGACGGGCCTTGGAAGATAGATCAGCACCGTGATACACAATACGTTGAGTAGCGACACTTGTCTCTTTTGTAGATTGTTGAACGAACGCCGATGCGACAAGCCTAGCTCCTGCCGCTACCTTCATCCAGCTGTTGGCGCCACCGCCACCAGATCCACTACAAACCATTATTATTTGGTCAGTGGCATGTATTCACGTGCAGAAGCCAATTGGAAATGTTGTGCCATCATCCATCATCCATCATCGATTTCAGATTGATTTGTGTTTTGTGTTTTGTCGTTTTGTCGAAAGAAAAGTATATGAGTCAGCGTGAATCGAGTCAGTCGTGAGTCATAAAGGATGACCCTGTCAAATCTTTTCAAATCTATACAGGCAAATTTAATCTCTAGATTCTATGTCTCTATGCTCATCAGCTCATCACAACAACCAACAACCTCATTTCAACTCTAAGTGGAAATGAACTAGTAGGGCAAGGTCGCGGGGAACCAACGATAAAAGAAAAAGAAAGTATCACATAGATAGAAGTACACCATAATGGATGCTGATGATAAAATAACGGTACATCCACCTCAGGTCCAGGTCCAGGGCCAGAGCAGTAGCGTCGACAACAACAACAACAACAACACCATCATCGAAATGTTAGACGATAATAATAATAATAATAATCATGCCAATGATCAGACTTTATTAGAAAAAGTAGAATCTGATGATACAAAACAAGAAGTCACACAATCATTTCCACCATCCCATATTTTAGAGGATGGTCGTCTTGTTTTCTTGCCCCCTCCAAACGCAATGGAACGGTCTAGATTTTTTGAAAGATCTATTGCACGTCATGGGTTGTTACAGGCTGATATGAACAAAAATTCTTCCAGTAAGACTAAAGAACAAAACGTAAAGAAAATATTAGAGGAAGATAATAAAGAACAGAAAGATGATAAAGAAGACGACAAAAATGATAATAAGACCACGCTAAAAATTCATCCACTGGCCGTTGCATCGGCACGACTTCAATCAAATGGTCTTAATGAATTAAATCGCGCTATTAATTTAGCAACATTAGTCAATACGGGAGAATTCTTTTCTTATACCAATGTTGTTGATCCATCTTTTGAGGCAGATGCGACCAGCAGTAATACCAATAATAGTAACAGCAATAAATCATCCACCACCAGTGGTGCTGCTGCCGCTGCTGCTGGTTCGTCATCGGCATATTATTCTGTGGAAGCCACAGCTCAACGAACTGAGGCATTGTTTTCATTAAAACGCAAACGAACACAGTTCGAAAAGGCATCACAAGTTTTAAATCGACATGAAAGAAGACTTTGGGCTGGTATTCAAGCTCAACATGTTATTGATCGACGTTTATTTCAATTGAGACAGCAATGGAGGTTAGTAGCACCGGAACATGGTACACGAGCACGGTTGCATGCAGCAAGAACGAACGAGGTGAGCTTTTTCACATACTGTAACCAATTCATAACACGTTTCGTCCAACAGATAATGATTTTTTACCTTACATTTTGGGTATGATGTATTTCTGAGGTCTAACTTTCTTCTTCCCATTTTTCGCTCACTATGTTGAATTTTTGTCTTGTGCCATTGATATCTGTATTATCAATAAAAATAACCTATAAATGATAACGATGATAATAATTATTATTATTATAGATCATTGCAGTCGATGTCGATGTGTACGATCGGGATCGTGTTCATGGTGGTAACCAAGCGCTGATGGGCAGCAACAAGTCCAAAGTTAGTTTGGCGGGACGATTAGCTAGTCGGGTGCCTCGGTTTGCTACCATTGAATTGCAGGATACTTTCAAAGTTAAATATCGAGGTAAAAATGCTACAGTGAAGAATAAAGATTCTGATGAAGCTGCAACAGAATCAAATGTGTCAAAAAAGGAAAGTCCTTCCGATGACAAAGAGATGAAAGATGTAGAAAAGAATGAAAAACAGGATTCAGATAAAAACAATCTTCATGACGACGTCGATATGAAGGATAGCACCTCGGAAGAAACAAATAACACTCCAGTAAAAGAATCGAAAGAAATCGAGGAAGATAATTTTGCTACAAAATTTACCAGAGCGGAACCATTTGCAATTGCTGATCCAACCTTGGGCAGAGTGATCGAAAATTTTGATCCATCGAAGATACCAATGCTAAACATGCAACTGGACATTCAAAAATCTTCAACTGGATTCTTACAATCAGCCTGCCTAGAGCCCATGACAACACTTTCTTCCAGTGCTTCTGATAAATCCTCTAGTGCTGCCGATGCCGGCGACGATAAAACAAAAAACGACGAGGAATTGCTCATTTCCTTACAACATTCGCTCTTTTGTGCTAATCTTTTTGAGTCAATGCGTAGTGAATTGGATCCTGATAATATTAGTAATAACGAGAAGAGAGGAAATCAAACGAACAATGCCTTTTCTCCAGTACGTCAGAAAACATTACAAAGCATGGCTTGGTTAGCTTCGGAAAGTGAAGAGAACTATGTTGCACCTCCTTCCTTTCTGGTGGGAAGTAATGCTGGTCGGGGCTTAGCCGCACTTTCAGTTGTTCATTGTCACGAAGGAGAAGTCAAAGTCCAACTTGATTCGGAATATCAACTTTGTTTGAAGTTAGTAGAAGCCAATGCCGAAGAAACGATTGCATCGCCATCACAGCTCAGACGGGAAAGTCAAGTCGGTATCTCTAAAGATAGCAAAAATAGTGGAAGTCAATCTCCTGCGCAATTGCATGCATTTTGTCGTGCCTTATTATTGTATGCCCAGGATGTCTACCATCGACATTCATTGTACTTACATGAACGAGAAAAGAAGAAGAGAGAAGATGAGGCTGTCAAAGGGGAGCCACGCGGACTAGCTCGAATCAAAAAGGAAGACGCACCAGAGCAAGCTCGAATATTGCAGTCTTGTGTTAGCTTAGGATCGAAGATGTTATTTGAAAAACGAATACGAAAATCTCTGTCGAGAGTATCAAAGTGGCTTATGGATAAATACGGTGAAAAGTTGTCTGTTGAATGGTTGTCCTTGTCGATATTTGATTTGCATTCCAAATTTACAGTTTGTTGTCGTCAACTAATCGTTGATGGATTAATTTCTCGTGACAACCTTACTATTACCAGAATAAGTGATTCAGAAGATTTTCGGAAAGCTAACTTCCATACTGAAAAGGAATTCGAAATATACCTCAAATTGGAACTTCGTCGACAAATGTAAAATGAAATAGTTTTTTGGACGCTCTTATTGTTAGCTACGTACTACTTTATTTTACTACACCATCTACAACAATTACTCGAGTAGCATTATTTTCTGCTAGGGCTGGCATATCTTTAAAATAAAATTAAAAGATTTTTAGTATTTATCGGTTTCTTCATTCTTAGTAGTAGTAGGATGAAATATGAGTAGCAAACTTGAGTATTTGAAGAAGCAAGAATCAAATGAACTATAAAACGACTAGAATGTCAGAATTTCAAGTACGAAGACATATAACGCCCCAAATACCTGTAGAAGACTCCATTTATTGATAATCCCATCGTTATCATCATCGTCAGCGCCAAAAAGATCGCCGATACGACTACCCAACTCTTTCAGCTCCCGTTGGATTTCGATGGAAGTAGAGATGCGATCATCGTATTTGTTCTGTTCCTTGAGGAGGCAGATGATATCTCCCATTGCCTCAGCTGCCATTTTCGCATTTAGTGTAGCGATTTCAATATTTAAATTCTGATCCTGGTTATAATCATGATCAAATTCCTCACGTAAAGAATTTGGATCAGCTTCAGTTTCAGCGTTAGCGTTAGCGTCGGCATTTTCCATGAGGACGGTTTCCAACTTTGTACTGAGATGCGTAATCATCTTTGAATCGATCTCTATCATAAGCTCCATCTCAGCCGCTCCTTCCATAACGATCTCGAGTCCCTTCCGTAATTTAAGAATTTCGTCCTCTTTCTCCTTTAGTATATCCTCATCATAACCGACATTGTCGTCGATTTTATTGTTGTTGTTGTTGCTGTTGCTGTTGATGTTGCTGTTGCTGTTGCTGTTGCTGTTGCTGTTGCTTCTTGTATCGTCGTTAATGTTGGCTGTCATCATGCTGGATGTTGATTGCATGGGATTGTGTTGATTGAAATGTTGATCTGTTGAAATTGAAAAAAATGAAGGCCGCACGAAGCTTATTTCTTTTCCGCCTTTTGACGCCTTGTAACAAACGTTGTAGTGACACAAAGTGTGATCCTTGAAAATGCCATCTCTATTAAACACTGCAAATTGTTATATTCAATATGGCAATAGACTTGTGTTTCTTCTGGAGATATGAATACCTCTTCTTCTTATCATAGCAACTATTCTTAAATACAGACACAGACTCATCATTAATCACAATACAGATTGTCTTCCCCCTGCTAAATATAACATGTTATTTATTATTATAGTACCTCCTCCCTCTTCGCTGCTCGCTGCCTTAAAAACGCTAGCAAGACAATGTTCAACCCACCAGATTACCATCCCTGCCAATAGGAACATACCACATATGCATCCTTGCTTTGTATCACACCATGATTTCGAGC
>Ga0115007_10002697_pt1 | contig 10844 bp, 5 predicted proteins | sample ArcOceMetagenome_2_FD_87166 | JGI IMG/M metagenome (GOLD analysis project Ga0115007, IMG submission 87166) | Marine eukaryotic phytoplankton communities from Arctic Ocean - Arctic Ocean ARC135M Metagenome | ecosystem: Environmental > Aquatic > Marine > Oceanic | place: Arctic Ocean | collected...
CCCCAAATATTTCTCCCAGAGTAGATCTTGTCGCATAATTCGAGTACTTTACCGATTGCCATGTGAGTACGCTCAAAAGATGCGGAAGAGCTCCTGCATCTTTTCTCCTGCATCTTTTGCGCTCCTATTTTACTGCTCTCAAATCGGACAATGCTCGATGTGTGTGGTACATGCATTGATATGATATGCACACATGTATGTATCCCTCCCTCCAACACCTTGCCAGCCTTAGAGAGTCCATCCTTCACGCGGTTGGCGTTTTACCCATGTTTGACTGGTTTCGTGGCGGTTCAGTACTCAGTGTGGTGCTAATGTATGAATGATGAATGTGAATGTGAACATCTAAATGACTTTTGTCTGGTCGTTTGTGGGTGACCTTGTTTGAAACAAAGTCCAAACGAAGAAAAACAAACGCTTGGGTGGAGGCTTTCCATCAAAAGTCAAGTGGTCTCAGCGTAAGACATGTTCCTGCTTAAAGTCCGACCCAAAAAATGTGAGGGACCGGGGGAGGGCACACCCATTTGCTACACTTTGCATGTATTCAAAATATCTTCTATGATAATAACACCACCTTGGTTTAATAACAGTGCATAAACAATACAAGCACTGCCAATTAATTGCGATAATACGGTCCATTTCCATTTATTAATTATATAATGCAATACATTGACCATGTCGATATTATAGTCCCTTAACAATGTAAACCTAACTCCACAAAACAATATAAATTTGAACAACAAACTTAACAACACAACATACATCGGTGTCACTAAATAACTTGCATCGTTTATACATTCATTCAGTGAAGCAAAGACAAAATTTTGTTTATTCATCCCCCAAAATTGAATTGGTATTACAACCAATGTAACAGCAGCAACAACAGCATCGGTTAATATTGTTAAACATATTTCCACAGCTATATCGACACGGGCACGGACCCTCGCAGAAGTTCCACGATACACAGTAATTAATATATGTCGATTTAATAATGACACAAGAAAACCATGCCTGACAACGTCCACCAATACAATAAATACAAGTGTTGTTGGATCACTTGTTAAACCAAACATAACAATACGGAAAAATTCCTTGAAAATGAAAACAATAACATAGAAAAACAAAAATGAAAAAAAACAGGTCAATTTCAATTATGAATAATCATTATTCTCCATTTGTCAACTTACTCCAAGTGCCAATGTCCATGCACCACCAACACGTGCAATGGACTCATCTTCTTTACTCTGATCAGCTCGAGCTACTGCTCGAGCTAAAGTTACTTCACCCATTGTTTGAAAAGCCAAACGCAATGGTCCAAGTAACAAAGCATACAATGGAGCCCAAGATTTCAAATCAGAACTCTTTTGTATTTCTGTAAAACCCCATAAATAAGCCAAAAAACAAGGATACAACAAAAACGACGACATTAATGCGTATCCGGTTTTGAATGCTTTGTTACAAATTTGTAATCTGAGTTTTGAAAAGCTTAGGCGCATTCTCATTTCAACACGTTGTCTTTTAGTGACCACAGAACCATTTGACGAATGCAACGTGTTTTCAGATCCAACTGAGAAATGCCTTGTTCCATGTTTGTTTTTGTTTGCTTGAAAGGAGGAATTTCTCTTTCTTTTTGTTGTTTTTGGGATACTAGTGCCACTCTTCACATAACCATTCACGTTGGATATTGGCTTCGCCATTTTATTAATACTACTAGGTGTAGTTCCTACTTTTGTAAAATGTATTGGTCGAACTTCAGGATGAGTAGGACTATCTGATTCTTTGTATTCCCAGACACTATTGTCTTCCTTTGATGCGTTTGATGCGTTTGATGCGTTTGATGCGTTTGATGCGTTTGATGCGTTTGATGCGCTTAGTTCGCTTAGTTCGCTTAGTTCGTTTGATTCGTTTGATTCGTTTGATTCGTTTGATTCGTTTGATTCGTTTGATTCGTTAGATTCGTTAGATTCGTTAGATTCGTTTGATTCGTTTATTACATTGTTTACGTCCTTTGTTTTATCAGAGGGCACATTTGTTTTATCCTTCGTCTGCAACAGACACGATGAAATTGTTTCATTATTTGACCTGCCTCTTGATGAATGCGTCGGAAAAGATGGTTCTCGAGATTGAGATTCATTAACTTTGCAAAGTGGTGAAAGTTTGTTAATATTATTAGCAAGTTCAGACATTTCTATCACAATGCTTGCTGGTGCACTTTCTTGCCCGACATCACCTTCCATGCCGTTTAATACATATGCAGAATCCTCTTCCTCTTCCTCTTCCTCTTCCGAATCCTCTTCTGCCGAGGATGACATTTCTGGCCCACCTCTTCCATTGTTTCCTTCGTCGATGTCCATTTCATGCTTCTCTTTCTTCACATTTGCAGTCAATGATGATGTAGCGCGTTTCGCATCGACGGTTTCGGTTAATACCGCGGGCAATGTTGTTGCTGCAGTCTCCACTCTTCCACTTTTTCTCCTCGCATTTAATGATTTTCGAATTGATTTTCGTACAAATTTCGCCAATGGTTGATTTTCAAGGCGAAATTCAGCTGTATGATCTTGACGACGACGACATGCTCGCATTAGTCTTCCAACAGCTTCCGTGGACAAATGGGGCAATACACTTTTACGAAAATTATGTGATGAGATTGCAAATGTTTCTACTTTGTTTGAAACCACAACAACCGAAGCTGATCTCAAATGATCCACCCCATCTTCGGTCAACAATGCAACCTCACCAAAATAATCTCCCCCATGCATTCGACATATTTCTACTTGTTTGATTGCTGACGGCCGTCGATGTTCTTTTGGTTGTTCTCTCTTTTCTTGTTGCTGTTTGTTTTTCTTGTTGCTGTTGTTTTTTCTTGGGTGTGTTATTGTTATTGTTGATGTTGTTGATGTTGTTGATGTTGTTGATGTTGTTGATGTTGTTGATGTTGTTGATGTTGTTGATGTTGTTGTTGATAATCTTTTAGCATATTTTGTTTTGGTTTGGCATTGGACAGAGACTGCACCTTGCAGTATAATATAAAATTTCCCCCCAACTTCACCTTCCTTGCAAATGTATTCACCCTGTACAAATGAACGTGGTTGCATCACCAATTGCATTCTTGCTTTCACTTCTGGGTTAATGCCATGGAATAAACTGACTTCATCCATTACAACACTGTGTTCATCAATGGCACTGTTTTTCATCCATTGATTAACACTTTCAATACTTCTTCCTTCATGTTTCATTGATTTCATCCAAGCACCTTGAATCATTGATGCCGCTTTGAAGGTACGGTACCCCCCCCACGTGTGTGTTCTTAAACCATGTCTGATTGCTACCAACGTCAAACACAGAAGGGAACAAGTAAAACCAACACCCATTGCCAATAAAACATTGTATTGTCTCATGGATACACCAAGTACATGTGCTGCTGACAATCCAGGCAGCAATACAGATGCAAGGGAAGTAAACATTGCTGTCAACAGGGGTAGATGCGTTGTATTGTGGTACCATGTTGCAGGAACAATGGCAAGACTTGACAAGATAAGTGGCAGTGTACACCAAAAATAAATGGGCGATGCATTGCTTGTTATAGGACCTGGCCTGATTTGATAATTCGTGGTGGTACCGTTTGTGGTGGTGCCGTTGGTGCCGTTGGTGCCGTTGGTGCCGTTGGTGCCGTTGGTGCCGTTGGATGCGATCGAACGATCAAGAGGCAACAACGGAATCGACCAGACCACTGAACAAAAGAAGACAGGCACCACAAAAAACAACACCAATGAATGGGCAAACGTTCGATTCCGCTGTTTGCCACTTAGTTGCGAGGCAAGAAGATGCATATCTGTTTTTCTTACTTCGTAACGTGTACCAAACACCGCAACAAGGACATCTCGAAATGTTTCGCTACGTAAAAGGCAACATACTTTTGGTTTTCTTCTGTTTCTTTTCTTAGCGGCACCACGAGCTAAAGCTGTGATCGATCCTCGCCGGTGTCTTTTGCGTTTCTTTCTTTTCAATGGTGCTCGAAGTGATGGTGTGGCGGCGGCGGCGGCGGCGGCGGCGGCGGTGGTGGTGGTGGTGGGTGATTGTACAGAGGGCGTGGACGTTTGTTGGTGTGATAACGATCCTCGCCTGCCTTTGTCTATGGAACGATGGTCTCGACCAAAAAATCGTTGATGTTTTTTATCGTTTGCTCTGTCCCATTCCGCCACCATGTTTTGTTTTTGGGTGGCGGTGGGCGTTGACGGGGGTGGAATTGGGGGCGCAGTGAACGACAAGACGGGTGTTCCAGACATTTCCATGGTGACTTTGGTCGATTTCAAACGTAGTCATGGTAGGTCATGGTTGACCGACAATGGACAAAGTTGGACGTGTTTGTTCGAGGATTATCGTCAATGCAAAAAAGTCGTTATTTTTTGGAAAAATGAAACGGCTTTAAAAGTTTGCTGGCTGGGCGTTGAAAAATTGGTATTTTTTGGCTATTTGGAGGGGGGGGTGTGGGGTCAAGGCCATTTCGATTTTCACCCCATGGAGTCAGGGATTGCCAAAGTGTAGCCACTTGAAAATTTGCGCGCCATCATCTCATTTATTTTTCAAATAATCCACTGCGATGGCAACCGCGTCGCCACTTCTTCCTGCTGTTACAACACCGCTTGCAGCCCAACGTTCCCTCAACTCGTTGCGGTCTCAGGAAGACAACTGCAGCCCCGCCAGCAACGCTTCCTATGGAACAGAACAGTATTCACCCACCGATGATTCATCGTTGTCGACGCCTAAATATTCCAATTTGAGAGAGTCGGAGGAAGACTCCCCAGACACTGTCATTGTAGCGTTTTCACCGTCACCGGACCGCAACAAAGAAGAACCATCACGCACGCTTAATTTCAACGACCCCGAATCCCATCTTGCCGCCAAAGATTGGAGAAAAAATGGTGTGTTAATACCCATGGAGGACGGAAAGACACCGTTGATAAGTTCCAGCAACAAAACAAACAAAAAGGATCTCGACGAGCTTCCTGCCTTTAAATCAGCAATTATTTGTGTCATTCCTTTGTTCATGGGTTACGCATGCCTTTTTTCTTTGCAGGGCAAAATTAAAGACGCCTACGGCATTACAACACACAGTGCAAAATTCGATCAATTTGGCAACGCTGTGTCGTTTTTGTACATGGGTAATTTAGTCTTTCGTTTTGCCCACAACATATTTTTCTTTTGCTTCAGTCCCCGCATTCGCGTCTTAATTGCCATGTTGTGCATGGTTGCGTCATTAAACTTGTTGTTGTGGGGTGTCTTTGTCTGCAAATTAACACATACCTTGGCCTGGGTCTACGGGGCTTATGGTTTGGGGGGGGTGGCGGTTGGATCGTTTGAAGCCAATCTGTTGTCTTCCATTACACCGCTTGGCCACCAAACAAAATTGTGGGCAACTTTGGGTACGTAAAGTGGTTGAAGAGAATAGCGTTCGTTTGATTGTCTTTGATTTCTATACCTTTTCTAAACCCTTTCTTTTTTCTTTTTTTCTTTTTGATCTTTTGTTGTGTTACAGGTATTCCAATCGGTGTCGCCGCCATTACAATCGGTGCGTTTGGTGCAATGGCGGCCGGAATGCCCGTTGAATTCGTGTATGGCTTTGTTTCAATTTGTTTGCTGGGTTCTATTTTTGTATGGATCGTCGTGTTGCCTTACCAACACGTTGAAGGAAATTCGGACAGTTTTTCATCGTTTTTAGGTAATTTAAAACAATACAATCAATGGTTTTGGAAAATTAAATGGCATTGTTTGTGTTTGGCTGTAAACATGTTGGTCGTGTCTACGTTCAGTCCTGGTGTCATGTTGTATGTTTTTTCAAACAAAACGGGGGTACCTATGCTGGGTGAACAGTCTTACCGTTTGAAACACGATGGTTTTTTTTGCATATACAATGTCTTTACGTTTATAGGTGCGACAGCGTCTAGAAAATTTGCATACAGTGATAAAGTTGAACGTCCAATTGGGTTGTTTTTATTGTTTTCGTTTTGTGGCGTGGGGTTAAATATTGCAGCGTCACAAACAAACATTGGTACATTGGCATTGTTTGGTGGCATGTGTGTCTTTTTAGGCAATGGAAGTATCTACAATCGGACGACTAAAGCAATTGACAATCACATTGGTGGGATATTTAATTTGACTGCTTTGTCGGCATGGTTGTTGGTTGGTGATTTAGGCAGTGTATTGGGTTCAAATGTCACACCGTTTCTTGCTCAGTTGTTGGGATCGCATTAAACAACTCCTGTACCCGGGTATGTTGTGTAACACTGTAGTTGTAAAGTGTAAAAGTAAAAATATGTGTACAGTGTACAGTAGTACCGTCGGTACAGAGAGTACAGAGAGTGTGTGTGTGTAGTACACAGAGTAGCAGAGAGTACAGTACGGTACACAGGTGTACCACCCTACTGCACAGTGTGTGTGGGCGTACTGTACACACCGTTGGGTACAGCACCCGGGTATGGAGTGCGTGTAAAATGTGAAATTGTGAAATTGTGAAATTGTGAAATATTATTTTGACTGTGACAACCCCTTTTAATAAAAGATAAAAGTACTTTTACTTGTAATTTGTAACATTTAACTTTTCTACATGTACATGTATTCGAAAATACAAAATACAATCTGGCATGATTTTTTTTTATCTATGTATATTATGTATGTGGAAATTCTTCGGCGAAATCCACTTTCAAAATTTTGACACAAATCGATCTCCCTGCGAACTATTGCGCGCATTGAGCGAGTGAAATCGTAAATACCATGCAAATAGGCGCAAAAGAAGCGACAGAAGCTACTTTGTGAAGCATAAAACATTTAACTCGCGCAATAGTTTGCAGGGAGTTGGTCTGTACAAAAATATCATCATTTAGCTCCATCGAAAGTCCCAACTAGTACTGTTCTGAAATCGGACAGGACAGCCGGACAGTGCACCAAACTGTGCACTTTCATGTAGTACACACTAATGTAACTTACAACCTGACCGCATTCTGAAAGATTTTCATACCTTGAACACTCATTTTCTTACGCAACCCTTTGTTCTTTGGGAGACCTTTGGGTGTTGATGGTCCTGGTATAGTGTCACACAATTCTTCTTGTAGCTGCAACCCTCTTCCTGCGCTCCATCGTGGTTCCTCCTCCTCCTCCTCCTCCGCCACCACCACCTCCTCCTCCTCCTCCTCCTCCTCCTCCGACCATTCATCCGAATCTGATGATTCATCCAAATCACTTTCATTGTTTTCTGCTACATCATCTGCATCGTTCCCACTCACTTCTTCATCTTTTTGCTTTGTCTTCTTCTCCTTTCTCTCTTGATAATAATCCTCTTTGTCAATGTGAAAATCACTCAATGAACCAAGTGATGCCAAAGTTTCGTGGGTTGGTCTTTGTGCTGGTCTTTTTGGCAACAATACTCTCGTTGACGGTTGCTTCGACGGTTGCTTCGACGGTTGTTCCAGTAGTGCCAGTGCGTTGAATGGTTCTTGTTTAATAATATCTGTTGTTGTTGTTGTTGCTGCTGTTGACCGTGGTGGTGGTATTAATAGTGCTGTGGCGGTGGTGGCGGTGGTGGGGAAAGAAGATGTGGGTGGACATGGTGGAGCATTGTACCTAGGTGCTGCGATTGATCTTTCTATACGTAAATGCGATCCAAGTAAATTTTGATAATCATTGACTTGGTGTTGTAAATTGTTTTTTTCTTGGTCTGCATTGTACAGATCAGTTGCCATGGTATTGATTTTTTTTTTAAAATCTTTGTTGGTCTTTAAACTGTTTTCATATTTAATCACTAAACCATCATTTTCGTTTTTCCTGTAATTGATTTCTTCTTTCAACGTTTGTATGGTACTTAAACTTTCTTGTTTAAACTTTTGAATGGCCATCACACAGTTTTCGTATTTCAGAACACTTTCATTGTTGTCTTCCTGTAATTGATTGATTGTTCGACAGGAATGTTGAGTATTTTCATTGTTTTCCTGGACAACGGCGTTGTATTTGAATCGTAGATCATTGTTGTCATTTTTTATAGCAGTCATTTCAATCTTTAACAATTTAATTGCACTTAAAGAACTTTCATATTTGGACAATATATCATTGTTGTCATCTTTCAAATGATTCGCTGTCTGAATTGATTCTTGTTGATATTCAATTATAATTTTTTCATGGTTTAATTTCATATTTTTGTTGTCGTTTTGCAGGTGATTTACTTCTGCTTGCAATGTTTTAATGTCGGCACACAACGATTGATTATTCTTTTCTAGATTTTGATTTTGGTTTTGAAGTCTTGTCAAGTTTATGTGTTCTGCAGTATTTTTGGTGTCCAGGGTGTGTGACAATGTAGCGATGTTTTGTCTTGGTGGTACCACAGTCAGACTTTTTCTTGGTGGTACAATTAAATCAAGTGAATCAAATAGATCGGTATGATCTTTGCTTTCAACATCGCTTTCATTACACTCGCCACTTTCATTGTTTAGATCACTCTCCTTCTCACTTGCATTGTCATCAACATCAACCTGGTTGTGCTTGGTTTTCAAGCGTCGTGGTGGCAATGAAAAATGTCCTGAAGCTTCAAGTACAGAGACTTCTCGTGGAGGAATTTCCCAGCTCTTACGACGGGGGCGTCTTGGCGGCACGGTAAAGGAAATGGAAGGGTCATCGGTCGGTTGGTTCAATGTAGTTGCACGTTGCTGTTGTAATACTTCCCAGGGCGGGGCTTCGTCTTCATACATTGAAACATCTTTTTTGTCGAAGGTAAAATTTTCGCCTCGGTTGTGGTTTGCGGGCGATTTGGCATCAAAAAAACGTATGTGGTCGAGTTTTGTATCCTCTTGCCACACGATTCGCGCGCGGACTTTCTTCCGTTTGGAAGTCTTTGAGGACCGCAACGCCGAACGCATAAGTTTGTGGGGATAAATTTGTGGAAGGATAAATAAATGGGAAATTTTAAGCCACGACAGGGGTGGTGAATAGAAAGCGTGGAACGTGTAGTTGTGATCTTAGTCGTTTGAGGCAAAGTAGACGCAGTCCTTGGCAATCTTACAGTCTAACTCGGGCCGTAGGTCTTTCGGAATGAGGCTGACAACCACTACCGGGTAGCGCTTGTTGTTTTCTATCGTTAGTGATTTGGATTTAGATTTTTTAAAGATCATGTTCGGGCCACGCCATATGCCCCCTCCAATACTACTGCATTGGCCGTGATTGGTGTTAGTATCGTCGTGCGACGCGACCAATGTCAGACGAAGCTTTGGATGAATTAGAAGCCTTGCAAAGTATATTTCCACCTGAAACAAAGCAATTTCATGTGACTGAGACCACCAAAGATAATTTTCAAGTGGGTTTGCCGGTCACCTACGTTGTGCGTGTTTGCAACGTCGACAGTACAAAATGGATTGAAATATTTATCAACATTCCGGCCAATTACCCGGACGAATTCGATGGTTTTTCGTGGCAAATGGACAACGAAGGCGTCGCAGATCAAAATGGTCTGTTGTCAGCAAAGGAACTTCAAGCTTGCCGGCAGCACGTTGAAATGGTCATTGATCAATGCAAAGAGGACAAACAAGTGGCAATATTTGACATGGTGACAGCAGTCAAAGATTACTTGCATGATATTGCCACAACTTTGCCACCCACTCACAAGTCGTTGTACGCCCAAAAAGAAGAGAGAGAAGAGCAACACCTTAAAATAGTACACGACAAAGCTCAAGCAGCTCAAGATGCCGAAGAAAGGTTGAAAATCCAACTAAAGCACCAGGCAAAAACGGTTGTTGAAAACAATCTTGCAACAGAATTGTGGCATGCTCAACACCGCAAGCAATTGCAAAAACGTAGAAAACAAAAAAAAGTTGTGGCAGAAAGAAGACGCCAAAAAATTGTTGCTCGTTCAACTGGCGGCGGGATCCCTTCCCATGCCGCCGCATCACATCAGAACTCAAACCAAACTTCCTTTAACTTTCACAGCAGCAGCAGCAGCGGAAACGTAGCAAATGATGGCCATAATTCAACCAGTGTTGTTCTTCCACGCGAAAACAGTGTGTTGCCGTTGCTGCATACGTCTTCTGTTGATTCAACCGCATCAACTGATAGCACCCAAGTGGAAACTTTACACCAAAAACGCAGCATTTCACTTTTATTTGTACATATGCTTAAACGTTGGGCATTTCCACTCTCTTCTTCGTATCCATCAGCTTTTGAATTAATAGCAAAACATTTGAAAAAAAGAGGGTTGGTGGATCGATGGGCACTCGAAAACCATTGCCCAAGAACATTTGAACATTTTTTTCCTGACGCCAGTGCTTCAACTGAATACCCACACCCAATTTTAGAAAGTTTTTGGAAGCACAGTCAAGACAGCACACAAGGTTCAAGGTATGCACAAGATTTTACAGAAATTCTGCTTCTTGGCAGGGGTGGGTTTGGAAGTGTAGTCAAAGTTAAACACAACACAGATGGTCGAATCTATGCAGTGAAACGTTGCAAAATAGTTAATTATGATACGGTCAATGCTGGCAATAACGACGCAGCCAACGATAGAGTGCTACGAGAAATTAAAACATTGTCCCGATTGGAACACAAACATGTTGTACGATACTTTCAAAGTTGGTTGGAAGGAGGAGAGCGAGCAGTTGACTCATGGACAACCAATTCAACAATGCAAGATACCTCAAAACATACCCGTTCGAATGGTGCCAGTAAACCTATCAACAGTGCAAGCAGTGCAAGCAGTGCAAGCAGTGCAAGCAGTTCAAGCAGTGCAAGCAGTGCAAGCAGTGCAAGCAGTGCAAGCAGTGCAAACCGTGCAAACAATTTGAGCGGTGCCAGTAGTTCAAATAACCCAAGTA
>Ga0115007_10002699_pt1 | contig 10841 bp, 13 predicted proteins | sample ArcOceMetagenome_2_FD_87166 | JGI IMG/M metagenome (GOLD analysis project Ga0115007, IMG submission 87166) | Marine eukaryotic phytoplankton communities from Arctic Ocean - Arctic Ocean ARC135M Metagenome | ecosystem: Environmental > Aquatic > Marine > Oceanic | place: Arctic Ocean | collected...
AAATAAAAATGGATATGCCGAAAGGGTATTCATTTTATAACCTTGCTATAATATAGGAGGACAATTATGTCAAACTTAGCATTTAACTTCCCAAGGGATACGTTCCTTGGATTCGATCAACTTTTCGAAACACTATCAAGCGTACCATTTAACGGAACTACAGAAGCACGTAGCTCTGGGTATCCGCCTTATAATGTTATTAAAAAAGATGATGGTCATTTTCTTATTGAGATTGCTGTTGCAGGATTCAGTAAAGATGACATAGACCTAACTCTCGAGAAGGGTATTTTAACGGTGAAAGGTAATAGACCTCATGCACCGGTAGATAGAGAGTACGCTCACCGCGGAATTTCTTCAAGGGGATTTGAAAGACAATTCACATTATCTGACACAATACAAGTTATTGGTGCAGACATTGTAGATGGTCTGCTTGTTGTTGCTCTGGAAAATAATATTCCAGAAGAGGACAAGCCACAAATCATTAAGTTAGGAAAACTAAACAAAACAGCAAGCTTGCTGTTGAGTTAAATTAACTAAGGAGCATTATGGCATATTCAGAAAAGGTTTTAGACCACTACAACAATCCACGCAATGTGGGTAAGATGGATCCCAAAGATCCTAACGTAGGAACTGGTATGGTTGGTGCTCCTGCCTGTGGCGATGTAATGCGTCTTCAAATAAAGATTGAAGATGGCGTATGTACAAATGCCGTTTTTAAAACATATGGCTGCGGTTCAGCAATCGCTTCTAGTTCACTATTAACTGAATGGGTTAAAGGTAAATCAGTTAAAGCAATTCAAGCAATTAAGAATACTGAAATTGTTGAAGAGCTTAACCTCCCACCAGTAAAAATACATTGTAGTGTATTAGCAGAGGATGCAATCAAGTCAGCTGTAAAAGATTATGTAGATAAACAACCAAAGGAACATAGATGATTGAAGAAAAAATTAGATTAATCCGATTAACATCGGGCGAAGAAATATTATGTGAATTACACGAACAAAGAAATAGAAAAATAACAGTAGTTAAAGATCCTATTTTGTTAATACCAAATGAAGGACAAATTGGCTTTATGCCTTATTTGCCTTATACTGAAATCGGTATCTTTGGACTTACAATAAAAGAGGAACATATTATGTTTAATGTTCAACCAACAGATGAGATGATTGATAAGTATAATAGCATGACATCTGCGGTAGTGACACCACCTATGCAGAAAATAGTTACATAAGCTGTTTACTTCTCCCCCTAACTATGGTATAATAGTACCATATGAATAAATCTTTTTATACACACGCTTTCCGTCATGGTAAAGTAATCAAATATTGTGGTTTCGAAGAAGGAAAGAAAGTCTCCTTCACGATTCCATTTAAACCAACTCTATACGTCACATCTAAAAAAGAAACTAATTGGCATGCGCTCGATGGTACCCCTGTCGATCCAGTTACATTTGGTAGTATGAGTGAAGCTACAGACTTTATGAAGCAATACAAAGATGTTCCTAACTTTAAAATCTTTGGGAATACTAATTATGTTGCTCAACATATCAATGAAGAATTCCCAGGCGATATCAAGTGGGATCGTAGTCTTATTAATGTTACTTCCCTAGATATCGAATGTAAGTTCGGTGAAGGCTTTCCTGACCCAGCAGATGCTGACCAGGAGATCACAGCAATTACAATGAAGAATAATATAGATGATATCTATTACACATTTGGTTGTGGTGATTATGATGTAGAAAAAGCTTTAATGCAAGATCATGAAGTTCGTTATATTAAATGTAATAATGAATATGAATTACTTCATAAATTTGTATATCAATGGTCGAAGTCTTCCCCTGATGTTATCACTGGTTGGAACGTAGAGTTCTTTGATATACCATATATCGTAAATCGTATAGCAAAAATACTTGGCGAAGGCAAAGAAAAACTCTTATCGCCATGGAAAATGATCGATAAACGAGATGTACAACAACCTTTTAGTAATCAAATGCGTGTTAAATATGACATAAAGGGTGTTACAACTCTTGATTATTATGCGTTATTTAAAAAGTTTGCATTTACATATGGCCCACAAGAATCATATAAACTTGATAACATCGCTAATGTAGTTCTTGGTGAGAAGAAGCTTAACTTTGGTGAAGCCTCAGACTTAAATGAATTGAATGACAATGATTATCAAAAGTTTATTGATTATAACATTAAAGATGTAGAGTTGATTGACAGAATGGAAGATAAGCTTGGCCTTATTACCCTCTGTTTAACTATGGCTTATAAAGGTGGTGTTAACTATGATTCAGTTCTAGGGACTGTAGCGATATGGGATTCATTAATCTATAGGGATCTCCATTCAAGACACATAGCAATTCCACAAAATAATGAATCATTTAAAGGCGCTTATCCTGGTGGTTATGTAAAAGAACCTCAAGTCGGTATGCATGATTGGGTATGTTCATTTGACTTGAACTCCCTATATCCTTCAATCATTATGCAATACAATATGTCACCTGAAACTATATTAGTTGGCGCGGATGAACCAGGTGTCAATGTTGAATCTGTTCTCAAAGGTCATGTAAGGAACAATATTCCTGGTACGGCGTTAGCTGTCAATGGTGTTAGATTCGATACAAAAAAGCCTGGTGTATTACCACAAATAATTCAAGAAATCTATAATGAACGTGTAGGTCATAAACAAAAAATGTTGAAAGCTCAACAAGAGTTAGAGCTATGCACAGTAAAGTCAGATGTCTATGCTCTTGAAAAGCGTATAGAAATTTCAAAGAACCAACAATTAGCCCTTAAGATTTTGCTTAATAGTTTATACGGCGCAATGGGTAATAAATGGTTTAGATACTTTGATATGAGAATTGCCGAGGGTATCACCCTGACTGGCCAAGCAACTATCAAATGGGCTGAAAAGAATTTAAACAATTATCTTAATAATACTTTAAAAACTGATAAAGATTATGTAGTCGCAATTGATACAGATTCAGTATACGTCTCACTTGATGAATTCGTTAAACGCTTTAAACCAGAAAATCCTGTTAACTTCTTAGATAAATTATGTTCTACAGCGTTGGAAGATGCTCTTACTAAATGTTATGATGAACTATATACAAGACTTGGTGGTGTAGAAAACAAAATGGTCATGGGTCGTGAAGTTATTGCTGATCGTGGTATATGGACAGCAAAGAAAAGATACATACTCAATGTACATGACAATGAGGGTGTTCGTTATGCTCAACCTAAATTAAAGATCATGGGTATTGAAGCAATCAAATCATCTACCCCAGCGATATGTAGACAAGCATTAAAAGATATGTTTAAAAGAATTATTGAAACTGATGAAGAAACAGTCCAAAGCGATATACGAAATTTTAAAAAGGTATTCTCTGAAGCCTCAGCTGAGGAAGTATCATTCCCTCGTTCTGTTCAGAATCTTAAAAAGTGGAATGATAAAGAAACTATATACAAAAAGGGTACGCCTATTCATGTCCGAGGAGCACTTATGCATAATGCATTAATAGATGATAAGAAGCTTCGTAACAAAGTAGAAAAAATACACGGCGGCGATAAGGTCAAGTTCACATATCTTAGAAAGCCAAACCCTATAAAAGAAAATGTCATTGCATTCATTGACTTTCTTCCAAAAGAATTTAAACTTGAAGACTATGTTGATTATAATCTTCAATTCGAAAAAACATTTTTAGGCGCAATAGAACCTGTCTTAACCGCGGTTGGATGGGAAAGTGAGAAAAGAATAACTTTGGAATCTTTTTTCAATTAACTATTTACATTCACATAAAGTATGTTATAATATAACCATATGAGTAAACTTGACTACGTAATATTAATTCTTTTATTTCCGTATTGGTTTATTTGTTATTTAAAGGAGAACGAATGAGTACAAATTGGGTAAGTGATATTAATCTTATGCACCAGAAATATGGTGTACATCAATGGATTAAACAAGCAACACCATTTCAGCTTAAGAAGTTTATTGAATTCCGCCTTGATTTTATCAAGGAAGAGTACGATGAGACTAAAGAAGCTCTCGTTATGGAAGATGCAGAAGAGATCGTTGATGGTCTTATTGATTTATGTGTAGTAGCTATTGGAACATTAGATGCAATGGGTATTAATTCAATCAATGCATGGAATGCAGTGTTAGAAGCAAATATGGCAAAGGAAGTTGGTAGAAAAGAATCAAGACCAAATCCATTAGGTCTACCAGATCTAATTAAACCGGAGGGTTGGACAGCACCAAGTCATGAAGATAATCATGGTATTATTCCAACAGCATTTGATTCTGATATGTTTGATAGTGCTTTATTAAGACACGCTAATAATAACTGGGGAGGATTCTTTTCTCCAACAGAAGATGATGATCGTAATGAAGAAACTGATGCTGATCAAACTGAATATGTAGGTTATGAAGATGCTATTAAAAGTAGTAATGCTTATAAATCAAATTTAGAAGGTCAAAACATGAAAGAAAAATATGGTAGGGCAGTTGAAACAATGCCTGAATTAATCATTGGAACTCCTCCTAATACACTAACCACAAAAAAAGAAGATGAGTAAAAAAACATGGAACGATTTTATCGCTGAAAAATCACAAACATATGACAAGTGGTTACAGAGGTATAAAGGTAAAAGTGTACATGATATTGATGTCAATGAACACACTAAATTTTCAAAGGAGTATAAAGCTTGGAAGGCAGGAAACATAGAAAAAATGACGTGAAATCATTAACATTATTTAAATCAATATTTGATAATAAAACTAATAAGCAAATGGACTTTGAAGATTGGTCTGTACTTGAACGTATGCTTTATGATTTATCTAAATATCCTCGTAAAGATAAAAAATCAGCACAATTGATATCCCCTGCAACGTATAAACCAGATACGACTAGGGCAAATGATAATGTAATAGGTTGGGCAGGCTGGTGTGCAGTAGATGTAGATGAACATATATTCGATGGTAACCTTGAGAAAGAACTACAGAATAAGTATGGACTATTTAATTATGTTGTTTACTCTACTGCTTCATCTTCTAAAACACACCCAAAGTTTAGAGTAGTATTTCCATTGAGTGATGATGTTCCTAAAGATAAGATTAAACATTTTTGGTTTGCATTAAACAAAGAGTTAGGTGACATTGGTGATCCTCAAACAAAAGATTTAAGTCGTATGTATTATATCCCTGGTCAATATGAAGGTGCATATAATTTTATATTTAGTTGCTTCACTGGTACAGATATGAATCCATATGATATTATGGCAAAGCATGATTATGTTGAACGTAGTGGTTCTTTATTAGATAATCTTCCACCAGAACTTCGTAAGGCTATGCTTGCTCATCGTAAAAATGAAATGACAAACACAAACATAACATGGGGTAATTATAGAGATTGCCCATTTGTTAACAAGAAATTAGTTAAAGAGTACAATCAAATAACTGATACAGGCTGGTATACAAAAATGTATGCCATTATGGTTTCAATTGCTGGTAATGCGATACGTAAAAAATATCCTATTACTGCACAAGAAATCACTACACTATGTAAGGAAATTGACTTTGAAAATGGAAATTGGTATAAGTCAAGACCTTTTGATAAGGAGGCAGATCGTGCAATCGAATACATCTACGGTAACAATTGATACAGGCGAACTAGGAGAACAAATAGTTGAAGAACATTTTAAACATGCAGAACGTTCAGATGACTGGTATGATTCTGAAAAAGATGGTACTATAAAGGATAAGACCTATGAAGTAAAAACGTTTAGGCTAAATAATAGAGACCAAGGGTTTTGGGTTGAGAGTTCTCAATTTCGTAAATTAGATAATGTTGATATATTATATTTTGTTAAGATTCCAGAATCATTAGAAGAGGGTGCAACTATTTATGAATGTTTAAATCATACAGGTGAAGATGCGTATGAAGCTTTTACATTAGGAGCAACCAAACAAATGAGATGTTATTTTATTGATAATTGTAAACTCATTAAAAATGTTAATGATGAAAGAACAACTACAATATATGAAAATTCAATAGCTATGTCAAAGCATAATAGATTTTCATAAGCTGTTTACTTTGGCCTATAACTATGATATAATATAACTATATTTAATGGAGTAGTACATGAAAGAATCACTAAAAGTTCTGCAAGCAGCAGCAGATATACAACAAAAAAAATCAAACGATTATCAAAATCCTAATTCTAGGATTAAACAAGCTGACTATTATCCACATGGTTGTTCAACCATTTTAGATACAATGCATGCAAAAATATTACGTATGCATTCTGTTGTCGAAGCTATGGAATCAGATCCAAATTACACACCTAACTTTGAATCCCTTGAAGATTCATGTATTGATATTATTAATTATGCATCATTCTTTGTTAGTTATTCAAAAGGTATGATGGAAGGTCAGTCACCAGATCGTGACTTTTTAAACAGGTATAAAGAAACGGATGAAGTAAAACATTCCCAATTATACGACTCAAAATATTTAAAAATAATGCGAGAAGATGATGACTGGGATGTAAGTAAACAAATGCGAGATACTCAAGTCTGATGTTAATTAGACCATATAGAGTTACAGATGTTCGTGACTATTTCATTAGTGCAAAGAATCATGATTATGCTACAACTACAGATAAGACAGGTGTAAAATGCCTTGAACTTATTGGTGCATCCTTTGAAGCTGATGAGCCTGCAATATTTGGTACACCTAATATAGAATACATTAAGAAAGAAATAGATTGGTATCAGTCAATGTCTTTAAACATAAATGATATATATGATGAATTTGGTAAAGCTCCACCTGCAGCATGGCAATATGCAGCTAATGCAGATGGCATGATACATTCTAATTATGGTTACTTAATATATCATAAAGACAATGGTTACCAATATGATAATGTTGTACAAGAATTAAAAGATAATCCTGAAAGTCGTAGAGCAGTTATGATATATCAAAGACCAGAAATCTGGAATGAATATGATCTTCTTGGTTGTAATGATTTCATATGTACTAACTCAGTAGCTTATTATATACGCGATGGTAAATTAAATTGTTCAGTCTCTATGAGATCTAATGATGTCGTATATGGATATAAAAATGATTATGCATGGCAACAGTTTGTGCTATATGAATTAGCCGATGAACTTGGTGTAGAGCCAGGTAAAATGATTTGGCAAGTACAGAACTTACATGTATACGAAAAACATTTTGGTTTAGTTAAACCATCAGAAACGGCTCATGGAGTTAACTTAAACTATAAAAGCGAGTGGAAATGAAGATAGGTGTAATATTAGGTAGAGGTGTTGAAGGTGTTGGTGTAACAAAGAATGTTGTAGAATTTCAAAAACTCTTTCCGGGAGTAGAAATATTTGCTACAATGGATAAGCTTTGGCCACGTAGAGAGTCTATGAATTTTCCAGTTACTTATTTTAAAGGTGCTGATTGGGATATAGTTACTAAACCAACTAAAAAGTTCCCTGATTTAGTTGCTTGTAACGATGTAGTCCATAGGATCAATCAGCTTGATCTCTGTATCATTTGGAGCATACCTTCAAAGTCACATTCAGAAGAGTGTATAGACAATTTTATAAGACTGTTAAGTAATATTAATGTTCGTAAAGGTCTTGTACAAGTTGATCATAAAATGGCATCAATCACACGTAATGCAAGACTTGCAGATGTTTGTAATAATGTAGATGTTTTAATGTGTCATTCAGTTGAGAATGATTTTGCAAGATGGACAAGAAAAAATAATGTAAAGACACCATTGACTGACATGGGTGTTGGATTTAATTTTAATAAAGATTATTGGAAACCAGTCGAAGATCAAGATACACGCTATGTTCGTTGGGTTGGCCGTACAGCAATGTGGAAAGGACCAGATGTTATGATTGATCTACATAATGATCACTTTCGTAAAGCAGGATTTATTACAGTGCTTGAAGGTTTAGAAGCTTCAATACAATATCCATTAGTATTATATAAGAATTCAAAAGAATTGAAAGATCGTAGAGATGTTATTAATTTCTTTAGGCCTGAAAAGGGTTTAGATATAAATGAAACTAGACATCCTGTTTATGGTTCAGAAGAAGAAGACAAAGGTGCATATCTTTATTCATCATATACACATTCTGAAATGATGGAACGTATGAGTCTTGGTGGATTTGGTTCAGACCTTATGTACTTTAAGAAAAATCTTTATGGAAACAATCTTGAATATTGTCATACAGATTCATTTGCTGCAGGCGTTATACCAATATTCCATAAACATTTATGTGATAATATAATACATCGTGGACAGGAAAAACCAATTAGCCAATGTAGAAATACAGGAACAATTGCAGTTGATCATACTAATGCAGAAGATGTAACAAAGCTAATGGTTAATTTAAGAAATGATAATATGATGCGTGATGAAATGCGTATTCAAATGTATGAATTTTGGAAAGATCATTGTAGTGCAGATATTGTATATAAAGACATTATAGATAAAACATTAACCTTTGATAAAACAGAGGACGTTGGCTTGGAGGCATTCTTTTGAGATTAAGAAATAACGCTTGGACATTTGAAGGTGTACTATCTAAAGATATGTGCGATGAAATAATTGCACAGGGTTTAGCAGCAAAAATTGTTAAAGGTGATACTGCTAATAAAAATATTAATAAGAAAAGGGATTCACAAATAGCTTGGTTATATGATCCTAATATAATGCAAATGTTAGAGAGATATATTCAAATAGCAAATAGAGAAGCTGGTTGGAACTTCCAATGGGACTCAGTTAAAGCAATACAATTTACACAATATAAATCAGGTCAACATTATGGTTGGCATAGAGATACTGCTATTCCAGCGCGTAAAGATGGTAAAATAAGAAAGCTAAGTCTCACAGTAAATCTAAATAATGATTATGTGGGTGGTGAAATGTACATAGATACAGAATCAAATTATGGTAAAAAAGATCCTCAGCAACTTAAAAAATTACAAAAAACTGGGTCAATATCTGTATTCCCAGCTGATACATGGCATAAAGTTGCAAAGGTTACAGAAGGTACCAGATATAGTTTAGTTGTTTGGTTAATAGGAGATGAATGGAGATAGCATGAGAGTATTAATAACAGGATCAAGTGGATTTATAGGTTCACACTTAAAAAAGAAATTAGAATTACATGGTCATACCATTGTTGAATGGGATCATAAGATTGATAAAGCAATAGAAAATTTCGAACTTGGTGATGCTGAGTTTGTAATACACATGGCAGCATGGGCTGATGTTAGAGCAAGTATAAAAGATCCACAGCTTTATTGGGATAACAATATTACAAACACAACTAAAATACAAAAGATGTGTTATCAATCTAATGTTCCATTAATATATGCATCATCTTCTTGTATTCACGAATGGCATAAATCACCTTATGGAATAAGTAAAAAGGTTAATGAAGAAACAGCATACGCAGGTCAAATTGGTTTAAGGTTTACTACAGTCTATGGCGGAGACGGTGCTGGTCGTGGTATGTTTATGGATAAACTTAAAGATCGTAGTCTTGAATATGTAACAAATCATGTTCGTGATTTTGTCCACATTGATGATGTTGTTGCTGCAATTACTCTTTTAATGAGTCAAACAAATCTTTATGGATTAAATCCTGCATATGATATTGGCACTGGCAAAGGTTACGTAGTATCAGAATTAGCTCAAGCTGGTGGATACGCCGTTGAACCTGCAGAAGGTGATGAATGCGAAGCACTAGATAACACTGCAGATATTACTGAAATTAAAAAACTTGGGTGGCAACCAACTACTGATGTATTGGAGTACATAAAATCACTATGACTGAAGAAGATAACTGGCCATGGCCAGACGGAATGAGGTGGGCAAGCATAGTACCACTCATTGGCGGTGAAACAATCGCAATGGAAAAGGTCTTTGAGAAAAAGCCAGCTTACATGATGACATATAACGGATTTGAAGGTAATGATCAACACATAGTAGAACATTATAATAATCAACAACCAGATCCTGAAAAGCCTGGCTATGTTCCTTATTACATATTAGAAAATAAACATAAGAATGGATTTATCTGGCATGGCCAACAACAAGGTGAAGGACCTGAAGGAGAGAAAAATGGAAGGTATGTTGATGTAGTTAATACTATATGTCCATGTGCTGGTCTTTCTTCATTAAATGTTGCACCATCTGGTGAAGCAGAAGTGAATGATTATATGGCTAAGACAGCTAAGTATGTATTAGAAAATATAGGGCCAAAAGTATTATGGGGTGAGAATGCTCCACGATTAGCTACTAAACTGGGTGAGCCTGTTGTAAAAAAATTAAGAGCTATAGCAAAAGAGAATGGGTATACCTTCTCTTTGTATAAAACAAAAAGCTTATTACATGGATTAAGTCAAGTTAGAGATAGATCATTTTATTTTTTCTGGAAAGGCGATGCTGTACCTATGTTTGATTGGTATGATAGACCTAATGAAAAGATAGAAGATACAATTCGTAATGTCAAGAGGGATCCAGCAGACCCGATGTCTGCACTGGCTAATACCAAAACACCAAGTAAGGATGACCTATATTATAGGTATGTGTTAGAAGTATTACATAACGGCATGAAACATAGTGACTTTGTTAAAACAATAAAGAAAAGTTGTAATATTCAAGACTATATTGAAAAACATAGTGATTACCGACAATTAGCAAAATGGCTTGAAGGCTTAGGTGAAACTAAAGCAAAAGATAAAGCTATAAGGAATGCAGAAAAACTTGAAAGCGGTGGTAATATAATGAGAAGAACAA
>Ga0115007_10002704_pt1 | contig 10835 bp, 8 predicted proteins | sample ArcOceMetagenome_2_FD_87166 | JGI IMG/M metagenome (GOLD analysis project Ga0115007, IMG submission 87166) | Marine eukaryotic phytoplankton communities from Arctic Ocean - Arctic Ocean ARC135M Metagenome | ecosystem: Environmental > Aquatic > Marine > Oceanic | place: Arctic Ocean | collected...
TAAATAACTTCTCTAGTAACCTTACCGTCATCATTAAAGTCATGACTCATGTGCAAATATTCGCGAGTTTCTTCTCCTGTCTCTGCATTCGTGTTGTTTACCCACCACCAAGATTGAACAACCCATTGCCCTTTGTCTCTTGAGTAATAAATAGCATCTGGATATCCTGACTGCTCTAAGTTACGCACACTGTTTGTTGCTATTTCCTGATGCCATGTAGCTATGCGCTCTTCTAGGTTTAGGTGACCGTCTACTCCCAAACGGTAAAACTTTACATCTTCCGAAAAATAAGTAGCCAATTCCGATATTTCTCCAGTCTCAAAATGTGCAACCATCTCATTCAATTTATTAATAATTGGATGTTCATCATACACGCGACCGTTTCTATGCATTCCTAAAGATGCCTGAATTTGTGCACCCGCAGACTCTCGATCATAGTAGTTTATCGTTGTCGTTATTTTCCCTTGGTTAGTCACATAATAATTCGAGTGCATATTTGCCTTAACAACTAAACCGCTATTTTTATTCACAGCAGAGAACACCATCCAGTCCATAGCCCATGCACCTTTTTTATCCTTTTCATACTTAATAATATCGGGTGTAGCACCTTCCATAACGGTAATTTTAATATCGCTAAAGTTCTTTTGCCACCAAAGCATATTAGTAACTTCTTCATCTACAGTGCCTGCTTCATCTTCGCCAGGACCCCAAATTTTCGCTTCCTCAGCGTACAAAGCTCTTAGTTCAGCCTCAGTCCCTGATTCCCATATCCGGTAAGTTTCTTTAACAACATCATATGCAGGATGCTCTGAATACGTTACTCCTGATTTTACTTGACTCCAACCTAATAAAGGGATGAGTGTTAATACAATTACTAATTTCTTCATGTTACTTGTGTTTAAAATTAATTATTTAACTCAAACATACTACTTATTAATTGCAATAAACAATTATTTATTTGTAGGTTTTGAATAATTATTATTGATTTTCAAACCATTAGTCTAAAAGGTAAAGATCTGTTTCATTCAGAATTTAAGCTATCCCTTTCTTCTGGGAATGCCGTAAAAAAAATGCCCATCTTTTATAAAGATGGGCATTAAAAAAAATATTTAATTCCTTATTTAGAAAGTCCTGCAGACTCCATCACAAGATATGCAGTGTCTCCATCTACTTTAAAAACATTACCCCATTGACCTCTAACCATTGTATTGCTAGTTGTGTCTAACTGAGTCCAATTACCATAACCAACTGCTAATGAATCTCCAAGATATGTGTACCCTAGAATATTAGCGTCCAATATCATACCATCTGAAAACACCTCTGTCGCTTTAATCTTGTCACGTCCTACAACGATCCCCTCTTTAGAACTTACATTTTGAATTGCATTTTCTGTAAAAAGCATCGATAAACCTTCAGCATCTTTTTCATTAGCATATTTAATATAACCTGCAACAGAAGCTTGTATTTTATCAAAATGAGCCTCTTTAGAAACAATAGATTCTTCAAGAGAAATCACTTCAGTAGAAAGTGTGTCTATCTCATTAAAAATTCTATGGGCAGATTCTAATAAAAATTTCACTTTCCCATCCTTATATCGATATACATTACCCCACTTACCACTTTCTAAAGTTTCATTGTTAGCGTCTAAAATTTTAAAAGTTCCAGCTCCTATCAAGATCTCATCAGATAACAAACGAGTTTCTATAGTACCAACAGTAATATGACTATTTTTAAAAGCACTACCTTCTAAAAAAGTTTCTGTAAATGAGTTTTTTATAGCCTCACCACCAACTATTGGAACTAAAGAATTAGAGATCACTCGCACGGCATCATCTGTAAACTCTCCAGAGATACCTATTGCATCTCCTAAACCCCAGAGACCAATAAAACTTTCGGTAGACCCAGACATTAGCATTTTAGCGTCTAAAGTTTTAACTACCTCTTTTGTTGTGGTGTCTTTACAACCAATTAAGAACAAAAAAGTCAACAAAAGACTCGTACTTATAAGTTTTTTCATGATAATTTAATTTATAGATTTAATACTAAAATAGTAATTTACTTTCAAAAAGAATGTAATTTACTTGTAAAAATAAAGAGTAGCTCTATTAACGGAAAATGGTATGCCTATGGTTACAGACAGTCTAAACTCATAAATTCTTCTAAACTAATTTCTGAACAACCATCACCTATACTTCCTCCACTCAAGTCAATATTCAGAGTGTATACTAATCTTATCATTATCATCCTTTGTTACTATCCAATTCTGACGATAAATAGCTTCTAATACAAATTTTTTGGACCTCTTAATGCTAGTATCCTTAGTGAAAAATGTCGATTTTCAAAACACTTCATAATTAATTTCTAACAACTGAACTTATCGGTAAAGGAAATAATAAATAGGTTTAATATTGATTAAACAAACTTTGAATAAATCTTTTTTTCTTATAAATTGACTATGATTTATAAAAAATGGAAACTACTAAATTAAAATGTGTTTTAAATGTGTGTCAAAAACTACAATAAATTTAAAATAAATACCTAGATTTACGAAAGAAACAGCTGGTTTTAATAAAGGACAGGACGATTATAACTTTGTATTTTTGCTGTTCTGGAATTAGATGTTTTTAATATTATTATATTTAGTTTATGAATAAATATTTTTCTCAAAAACAAATAACGATTGCAATTATAGTTCTTGTTATAATTAACTTAATCATCGTATTTTTTAGATAATTATGAAAAGGTTTTTGTTCATTTTAATTTGTTTGTCTTTTAATTTATCTATCAATGCTCAAACTTTCGTTAATATCGAGTCAGGAATATTATTTACAGGCTTAAATAATATTCGTAATGGAACTAATGGAACGCTATTTTCTCTAAAGAATGACTTGTCAACTCCTCCAAGTCCCTTTTTAAGACTTCGTGTGGGTTTTTTGTTAGATAATAAACACCACTTTTCAATTCTGTATGCTCCTTTAAAAAGTTTAGTAACTGGAACAATAGATAGAAATATTCTTTTTGATGGGAAATATTTTAAAGCGGACATACCATTAGAAGCTGTTTATAAGTTTAATTCTTATAGACTTACTTATAATAGGAGAATCATAGATAATGATAAATTTAAATTTGGTCTTGGCCTTTCTGCAAAAATTAGAGATGCTGGAACCTCATTGAAAAACAAAGAACTATTAAGGAAAAATTTCAGTGTTGGTTTCGTGCCGTTAATAAACGTATTAGCCAATTGGAATATTTCTCAAAAAGCAGTTATAGATTTTTTAGGAGAAGGCATAATTGCAAGTAAAGGCAGAGCAATTGACCTTTCCTTATCTGGAAGATATAGTTTCACTAAAAACCTGCAAGGAAACATTGGTTATAGGTTACTTGAAGGTGGTGCGAACGGAACTAAGCGGTATAATTTTATTCAACTTCATTATATTTTTGCAAGTTTGAACTTTTCATTTAAAAAACAGTAAATAGTATTAAACGCTAATTAACTTTAATAGCTTTTTCCTTTAAACAACAGAAATAATACGACCTTCATTTAATTCTATAGGCTGTTCAATTACATTTGTAACTGCTTACGAATAGTTTCACTTAATTCCTTGTCTGAGTAATCAGTTAACCAATCTATAATTTCTATTTCTCCCCCTGATTCTTCTCTAACTTCTTCTATTTGTGGTTTAGTAACTATGTAAGCAATCCAAGTTGTAATAGTCTTAATCTTTCTACTTTAGACTTATTTTAATATTTCCAAAATTGATATGTTAGTTTAAACCGAAATGATATTTCATTATTGAACTTTTCTTTGAAGTTACTCATCCTTACTCATTACCTCCAATAACATTCATTTAAGTTAAGACAAAAAAAAACCAACTCTAAAAGAAGTGGTAATTTTAAACAAAAAGTAATAATGATATAATTTTATCCTTATTAGAAAAGACGAACTAAATATAGATGTTTCTTCAAAGACTTCATCACAAACTGTTATGAGGATCTGCTTTGAAGATACGTCTTATAATAATATGAAGGGGTATAATCTTTTCTCTTCTTGAAAGCTCTATAAAATGTATGATTAGATTTAAATCCCGATTTTTCTCCTAAGGCAGACATTAAATTAGCATCCAAAAAATCAGATTTCATTATTTCAATAGCGTATTCAATTCTGTATCCATTTACAAAATCATTAAAACTCAGTCCGGTGTTTTTTTTAATTAATATCCTAATAGTAATTTCACCCAGACCGCTTGTTAAAGAAACATTTCTTAAGCACAATGTCTTATCAAGAAATATTTCTTCAGTTTCAAAAAGAGATTTTAAAAGATCAAAACTTAAATTATTTTTATTTTCGTACAAAACACCCTCTATTCTTATAAGTGGCAGATACATTAATGCGGAAGGAGTGGCTAGGAAATAAAAAATATTAGCCATTGCAATAATCTTATTAATTATTATTAATACTCCATCATAACTGGAATCAAAAAGACCGAAAAATAACGAAGAGGTAGACACAAAACTACAAATAAATAAAGTTACATAACTATAAACCCAAGTAGTATAAATATTTTTTTTCTTAATCGTTGAAGAGTTTTTTATACTTTTTCTATAACTATAGAATAGATAAGCATATAAATAGATGGAAATAGCTTGTTTGATAAGTAAAATATTGTTGAAAGACAATTGATTGTTGATTTCAATATCATAAAATTTAGATTGTGCAGTAGGAAATTTAAAGAGATAAATATAAAAGAAATCTAAAATGCATAAAAATATATAAATAACAAATGGAAGTATATGGTGTATTTTAATTTTTACCCTGTATCCTTTTACTGAAGACTGTATATGAAGTGTCATGAGAATAAAAGACAGAATATGAATTGCCCCTCCTAGGGCAAAGAAGTATTTATTTAAAATTGTATCAAAAAATAATATGGAGAGGTATAAGATTGGAAATAAAAAAAGAACACATAGATGATACAAAAAATAATCTAAATGAAATTTATTGCTATCAGATCTTTTATTAAAAATAGTAATCATTATAATTAAAAAAATGAGCATTAAAACACTATTTCCTGCCATATATTCTTTTTTTTGTACAGCAAATAAAACAAAAAATATATTAAAAAACATTAAAAACATTTAATTATTAAAAAATAAAAATAGCTAATTGACTACTAGACCTTTCGTTGGTCTTGTCCTCAAAACAATAATTTACCCTCAAAATAATTATTTGAGATAGGATTTCATTTAGTTTAGTAGTTTATTGCATTTAACATGCTTTATTTTGCCTCGATATTTTTGCCAAACCCCCAACGAATTATTAAATTTTATAAAAAAGAAAAGAGAATGAGTATTCGTAATTGGTTGCTATTTATTTTCATATTCAATGTCTCATTTTTAATAGCGAAAGGAGAAAATAACACGGTAGCAGGCGAATTTAAATCTTACAGTTATAAGGTTTGGGAATTACCAAAAACAGCAAGTAGTTCCATTGAAAATAAACCTGCAAAAAACACTACCAAAGCAAGCCCCAAAGCAAAAATTTCTGTTCTTTTAGAAGATGATGTGACTTCACCTACAGCTGCACTTACATACACTATAGGAGGAGTTAGTGTAAGTGAAGTGAAAGAAGACGATGTGGTTACTATAATTGCAACTTTTGATGAAGCCATGGCTGATAGTCCCGTGGTACAAGTCTTAGGGTCTGGAGTCTCTAGTATTTCAGCTACTGATATGACCAAAGTGAGTACGACTTCTTATACGTATAGTTGGACCGTAGGTACTGGTGACGGCACCCAAACCTTTGCCTTGGCAACAGGCACAGATGCTGAAGGGAATATAATTACAGCAACACCAACTTCGGGTGCTACCATAACTGTTGACAATACTGCCCCTAACGCTGTCTTGACCCTTACAAGCGGCGGATTTGTAGTAAGCTCATACAATTCCTATAATTCTAGTAATAAATTAATTACTGCTACCTTTAGTGAAGCAATGGCAGACAGCCCAATAGTACAAATCGTAGGCTCTGGGTTTCGAAGTATCGATGCTAGTACTATGACCAAAGTCAATAGTTCTACCTACACCTATTATTGGGATATTAACGATTATGCAGGCCCAAGTACTCAAACCTTTGCTTTAGCCACAGGAACAGATGTGGCAGGGAATCTTGTGGTAGCCACTCCAACCTCTGGAGATACTATTACAATGAATATAGATCCTACAGCAGCACTTACTTATACCATAGATGGAAGTAGTGTAGGTGCAGTTAAGCAAGGAGATGTGGTTACTATTACCGCTAGCTTTAATGAAAGAATGATGGATAGCCCTGTAGCTCAAATTTCTGGCTCCGGACCAAACAGTATTACAGCCACAGATATGAACAAAGTATCTGAGACGTCTTATACGTATAGTTGGACAGTCGGTACTGGTGTGGGCACGCAAAATTTTGCCTTACATAATGCTAAGGACAGAACATGGAGTCTAATTACCGCAACACCAACTTCGGGTGCTACCATAACTGTTTACAGTACAGTTCCTACGGCATCATTAGTGTATGCCATTGGCGGAAGTTCGGTAAGCACTGTTAAACAAGGAGACGAGGTCACCATTACCGCGACTTTTAGTGAAGCGATGACTGATAGTCCTGTGGTACAAGTCTCAGGGTCTGGAGTAAACAGTATTACAGCTTCAGACATGACCAAAGTCTCTAGCACCTCTTATACATATAGTTGGACAGTAGGTACTGGTTACGGCACCCAAACCTTTGCCTTGGCAACAGGAACAGATGCTGGAGGGAATGTAATTACCGCAACACCAATTTCGGGTGCTTCCATAACTGTAATCAATACTATAGTACCAGAGATTACACTTGTCGGAGATGCAGTTATCTCTTTAGAGTTTGGAGCTGGATATATAGATGCTGGTGCAACAGCATTAGATGGTACAGATGGAGATATTACGGAAAATATTACAATAGAAGGTGAGGTAGATATAAATACTGTAGGAGAATATACCCTTACATATAATGTAATTAATGCGGCAGGGAATGCTGCAACACCGACAACAAGAACGGTACATGTTACGGCTAATGTTTGGGATGGTAGTGCGGACTCTGATTGGAATACACCTGCAAACTGGAGTTTAAACTCAGTTCCAAGCACAACCGCTAAAATTCAAGTGCCAAAAACAGGAGTAACCAACTTTCCCACAGCTTCAACGGCTGTTACTATAAATTCTGCTTATATTAAATCTGGTGCTACTTTAATTGCACAATCTACATTTGAAGGTACTATAACGTATGAAAGAATTTTAGCTGCAGTAAATAAGTGGTATTTAGTTTCATCTCCAGTAAGTGAACAAACTATTGTAGATTTAATTTCAAATCATACTTTTGCGACAGGAACAGAAGGCAGAATAGGTATCGCAACATACAATAATAGTGCGCTAGGTTGGGATTATTTAACGCTAACTTCTACAGGTACACTTGCCAGTGGTAAAGGGTATTCAACTCGGTTAGATGCCGCCGGAAACATCTCTTTTACAGGTACAATGCCAATTACTGATATTGGAATTTCGATTACAAAAAATACCAATGGTTTTAATTTAGTAGGAAATCCATACCCTTCTTTTATTGCAGCAAATAATAATGCAAATACTACAAACAATCTTTTAAAGGTGAATGCTACTGATAACGATTACTTAACTGAAGCTACTATTTGGTTGTGGAACCAAGCAACCGATTCTTACGACCAGATTAATCAGGCACATAATACACATATTGCTCCTGGTCAAGGTTTTTTTGTGCGTTCAAATGGGAATCATACATTTAGCATTACCGAAGCAATGCAATCTCATCAAGGAACACCTACTTTTCAAAAAAGCACAAATGTTAGACCAGAAGTGAAATTGATTTTAACCAATGCGACGAAAACTAGAGATGCAGATGTTTTCTATATTGAGGGAACAACGACTGGTTTTGATAATGGGTATGACAGTTCAATTTTTAGTGGATCCTCGAATTCTTTTGATTTGTATACAGAAGCTGTTGCAAATGGTACTGGTAAGAAATTAGGAACGCAATCTTTACCAAATACAGATTTAGAATCAATGGTAAGCCCTGTTGGGGTAAAAGCTGCTGTGAATACTGAAATCACTTTTTCTGCGGAGGTTTTAAATTTACCTGATGGAATTAAAGTATTCTTAGAAGATAGATCTACCAATACATTTACACGTTTAGACGAAGTAAACAGCGAATACAAAGTTACTTTAACTGAAGGCGCAAACGGAATTGGAAGATTTTACATGCACACTACATCTAGTGTTTTAAATACGACAAAGATAAACTTAAAGAATATTAGTATTTATAAAACAAACCCATCTACCTTAAGAATTGTTGGCTTATCTCAGGGAAAATCTACTTTTAAATTATTTGATATTTTAGGGAGACAAGTAGTGCATACTACTTTTGAATCTCATGGAGTTCATGACATAACATTACCAAAATTACCTGCTGGAATTTATATTGTTTAGTTAGAAAATGAAGCTGGAAAATTGAATAAAAAAATAGTTTTAGACTACTTTTAAATTAGACTCATTATGAATAAAAAAGAAGTAAAAACGCAAGATAAAAACCAAAATATTAATCGTAAAGATGCTATCAAGAAAATAGGAAATTACGGTAAATATGCAGCATTAACTGCTTTAGGTACCTATATGATATTAAATCCACAAAAAACACAAGCCCAAAGTCCTGAACCTCCAGGAGGAGGTTTTTCATGATCATCAGTTAAAAACGTTCATTAAACGACTAAAAATTAGCGTTTTTTTTTATAGGATAACGATGATTTCAATTAAAGTTTAACAGATAAAATCTGCTATATTTACAAAAAATATTTTATTATGAAAATTTTTTATTTGCTTACTGTTTTAACAATTTTTAGTTCATGTAGTGGTGCTCTTGATGAAGAAGTTGAGGTTATAGATCCTAATGATAATTGGGGTAAAATAACCACTCAATCTCCGAGTTATTTTACTACTAGTGATGTTTCTACAGCTCATTTAGATTTAGTCAAAGAATATTATTCTTTAGGCGCTAAAAATTGGGGGAACTATGGCCCATTAGAATGGTGGGTTATTGGAACTAGTGAATCTGCTGCGGCAGCGTTAGATATTATTTATTGTGATAGAAGAGATGTAGTAGGGAGTAACACAGATAATTGTTTAAACAGAAATCATGGTTTCACAGAGTATGCGAAAAATGGACAGGCTGGTTTAAATACGAGAAGAAATACTGGTGAAAAATGGTCTGGATTCATTATCACTATGGCTTCTAAACACCCTAGTCCGAATGAAGACGATTACAAACAAATTTTACTCCATGAATATTTTCATGTGTATCAACATGCTCATGTTTTTAGTAAAATTAGGTCAGAAAGAGACAGTAGAAACCAAATAAATCCTTGGTGGATGGAAGGAGGTGCTGAATACATGTCTCAATTATTATATTCGCAACAGCCTAATGTTGGTTCAGAACGTTTAAAGGAAAGAATGACTTGGAAAATGGATTCCAAATCTAGACTTACTTCTGGTGAAAAAATAAATACCATTCCTCACGGTGACAGAGGAAGTATTGCTTATGATTTAGGAGCATGGTTTATCGCTTATTTAATTGACAGAACAACTCTAGAAACATATAAAACAGATTTTTTTAAGGACTTAAATGATTTAGGTTTTGAAGGATCTTTTACAAAACATTTTGGAAATTCTTCTACCGTACTTTTAGCTGATTTTCATGATAATTTTTTGAATCAGCCTTTAAGTGATCAACTCAAAATCATTCCTTAAACATTTAGTGAAAAAACCCTATTAAAACAAAAATAGATAGACCTTTTACTTGTTCCAATCTCGGTTGACTGAACGTATGATTCTCTAATTTCTTTAATTCTTCATCCGTTAAATACACAATTACAGTTTTATGCTTCTTGTTCTTATACAAATAGAATGGATCCTTTTAAAGGTAATTTTCTGATATCGCAAACTGTATTGTCTTTTTTACTCTCTGTATACTTCTGTACACCGCTGCTCGTTTTAACTTTAGTACTGTTTTAAAGAAGTACTCTAAATCCTGAATAAACTTTAAGTCTAAATCTTTCAACCTCACATCTTTTCTCTTATAATGTTTAGTGATAAATAATGCTACTTTCCTCCTGCTCTCCAAATACCTGCTTCAAGACAATTCGTTAAAGTCTATTCCTATTAGCTCTTTAGTCTTTTCATTATGCAAATCATACGCAACTAAGATGCTAACATCCTCTTTAGGGTCTTCTTCTTTATACTTTCGATAAATATCATCTACATCAAAGTCATTAGGTGAAATTTGAAGCATTAAAAAAGCGGTGCCTACCTGATGATAAATACCGCTTATTTTTTGTTTAAAAGGGTGTTTTCTATATTTGGAGTTAATCCTTTTTATTTACCACTGTCCCAATAGTCTGGATTGATAAATGCCCCTATAAAGAATATCTTTCTTGTTTTAAGATATGTTACTCTATATCTAATTGGACATTTTCCTGTTTTTATTTATCCTATTTCTTTTTTCTAAAAAGAAACAGCTAATTTATAGTTATACATAGATTTTGTTTTTTATAAAATGGTACACCGAGATAAAATATGGCACACCCAGTTATGCTCCTAAAAATGTGTAATTTGATTAATAAAGTAATTTTGAAAATGATCTGAGGTACTGTATACTATAGAAAGTTTAAAACAACAAAAAAGCCTCACATTTCTGTGGGCTTATTAATTTGTTTCAATTAAATTATGTTTAGTTTTTAATA
>Ga0115007_10002705_pt1 | contig 10834 bp, 8 predicted proteins | sample ArcOceMetagenome_2_FD_87166 | JGI IMG/M metagenome (GOLD analysis project Ga0115007, IMG submission 87166) | Marine eukaryotic phytoplankton communities from Arctic Ocean - Arctic Ocean ARC135M Metagenome | ecosystem: Environmental > Aquatic > Marine > Oceanic | place: Arctic Ocean | collected...
TACCCTCAAGCAACTGGTTAGGATAACCTTGGCGCTCTATCTGTCGCCCGCGCGACAAAATAACCCGCGCCCTCACCTGCTCACTCGTCTCCTGCGCCTCAGGAAAAGCCATCAACTCCTTTTGCGACAACGCCTGCACACTTAGCTGTAGATCAATACGGTCCAACAGCGGCCCCGACACCCGTGATTGATAACGCCTGACCTGATCAGGGCTACAGCGGCAACGCTCAGAGCCATCGCTATAATAACCACAGGGACAAGGATTCATGGCGGTCACCAGTTGGAACCGAGCAGGAAACACCGATTGCCTAGCCGCGCGCGAAATTAAAATTTCACCGGACTCAATCGGCTCACGTAACACCTCCAAAACTTTACGGCTAAATTCAGGCAACTCATCCAGAAACAACACCCCTTGGTGGGCCAGAGAGATCTCACCCGGTTTGGGGTTTCCACCCCCGCCGACTAAGGCAACCGATGAGGCCGTATGGTGTGGTGCTCGAAAAGGGCGTTGGCACATCAGCCCTTCACCGCCACTCCGTTGGGCGATCGAGTGAATGGACGCTACCTGTAACCGTTCGGACTCCGTCATGTCAGGCAGTAAGCCGGGTAGCCTATTTGCCAACATGCTTTTACCACTGCCCGGAGGCCCGACCAGCAATAGATTATGCGATCCCGCCGCAGCGATCTCTAACGCACGCTTCGCCTGAAACTGCCCTTTCACATCGCTCAAATCGGGATACACCGCTTGGTAGCTGTGCTCGAAAGACTTAGCAATCGCACAGCTAATCAACTGCTCACCTTTTAAGTGGGCGCACACATCCAGCAGATGGTTCGCAGGGTAGACATTTAAGCCTGACGCCAGGGTCGCATCATCCCCATTTGCGGCGGGAAGGAGTAAGCCCCGTTTCGCCTCACGACAGGCGAGCGCAACAGGAAGCACGCCCGCCACGGGCCTTAATGCACCGGAGAGCGCCAACTCACCAATCAGTTCGAGCGACGTCAACGGTTCAGCGGACACCTGAGCACTGGCCGCTAAAATCCCCATTGCGATGGCAAGGTCATAGCGCCCACCTTCTTTAGGGAGATCAGCCGGCGCGAGGTTGACGGTAATTCTACGTTGTGGGAAATCATACCCGGAATTGATAAGCGCGCTTCGCACCCGTTCCCGGCTTTCTTTCACCGCTGTTTCAGGCAGGCCCACTATTGAAAAACTAGGTAGCCCACCCGATAGGTGGACCTCAACGGTCACAAGTGGAGCATCAATCCCCACCTGCGCACGGGTGTAAACAATCGCTAATGACATAAGCTTCCATCCTTGGAAGAGTAGTAAAGATAAGGCTAAAGATACCCCCTAAGCCATCACTTGAAAAGTGACACAGCTAGGGGGGTACTCTCCTCGATTAATGCTCAACCGCTAAGTGCTCAAGCAGCTGTTGCAAGGTTAACGGCATACCAAAATAACGGCCCTGCATTAACATACAACCCAGCCCCGTCAGTTCACCCCGCTGTCCGGCAGTGCTAACACCGTCGGCGAGCACCTCTATATCAAGCTTATCGGCAATTTTCAGGACATTATCCACAATTTTTTGACGCCCCTCATCACTGCTCATCATAGTAACGAGCCCCTCATCCAGCTTGATAAAGTCGGGATCTATATCGCGTATCTTTTCCAGCACCGGAGCTTCACAGACAAAACCACTGATCGACAATAGGGCTTCACTCGTTAATAAATCAAACAGCGCCCCCTCTTTATCCAGTGCCGTTTGAATATCAACATCGATCATCACCCGCCCTACTTGCTGGTATTGATGTAGCTGACTGACCCAACGTTGAATACTCTCTTTACTCGAGAGTTGCTGGGATTCAATACGGAAAGAGATAAAGCGCAGCCCCGGAAAACGCTCCCATACCACACTTAAACCGCGCAACTCGGCATCGATCCAATGCTCAAACTGTTCGATGGCGTCGGAGTGCTCCAATAAGGCCGAGAATCCAGAAAACGGTACTTGCCCTAATTCTGGATGGTTCCAACACGGTCGCGCATGTACCGCCACAACCCGATGGCTATAAATGCTGTATACCGGCAAGTAAGTCATCTGAATATCATGACTAACAAGCGCTGTAATCAAGTCCTCTTCACGCAGAATCTGAGGCCCTTTACTACGTTCCATCAGGCTACTGTAGGCCCTAAATGTGTTACGGCCACCCTGCTTCGCCGCGTACATCGCCACATCTGCTTTTTTAACGAGATCTTTACCCCGTTCAGCATGTTCAGGGAAGATAGAGATGCCGACACTGCCACTAATAAAAATCTCTCGATGATCGACAAAGACCCCATGGGAGAGCTGTTCAACCACCCGTTGTGCCACTTTGATAGCGGCGTCCATGCCATCCACCGCAGGCAACATCATGACAAACTCATCGCTGCTTAATCGCGCTAACGCATCTTCATCCCGGACCACCGAGCCTAAACGCCGTGCCACCTCTTGCAACAGGTTGTCACCCACATCACGCCCGAGGTTGTCGTTAATCCACTTAAAACGGTCTAAATCAACCAGCATCACCGCTAGCTGTTCATCCTCTTTTTTCGCTTTCTCCAGCCGACGGTCCAATATATCTTGGAACATATCCCAATTAAGCAGATGGGTTAGCTCATCATATTGGGCCACTTGAGACGGTGCATCGACACTCGTTTTTAATGGGCTCATATTAAAAAACTGAGCGATATAACCCGTTACCCGCCCTTCGGCATCCGTTAGCTTGATGATATTGAACCACGCAGGATAAACAGACCCGTTCTTATGTCGATTAAATAACTCACCCTGCCATGTAGCCTCCTCATCCAGCGCCAACCAAGCGGCCTCATAACTACCATCAGATACGTTACCCGCACCTAATATACGGGGGTTCTGCCCCATGACATCGTCTACGCTGTAACCTGAAATCTCGTGAAAGGCGGGGTTAACCTGAATAATACGGTTATCCTTATCCGTAACGATTACCGCTTGAGGTGAATATAGAAATAACTGTTGCGCAAAATTGTCCATTATCAAAAATCAGCCCCGCATTGGATTAAATAGAAGTGAGCCTAACCAACCTACCCGCTAACTTATGGCGCTTTTTGTAACTGCTCATCTAATGTTTGTAACTGTTTCTCAAGCGCCTCGACTTTCTCTCTTGTGCGCAACAACACCGCTTTTTGCGCATCAAACTCCTCTCGACTGACAATATCTAAGCGATCAAACGTGCCTTGCAGCATTGATTTCACTTGCGCCCTTACACTCTCCTGGTCAAGCACCTTCGCCTCACCCGACAGGAATTGAGAGAACTGCTCTGCTAAGCCTTCAACCAGTTGTGGCTTGATCATTTTGTACCCCTAAAATCAGATAAAACACGAGTTCAACTATAACAATAAACCCATAACAAACCAGCCTTACTAACAACAGCACCATTATGGTGCGTGCAGCAAAATAGAGCTTAAACTATCGCCCTATAATATTGCACAAAAATCATACAGCCCCACCACATCAATCCTAACTGATTGATTATAAAGAATTTTATAAACATGGCACATCCTTCGCAATACCTAGAGCAGAAATCGGTAATTAACCATTTACTTAGCGATTTAAGTATTTGTATTGAATTTAGTATCTATGGGGGATAACAAAATGAAGATGGTCTCCGCTGTCATCAAACCATTCAAATTGGATGATGTCCGTGAAGCGCTTTCTGAAATCGGTGTTCAAGGTATCACCGTTACAGAAGTAAAAGGCTTTGGACGTCAAAAAGGTCACACCGAACTATACCGTGGCGCTGAATACGTAGTCGACTTTCTACCGAAAGTACGCGTAGATGCCGCTGTATCTAGCGATATTGTCGATCAGGTCGTAGAAGCGATCAGTTCAGCCGCTCAAACCGGCAAGATAGGTGACGGTAAGATTTTCGTTACTTCTATTGAACAAGTAGTGCGTATCCGTACCGGTGAAACCGGCACTGAAGCGCTTTAAATATAGACTTACTGATTGCTTCTGGAGGAACCAACCAATGGAAGAACTTTTAAATACAACAGCTGCTGATGTTACTCAGCTGAAATATGCCCTCGATACTTTTTACTTCTTAGTATGTGGCGCATTAGTAATGTGGATGGCTGCTGGCTTTGCCATGCTTGAGTCTGGTCTAGTTCGCGCTAAGAACACCACTGAGATCCTAACTAAAAACGTCGCGTTATACGCGGTGTCATGCATCATGTACTTAGTTTGCGGTTACGCAATCATGTACGGTGGTGAATACCTACTTTCTGGCATTACTGGTGATGGTTTCACTGGCGCAGAAGAACCTGCTACTTATGCACCATCAGCTGACTTCTTCTTCCAGGTAGTATTCGTAGCGACTGCAATGTCTATCGTTTCGGGTGCCGTTGCTGAGCGTATGAAGCTTTGGGCTTTCCTTGCTTTTGCTATCGTAATGACTGGCTTCATCTACCCAATGGAAGGTTCTTGGACGTGGGGTGGCAATGCTGTATTCGGCATGTACACACTTGGCGATCTAGGTTTCTCTGACTTCGCAGGTTCGGGTATCGTTCACATGGCCGGTGCTGCTGCAGCCCTTGCTGGTGTACTTGTTCTTGGCGCTCGTAAAGGTAAATACACTAAAGAAGGTGGCGTTAACGCTATCCCTGGTGCAAACCTACCGCTAGCGACACTAGGTACATTCATCTTGTGGTTAGGTTGGTTCGGTTTCAACGGTGGTTCTGTACTTGCTACATCCGACGTTGCTAACTCAAATGCTGTTGCGGTTGTGTTCATGAACACTAACGCCGCTGCTGCCGGTGGTGTTGTTGCTGCGCTGATTGTTGCTCGCCTACTGTTTGGTAAAGCGGATCTAACAATGGCACTTAACGGTGCGCTAGCCGGTCTAGTTGCTATCACAGCTGAACCATCAACCCCGTCTGCACTTCAAGCTACATTGTTTGGTGCGATCGGTGGTGTATTAGTAGTCTTCAGCATCCTGACGCTTGATAAGATGAAAATTGATGATCCAGTCGGTGCGATCTCTGTACACGGTGTTGTAGGTCTTCTTGGTCTGCTACTTGTACCATTAACAAACGATGGCGCTGCCTTCTCTGGTCAGATCATTGGTGCACTAACTATCTTCGGATGGGTATTCGGAACAAGCTTGGTTACTTGGTTTATAATCAAAGCAGTGATCGGTGTACGTGTAACTGAAGAAGAAGAATATGAAGGTGTTGATATCTCTGAATGCGGTATGGAAGCATACCCAGAGTTCACATCTGCTAAATAATCTCTAGTAGATTGAAAAAGGGTGCTTCGGCACCCTTTTTTTGTTTTATTAACAATCACTTTTCCTCTCCCTTCACTAAATCTGATATACCACTCTGTATTTTTCTAGGTATACTTATGCCCATACTTCACTGTAGTTAAAACTGCTGAGTGTTGAGCTAAACACTTAATATGCAGGCACAAACTGAGGAATCGCATAATGAAACTGGTCACGGCGGTGATTAAACCATTTAAACTTGATGATGTACGTGAAGCCCTTTCTGATATTGCTATTCAAGGCGTTACCGTTACAGAAGTAAAAGGCTTTGGCCGTCAAAAAGGTCATACTGAACTCTACCGTGGCGCAGAGTACGTTGTAGACTTCCTACCAAAAGTTAAAATTGAGATTGCAGTCGATACCGGCATGGTTGAGCAAGTTATTGAGTCTATTGCTAAAACAGCGAATACCGGCAAAATCGGTGATGGTAAAATATTTGTATCTCCCCTCGAGCAGGTTATTCGAATACGCACAGGCGAGAGCGGGCCAGACGCCCTGTAATAATGAAAAGCACCTTCGGGTGCTTTTTTTTTCACTAAATAACAAAACACTGAACTAAATCAAACTATTCATACACAAGAAAGCTCATTATTTAGTGACTTCTGACAAATAATTAAAACAAAGTCATATAATGCAAAAAAATACACAGTCTGCTGAACGTCACATCAACATGCTCATCGATTGGTTTAGCCAATCGAGCGTCGGTGTATTGTTGTTAGATTCAACTCTCCAATGCGTTGCCAACAACCCTTGTGCCGCCGAATTGATCTGGGAGCGTATACAAGCTGATAAATCAGATGGCTTACCCCAAGACTTTGTTCAGGCATTACGCCCGCACCTCGAACCCCTTACACAAGACAGTAGTCACCAACACGCTACATACATGCAACTAGAACAGCCCGATCAACCCTCCATGTTGCTCAAAATTGAGTGCTCTATTGTGCACCCCGATGCCATGGAACAAGGGTTGTTCTTTATCACGCTCCGCAATGCCAGCAAGAACGCGCACCTAGCGAGAAAGCTAAAGCTTTTCAAAAACGCGGTGGAAAATACAGGAAGCGCCGTCGTTATCACTAACGCTAACGGCGAGATCGAGTACGCTAACACCCGTTTCAGCGATATGACAGGCTATAACCTCAGTGAGATAAAAGGGGAAAGCACAAGTTTATTACGCTCTAACATGACCCCCGAAGCGACCTACACTGAGCTATGGAACACCATTCGCCATCAGAAGAAATGGCATGGCACCCTACTCAACAAAAGAAAAGATGGCAGCACCTACTGGTCGTTACAAAATATATCTCCGATACATGACGAACTGGGCAATATCACTAATTTTGTCTCCGTTAGTGAGGATATATCCCAAATAAAAGCACATGATCAGCAGCTAGAGAAAATGGCTTATTATGACCCACTCACTGATTTGGGTAATCGCCGAAACTTTAGACGCACCTTAGACCAGTACCTACATTCACCGTCCCATACCGGGCCTCATACACTGCTGTTATTAGACTTAGACCACTTTAAGCAGATCAATGACACGATGGGCCACGAGGCCGGTGATGCCTTGCTTAATACCATTGCGAATCGGCTTTGTTATTGCGTCTCGGACAACGCCTCGGTCTTTAGGCTCGGCGGCGATGAATTTACCATCATTTTCCAAGACCTCCATGAGCGTGACGCCATCATAAACAGCGTCAATGAGTTGCTAACCTTACTCGCGCAACCCGTGCAGATAGGCTTTCATGACGTCCGAATAACAGTCAGTATCGGCATAACCCTGATTGGGGTCGATAGCCAAGATGCCAGTGACCTTTTACGTAATGCCGATTTGGCGATGTATCACGCTAAGCAACTAGGACGAAATACCTTCGCGTTTTATGAAACCTATATGGATGAAAAAGCGCAACACATACTCAGCATCGAACACGATTTAAGAAACGCGCTCGCAAGTAACCAATTATCCTTAGCCTACCAACCCCAAGTAAATGCTCAAGACGGCCGTATCTCTGCCATCGAAGCGTTACTGCGTTGGCAGCACCCGACACGGGGCGCGATCCCCCCAGACGACTTCATTCCCTACGCTGAAGAAACGGGGGCGATCATTCCCATTGGTCGCTGGGTATTACTCGAAGCCTGCAACGCGGCAAAACAGCTACAAGCCGAAGGTTTGCCCCACTTAAAAGTGTGCGTAAACCTATCCGCTCGACAGTTTGATGATCCTGACCTTATCGAACATATTAAAGAGGCGCTCGCGACCTCAGGCTTAGCGCCTCATTGGTTGGAGCTAGAGATTACCGAAAGCATGCTCATGCGGGATATGCAGTATGCTATCGATACACTTAACAGAATTAAGATGATGGGTATAAGCTTAGCGATTGATGACTTTGGGACTGGGTACTCATCATTAAGTCATTTGAAAAAAATGCCCGTTGACCTCCTTAAAGTTGACCGCTCTTTCTTACACGACATCCCTAAAGACAAAGATAACATTGCAATCACATCAACCATTATTGCCATGGCTAAGCAGCTAGGTTTAAGCGTGGTTGCCGAAGGCGTGGAAACTAAGGAGCAGATGCGCTTTCTGCAAGATATTGACTGCACCTTGATGCAAGGCTTCCTTTTCAGCCGCCCGATCGATTTTGAAACCTTCAAAGCTCACTATAAAGCTTGCCAGTTTCATTGCCGTGTTTGTCTTGAATATAACGCCTGCTCCATCAGGCAAGACGCGAATGCAGAAGGCCTGCTCAATTAATTAGCAGGCCTACACGCTAAGGGCGTACCCTGTCGCAACAGCCCCACAACATATTTAAGCAATAACAACCCTTAACAAACATCGCAATCCTCCCTTATCGACTAAACTAGAAACTATCAATGTAGTTAAGGGGTTGTGTCATGCAAAGCAATATCCCAAGAGAAACCTTTGAGCAGAGTGATTCCAACGGGTCGCCGCTACCTATTACACCTGCCAGCGGCCAAGGTTCCCACATTTGGGATCAGGCTAATAACGAATATATAGATTTTGCCGGTGGCATCTCCATCAATACGTTAGGCTACTGTCACCCTCAGCTTATCCAAGCCTTCCAGCAACAAACAGATACGCTCTGGCAGATCAATAATGTATGGGCCCAGCAACCGGCACTACAACTCGCCAAAGCCCTGTGTGAAAAAACCTTTGCCCACCATGTACACTTTGCCACCTCCGGCGCCGATGCCATTGCTGCGGCATTTAAGCTGGCTCGCACTTACGCACTCGAACATTTTGGGCCTAAAAAAACAGAAATTATCCGCTGTAAAAACAAAAAAAATAGCCCGAGTACAGAATACACGCCCGAAGACACAACCTATGTCGCCTTTAACAATATAGATAACCTAAAATGCGCTATTAATAACAACACCTGCGCGGTTGTTATTGAGCCGATACAAGAGGAGAACGAGCTGACGTCGGCAGACCCAAGTTACCTAAAATCTGTACGCGCACTCTGTGATCACTATTCAGCCCTGCTCATCTTTGATGAGATACAAACCGGCATGGGCCGAACCGGTAAGCTTTTCGCCTACCAACACTACAACGTGATACCCGACATTCTAACGTCGGCTAACGCATTAGCCAGCGGCCTTCCCCTTGCCGCCATGCTCTGTAATGAGGCCGTAACCCGCTCGCTTCAGACCAGCACACCCGAAACACCCTATAGCGGTAACCCCTTAGCCTGCGCTATCGCGAACAAAGTTCTCAGCATTATCGACACATCCAGTGTGTTAGATGGCGTGGAGCGAAAGCATACAGAATTTATCAACCAGCTAGAGCGAGCGAATCAACTCCATCCGGTATTCAAAACATTTAGAGGGCAGGGCCTGTTAATGGGTTGTTTATTGCTACCCGAATATCAAGGCAAGGCGTACCAGCTTATGCAAATCGCACTAGAGGAGGGGGTTATCGTACTCACAGCGGGGGAAAACATGATCCGTTTAACGCCCTCGCTGATTATTCCAACAGAGGATATCTCAGCCGGTATTGAACGTCTAAGCGCCGCCATGCGCCGCTTTATTAAGCTCAATAAATCTTAACCCAACAAGCGTCGACCACTGTGCTGATGGCTTGTAATCGTTAGGCACAACGGAAAGGCTCAGCTACAATATTAGATGAGCCCAATAATAATATTGTTTTTTGAGAGTTTTATGATCAAATCGGTTTCCGGTTATTTATGCCTATTACTGTTTTTATCTATACACAGTAATGCAGCCACCCTTGAGTTTAAAACGACTCAGCTGCCTCCCTTTATGTTTCAAAAAGATGGGCTGGCCGCAGGCCCAGGCAAAGACATTGTAGAAGAGGCATGCAAGCAGGAGGGGTTTGACTGTGATTTTGAGATACTCCCTTGGCGACGAGCTCAGCATGAGGTCAAACGAGGTACCGCATCAGGTTTATTTATGGTGGGAAAAAATGAGGCCCGAGAAGAGTGGTTACATTTTAGCCCGCCCATTTTAAAAACAGGTTATGGCTTTTACTCCCAGACTCACAACCCAGCACACTATACCGACTTACCCAGTTTGGCCGGCTTATGCGTGATCGTAAATTCGCCGTCTAATATGTATAACCACCTTATTTCGATCCAACAAGAGATGACCTCTCGGCAGATCAAACCGATCAGAATTATAACCACCACCAACTTCACCACCGCCATAAAAATGCTCAATGGGGGTCGATGCGACTTACTCTTTGGCAATATTGATGTCGTTAATATGCTGATAAAAAGGCTAGGGCTTTTATCGGTACGCCCTGCGGGCTTTCATGGACAGGTTATCTACTACATCGGCCTATCAAAAGCCGCTGTTCCCTATGAGGTCGTCACGGCCTTTAATCAACGGATTATTCAGCTCCATCAACAGGGCAAGATCAAAGCGATCTTAGCCGCTTATGATATGACCCCAGCAGAGCTCCCATCGCTAAACGCCGTTAATCCATAACGGTGCTCATCGTCCTCGCCTCTACTCACAACCCACTAGGGAGGGCAGCTGCATGGCAAGCCAATAATCGCTTCCAATCCCCCATCAGGGTGGTTGCGTAAGGTTAAGGTTCCACCTAAACGCTCTACCGCTCTTTGCGCGATACTAAGCCCTAAGCCATAGCCTTTTGCTTGGCTTTGCCCACGATAGAAAGGGTTACACAGTTGCGCCAATTCAGCGTCCGACACCCCAGCCCCATGATCCCTTATGCAGAGAACACATTGGTCCGTTTTATCCACCGTCAAATCAATATCTACACCTTCAGCCGTATGCTTACAGGCATTGCCTAAAATATTATTAACGGCCCGCTCTAGTAGTTTAACGTTAATACTCACTTCACAGTCGGACTTCATCGTCAGATTGAAATGGCGTTTAGGGTAGGTAAAGTGCGCATCATCCACCCACTCTTGTAACAGTGAATACAACCATACCCTCTCGCCGTGCCCATCCATCTGCTCTAAACGGGACAAGGATAGAATCTCACCAATCA
>Ga0115007_10002709_pt1 | contig 10827 bp, 5 predicted proteins | sample ArcOceMetagenome_2_FD_87166 | JGI IMG/M metagenome (GOLD analysis project Ga0115007, IMG submission 87166) | Marine eukaryotic phytoplankton communities from Arctic Ocean - Arctic Ocean ARC135M Metagenome | ecosystem: Environmental > Aquatic > Marine > Oceanic | place: Arctic Ocean | collected...
CGCGCGGATAAAAAATATTTGAATTTATACTGCCATGTATATCATATAAAGTTACTTAGGGAGCAATATTGGGGGCTCATGAGAAATCATCAGTATTAGATTAAAAAACTAACTACTTATACCTCTACATGTGTCACATTACGGTGCATGTAGTGGTATTTTTACTTAAGGCTAATTCCAAATATTAGTGATTTTATTGATTCCCCCAACACAACTGTGTGGTGCATGCCAAGCGGTATGTAATATAATATTGAATATAATCGTGAAATTGGTAGATTCGGGGGCTCCCCCTGGAGAACGAACCCCATTTTAATTCGTATCTTAAAACTACGAATCTTTGTTTTTGACATGTATCGCTCATACTTGAAGTACTTTATTACTGTATGCATGTCATTCGATAACGCTACTTCTACCTGCTTACTTCCGCCATCCAACTCGTTGTCATTTATCATTTATATCTGATTACATCACATCTATTGAAGTATTTCGACTCGTGAAATAAATTTGCGTTTTACCTTTTACAGCGATAAAAAGTACTTGTCACCATGATGATGTCTCGTTTTGTATTCCTCGCCTTGTCTATTTACCCAACATCTGCCGCCGAATTTCTAGGCACACCTCGATGTGGCGATGTAAGTATAATATATCGCAATCGTAATCGCTATGGCAATGACATTGATGATGATTTATTTGCATCTTACATCATTAATCTGAATTCTGATATCACTATATTCTTTTTTGTTTAATTTACCATATGAATTATTTTGATATTATAGTGCTGGTGTATTACGGATAATGATGGAACAGGTTCGTGTCCAACGAATACTACTGGGATTACAGATAGCTTTTCTTCAACAGACGAACTTTACGCAACGTTCCAACTCACGAACGAACCTGATTTTTTGAAACTCCAAAGTGCAAGTGGTGGCTCGTGCTTTCCATTCAAAGATTCTATGGATATTCTACCCTCCTACACTGAAGCTGAATCGGATCAATGTGTTACACCGGACGATGACGATTCAATGGTTTGTGGTTACGTCTACGACACCTCATCTACTACTTGCGAAGGAAGAAATTACGAGATTCAAACTTTTTCTACCGCGGGTGACGCTACAATTGCTAGTGCAGCAATTGTACATCAAGGAGGTAAGAAAAATAAGAAGAAAAAACTATTGTCGTTGTCGCTTTTGTTGATCTGTTCTGTTATATATATATAATATATATGTATTATAGTGAAATGTCACTAAACAAATATGACTCTCTCCTCACTATTTTTTCTCCAATCCTTTCATAATATATACATTTCCACCTACGGTCACAATCCCCTCCAACCAACAAAACAAACAAACAAAAATAGCATGTGGTGTTTGTAGTTCGGCGCAAGATTTTGGTGCTCGTATCAAAACATACGGTTCTCTTGAAATTGAATCTATCAAATGTGCAACTTCGTTCACATTTTCACAAAATTTTCCTAAATTAACAACGTGCTATTCGGACTTGGGATTTACAGAAGATTGTGCAACATTATGGGCTCACTTTGCAGCTACGAATAGCAAAACATGTGCCGTGAATTGTTTCCCCACTGCTGACGGTGTAGTTGTACGTATATATTTGATTCGAAGGTTTGATTATCTTCATTGTCTTCTTTGTCGCTCTGCTTTTTCTTACAACATACAACTGCACACAACACGAAAAATTATTTATTATTATATGTTTTAAAACAAACAAAAAACAGTTAAACGGACCGGCACCTGAATGTGAACCTAGTGGCTGCTTGGAATGTCAAGACGATTTTCGAGACGATTTTGACGATATTGCCGGCATGGAATTTAATAAGGCAGGAATTACCGAACGTATCACTCAAGATTGTGATGATTTTTATCGTGTTATTCATGATCCTTGTGTCGGGATCAGCGATGGTGGTACTAGTAGCGTCGATGCCCCTACCCCAACAACACCAGAAGTATCCGAACCCGCGCCAGCTGAAGGAGGGACATCTGGTAGTAACTACAGCAGTGGGACACTCGCAATGATATTATCTTTGATTGGAATGATATTGGTTGTGGTTTAAAAAATCTTTGTGCAAAAATAATGTTTGTGGAGTGCACTTGGTTATTATATTATTGTGTAACTGATTAGAGTTATTATTATAAATCTTATCTTATAATTATCTTAAATATAAAATGAATGGATTTCCTGTTTCGTGGCTCATATTTTTATTCCAATAAAAAAACATAATTATATATGAGGTTGTGATTATACAATCATTTGGTTTGTTTGTTTTAACTTTTCTTCATCGTTTCGTCGACGACGATGACAAAGGTATCACTCCAGTTTCACAAAATTCTCGTACGGCAATCAAGTTGTTGTCAACGTTTGATGAACAAAGTGGAATAGCATTCAAATTGTCTTCCCAATAATTGTCGTTTTCCTCGTCGTCAACGTTATCAAGTTTACTCAATCGGATTAATTCACTTCGAAGTTGTAATTTAATCCGTCTTGCATTTTTTGCTTTTGGATGATCACTTTTGTGGCAAGTAATTAGTACTGATGTATTATTCGATTTCGCCGAACTTTTTAATATAGCATATAAATAATCTGCTGCTGGAGCAACAGGTTGTGTCGAATCGACAACGACTAAAAGTCGATCAATGTCTTGTAATGGAACAGCTCTAAGTAATTTTTCTGGCCCCCAATGACCGGGTGTATCTAATACCCTCAAGACTTTCATATTATTAGCTGCTGATATTGGTTTAAGAAATCCGGTATTACTTTTGATACTTCGAACAGTCTTCCATTTTTGGCTTTGCTGTTGTTCTTGTTGTATTAGCCGATAAAAAAGACTTGTCTTTCCCGTTAAAGATGGACCACACAATACAACAGTTCCATCAAAAGGACGACTTTTTTCATTAGATACTGGTAGAATATCTTGATCACGATAATCTTCTTGGATAGCTTTGTTTTTTCCACTACCATCCGATGAAAATATACTTCGCACCAATTGATATAATATAAAAGCCAATAAAATACTACCAACTATAGTAATAGATCCCTCAGGACCAACGTATGGTTCTAATTGTGGATCAATTTCTTTTATTGCTTTCAGGACGGGTGGTGGCAAATATGGTGAAATACTTTCACGTAATGTCGTTTGAAGTAGTCGCTGCTGCCGCTGTTGTTGACTACCGGTGACAGGAGGAGGAGCACGATTTTTAGTGTCGTCATCGTCGCTAGTACCTGATGTGGTTGTTGTCGCAGTCGCCGTCTCCTGCTTATTTTTTTTCCACCCCATATTGAATGTGTCTTTTCTCTGGATCGATTTAAACAAAAGTTAATAATAATATACTATGCTCTATACTTGTAAGTTTAAAAGTTCAAAGTAAGTTACTGGTGGTCATTGTATCATTGTCATTGTTCACAGTTTGAGTTCAAAAAGTATGACATACGCCTGTATTAAATTTTTTAATATTTCAAGTCCCCCCTAAATACATGTATCAGCCCCCCCCCCCTTTGCTCTGACAACTGCTAAAGTACGTAGCATACAACGTGTCAAGCAAAAAACCTTGGAGTTTCTTTTACTTTGAATCTTTTTACTCCTACTGTACCGTATTCATCGCCCCATAACAACAACCAGCAAGCAGTTCACATACTGAATCAATAATCAAGACTTCGAAGTACTTACTTGTATATAAATTTTTCTATTTGCCAACTAACAAACACGATAATAATGCTAACTGTTTATAAATCGACAATGATCATATTCAGCTTCATTGCTATCTCATTATTTGCTGTCCTTTCCACGACGACGACGAATATGGTAGGCGTAACTGGATTTGCTACTGTACCTCTTGCTACTACTCGTCACAGTCACCAGTCAACAACATTACAAGCAACTCCTTTTCTTTTTGGTTTCCTTTCCAAAAAAGCTGATGACGATGATGACGACGATAAAAGTGCTAAAAATAAAAAAGCCGCCGCAGCAACAACAAAGAAAAATGCTGCTGCCGTCAAAGCCAAAAGTGGTGTAAAAAAGACCAGCACCTATAATAGTAGAAGTAAATGAGGTCGGTCAATGAGAGGCTCAGTATATCCACCAAAGAAAAAATAATTTGGGCATGCCTACTGTACAAAGTTGCCGACCAGTCTTCGTCTTCGTCACAATTTTGCGATATAGTAACTAATTATTGTCATAAAATATTGATGATAACGTTCGAAAATAGAGGACGACACTGGTTTTTATTTTTTAATGTCCATGAATATGGATTCTGAACTGAAAATCCATCACAAAGTATATTATATACAATTATATGAAAACGCATTGCCTCAGAGAATGACGATTTGAAATGAAATGAAATATTCGTTTCAAATCTGAAGAAAACTGATGTAAATAATGCATATTCAAATATATTTGTCAACAATATACTATACTACTTTTTGCGAAACGATGGGGAATTGTTTTATATGCGAAGTAATGATATCACACAGTAATGAATGATTCCTCTGAAAAAGAAAAAGAAAGCTTTCAGAAGACCTGCCGTAGCTACCTAACTTTATTAGGTCATATAATTCAGATGAAAATTATACCTTTTTTTTAAAAGATTCCATCGCATCTCGCATGGGGTTATAGATTGTGGGATTTTACGCACTATATTGCATGCAATATAATATCTAGTATATCAGTACGCTCATTATCAGGACTCCCTCGTGTTACATGCTCATCAGCATATCGTCTAGCTTCGACGAATCCATGGATCTGTGTCCGTCTGACAACTGCCAGACCCAACCTTCATTTGCCTTCTTCTTCTTAGACTCGAATTTAATCTTCTTTCCAACCTTTCCGCCTGATTTTCCCGCTTCTGTTGGCTTCATCTTCTTCGACTTGTCGTTCTTACGTGACATTAGACGATCTTCTTCTTCTCTCAAATGCTTGAAGATATCTTTATTCTGTGGACAAGTGACTGTCTTCCGGGGATGAGCGCTAGCGCTCAATGAGGACATGTCGCTTTTGTCGTCATCCATTTCTGATGTATCCAGAAAGAATAAACTGTCGTCATCGGAATCTGATTCTGAGTCGTGTGGCATGTCAGGCATGCTTTTACTGGGTTTAATACCACGTCTCTTCGTTTCGGGTTTCTTCGTTTCGAGTTGATCCTTCTTCGAGCCTGTTCTATCAGAATACGTTCTCATAACGGGTTTCCTCTTCGAAATTTTGGACTTAGAAGCTTTACTGCTGCTCTTTGAGTCATCTTCTTTCTTTCCTTTTTTCTTTCCAACCTTGCTCAACGATGAGACCTCGCTTATATTGTCAAAAGGAACCGCGACAAATCCACTGCCATCGGTTAACGAAGACGATGAATTTGAATCGATTGATATATTAGAAACAGCCTTCTTATTCTTCTTCACCACCGCCATCTTCTTCTTGCCTATAGGCATGCTTTTAGATGCTTTGATTCCACGTTTCTTCTCCTTGTTTCGTCCAGCTAAGTCTGTTTTATCTGATGATGGTTCTTTGATATCTTTGTTTTTCGAATCTTTTGTATGGTTACTGTCAACAGTTCTATTCTTCTTGTCTTTCTTTTTCCCTTTAGCAGTCCCGTCCTTCTTAACATCATCTATCGATTCCCTAGTGCTGTTTGATTGCGTGCTGTGTCCAGATTGGCGACGGATATCTTTCTTTTTTGTTGTCCCATCCTGATTTAATTTGCCCCTCGTCATCGTTGACGTTGTTTGTAGCGGCATACTTTTACTTGTAGAGATTCCACGTTTTTTACCATGCTCCGATGGGTCTCGAGGAGGGCGTTTTTGTGGCTTCTTCTTACCTGTACCGTCTGTATCGTCTGTTTGAGCAGAGTTGGTAGTGACACTCAGATCTTTGTCTGAATTAAATGTAATAGCAACGCTGTTGGGTGACTTTTTTGATGCTAGGGAATGCCTATTCGCTTTTTTCGATGTACCGTTTTCCGTTATGGAACTCTTGTTGTTCTGTTTCGGAACTTGTTGTATCGAAAGCCTCCTCACTTTCTGCTTCGCAACCGGGCGCGATCGTTGATTGTCTTCGTTTTGAGATGAATCCGAATCCGAATCTGAACTCGAATCCTTGCTGCTACTACGTTTACTTTCGCTTTCTTCGTCATCAATATGTATACGTGTGACAATGTCACTTTCTTCTTCCTCATCATCTTCTGTGTTACAAGATTCTAAATCAGAATGAAAATCAGAAACACTGTCGTCGTCGTCGTTGTGGAAAGAATGGACACTCTTCTGTGATTTAACATCGGACGTATCCGATATGGATTTTTCATCAGTTTTGGTATTTTTTTCATTTTCGGTGGACTTGCTCTTCTTATTCTTTTTCTTCTTCTTCTTCTTCAGAAATTGACGGAAACTCCTATTGGCGCTGGCTAGCTTTCCCTTCTTTGGATGGTCGGATTTACTTGATAATGGTATATCTGGTTTCGTACCTGGCTTTTTTGTGGTTGGGTCGTGTAATGATCTTGACTTCGCCGCCATATCGACTTTATCTTGTGCTTGTGGTTTCGGTTTCGGTTTCGGTTTCGGTTGCGATTGTGATGGATTGTGGACAAAAGGTTCAGCTTCGTCGTAAAAATCATCATCACGATCTTTAGAATCGCTAGCCCCCCCAAAAGAAAACTGAGGTGTAGTCACATCAGTATCAGATTCTTTCCCCCACCAAGGTATCTTCAGTCCACCAAATTTCGGTATTCTACTTGTAAGGCGTTGTACCATCGTTGGTTCTTTCTCTTCCTTTCCATCATCATTTAAGGTCGGTACACGTAGTGTAGGAGAATAAAAACAATCCGTATATACTCTATATAATATCCACAAAAGTGACCCGACGATCAATAGTATGCATACTATTACCCCTATAGACCCGCCTGATAATCCGCCTCCAGCAGTAGCATCGTCTGACGGCGATATACCATTTCCATTTTTACCAGGTGGTTTACCACCTCCTCCAGTACTAATGCTTACACCCGATGATGTTACCGTATTAATTTTAACTAAAGCTCCATTCACACCAGAAAAGTAATCTCCATCATGGATATTTCCTTCTTGTTCAGCAGCAAGATTGATTTCTCCTGGTCTCATCTGTTGTGTAATTAAGGCATTTAAATATCTATCTTGATTATTCCCAATACCTTCAAGAACTATTGATCGTAAATCTTGCATCGTTCCTTCAGCAGCAATTTCTGTTATAATTTGTGTTCTACCGACAGTAGTACTAACGATATCATTGTCTTTTACTTGAAGTTTACGTCGTCGTCCTTGTCGTAAGGATTTTGTTATTGGTGTCGGTTTTGTCCTTCTCGAAACAATATCATTATTATGATGATAAGAGAAGAAAGATGAAAAGAAAGAAAGTTTCCTTACCTCATCCTCTTCAACGAATGTTTGCGGAATATCATCCAAAACAGTTGCAGTAAAGATTGACAATACTGATGACGAACCAGTCGCAAAATTAAATTCTTGTAAAAATTGTAATGTAATATCTTCAAAGTATCGTTTTTGGATATCATTCATTTTAGTTTCAGGTGGTTGGACGCCCATTAATGTGATAATAAATTCACCTTTTGATAATGGTGGATCTATATATTCCGTTTCTGCTATTGGTGCCATATAGGATGATACTAAATCATTAATTTGTTTCCCTTCACTTAAAACTTCCATTTCAATTATACTAAAATTTGGTACCATTGCTTGTATATATTTAAACCATACCGTTGTTGATATTAATGAACATGTTGTATATGTTACTGGACATCTTTCTATCTTTGAACCTTGATATCCTGAATCAACACCCTCAATTTCTAAATCATATTTAGGCATTTTATATATAGCAAGATTATCATTTGATATAAATAATTCTGATAAAGTTTCAACAACTGCATCTGATAATGCAGCTTTAACATCATCAGTTGGTTCATCATTAACACCAAAATTAAATATCATTTCTGATGTATCTGTTACGGACATTATATCCTCACATAATTGTGTAACTTTATAATGTATTATACCATTAAAGTCAGCAGCTTCCTTAAATGATGATGGAAATAATTGTGTTGATGCTGCTGTTCCTGCCTCACCTAAACTAACACCCGTTTGAATTTCTATTGCATCATTTTCAGCAGATATTGCACCAACAGCTAGATCAGATGGTTTGATTTTAATAAACGATGATGATGATGATGACGATGGTAGATATATATAAATAGAATAAACTTCACCTGCATCAAACGTAACCGATTCAAATTCATTTACTGGAATAATCGCGGTACTTGATGACGAGGACGATGTTATTATAAGATGTGCATCTGTATCTGCTATTAATGTCCATTGAGATGGATCATCAATGACACCTGAAAATCTTCCCAATCGATAATATACTTGTACTCTTTCTGAGTATGTTGATGATGACGATGATGATGAAGATGAACCCTGCATTGATGTTATTTGATCGTTGGCTTGAAATTCAATTGTTAATAATTCAATCGGTTCTGATATAGGTTCAATTGAAAACATAATCCCCGATGTTGATGTATCCCATCCTTTATATTCTGTTTCAAGCGATGTTGTTAACCTACATTTTGAATCACTTATCTTTGTTACTAATAAATTACGTTCTTCCTGATCGTCTTCGATATCGATGTCACTCGTTTTGGTTATCGAAGTACTAATCGATGATTCTGATTCTGATTCTGATTCTGATTCATCATCGTTTATTATGATTTGAGGGTATGACATGCTTTACCAACCCTTCTTAGAATTTGCTTTGACTATTAATAAACGTGACACATACAATCGACGCTTAAGGATGTATGCAAAAAGTTATGTTATAATATCTTGGGAACGGATTTTCTTTGTTACAACCACAAACGTTATATTCTTTCTTCGCAAATGATGCAGAAGCATCAACCAATCTAATAATAAACTAATACAGTACAGTATAGCATTGAATCGAGAGAGAGAGAGATGGGAACAACTTGAGACTTGAGTGACTTATCGATCGTGATACCGGAAGCAATGTGGATTAGTAACCCGGGAGCGACGCTAACGTTTTTACTATATATCAGTTTAGTTGTCGTTTGTCTCCTCGTTTGTTGATCGGGCCTAATTGTTGTGGTGCTTCGAATGCTTCGAAGGTATTTGCTGTTTTCACAACCCTACACTTTTTTTTTGGCGCTACTGTACCCAATACCCAATTATCAATTATTTGGGGAACAAATTAGTATGTTTGTGACTTGTGAAAGTTATATTTACTCACGTGTGTACGAACACTTGAAATCGTTATAGCCTCTCGGAAGTCAATGATTGAATTGAGGCAATAAAAAACAATTTAATAGGCCTTAATGACTAGGCAATAATTTAATTTTTTATCAAAAACAAATTAGTACGCAAATAGGAATTATGACTATCAAATACCTTGAAGTCGAACGCGGAAGAACAACGCAGGGGTAAATAAATATGACCCCTGAACAACGACGAACTCGTTGAAGCGAGCGAACGAACGAACCAACCAAAATGACGAGACTACCTTAATTCTCCCGCTATTATGGCTACTACTTAGTAGTGCTAGTCGTACATTCTGTTACAGTGAGTAGACCCATTGCTGTGTAGTGTTCCGTTATAGCTACTTTACACAGTATATATATTATATAACCGGTGATATTTTTTTCAAATATTTACTTCAATGATTACAAACTGTACTGTATATAATATGTTGATCATAAGAGTAATAGTGTTGACAAGCTAAGCAGTGCAGATGTCTCTCATCATGTGCAAGTAACACTGCACTACTGGCAAGTTGCTGAACCAAAAAAATTGAAACCCAAAGAGATAATGACATGACAATATATGATATATATATATTCAGCAATTCATTTTATTGGCTCCTGTTCAGACATACAGATAGGTGGGCCCATCTATCCCCCATCAAGAATTATATAACACCCTGTCTGCTTTTACACGGGAATTGCCAATGTGTAGTGTGCCACCAATTGAAAAGATAATTCTAAACTCCAACACAGCATGGCACAACATCATAACACGTAAGATTTTCAATATGGTTTTCAATATGCGCTGCCCGCCCGGAGGTAGAAACTCCTTTGAAACTAGAGCCAGTATGTCATTTTTGTCAACACTTTTTATAGATACGCGAGTTCTCTTCTATGTGACTTATGGGACTAACAACAACAACACATGTTCTGTACATGGTTAATAGTACGAGGAATATACATTTTTATTTAGTCTGGTGAGTCAGATCAAAGAACTTGCATCTAGAAGTGCTGAAAAAATAGATCATGTATCGAGTAGTACAGAAAATTTATGACTTTTATAAGTATTGTGTGGTATGATGTTGTGCATTGTGGTAAATGGACATGTTATAGGACATATGTGATATGTGTAGTGGTGAAGAAGTGTGGTGAAGAGGTAAGGTGAGGTGACGTTAGGGTGAGGTAAGGAGACATGAAGCCAAGCCAAGCTAAATATGGCAGCCGTTCTTCTGATACTTTCACACAAGAGGAGAAAAAGCGGAAGTATGCACATCCATCTGTAACCATCTAATCAATGCAACATCAGTCAAAATTAAACCTCCCAACCAATGGCGTATTATATTATTGCGTTGTTTGGAGTGACCATACCTGATAGCAACATTTTTTTTTGAATTGAACAATGATTATATATATATATATATATATATATATATATATAACTTGTTATTTAAAAGCTGCCGCGCTGCTCCTTACCGCCTTAGAAAGGCTAGTGAGACAACGGTCGACCTGCCTATTATTGATCTATATTAATGTA
>Ga0115007_10002710_pt1 | contig 10825 bp, 7 predicted proteins | sample ArcOceMetagenome_2_FD_87166 | JGI IMG/M metagenome (GOLD analysis project Ga0115007, IMG submission 87166) | Marine eukaryotic phytoplankton communities from Arctic Ocean - Arctic Ocean ARC135M Metagenome | ecosystem: Environmental > Aquatic > Marine > Oceanic | place: Arctic Ocean | collected...
GGCGATTTTCAAGAAATTTTAGGATTTCATTTTGTGATGAGATTACGCGCAACGTTGAACGGCAAATCAAGCCCACCAAGCAAAAATGAGCACGCATGCAGGGAAGGTATTTAAAAATATTATGTGAAGAAAAGTATTCAAACGCAAAACGTATCCATCGCAATCAATGATCAATGTGCCTCGTCCTTGCGACTCACTGCCTCACTTTTTCTTTCTCAGAAAATCAAACTGAAGAAAAGCAAAACGAAAAAGTCAGGACCTAGTCCTACTTTAGACCTACTAACATAAGAGACTTACTTGTCACCACAACCAAATCGAAAATCGAAAGAAGACCTTTTGATCAGCTCTACCAAAACTTAGCTTACCATGCCAAACGCCAACGTCTCGACCGAGTTGGATGAAGAGGGAATAGAAGCATCTCCTCGGTCTAGTACAACTAGAAGAAGAAGAAGCAACAGCAACGAACTAGAATCATCCTCCCTGAATGGTCCATTTTCTGTCTTACCTGCCCTCCAACGTTCCGAATCTTTTATTCGTCGACGAGTTAAGAAAAGAGAAGGTCAGGAAGTTCTTGTAAAGAAGAAAAATAATATTATCAGTAGTAAAACTTCATCTGATGAATTGAACAACGATAATGTTAATAATCCAATCGATCTCGACGAATTAGATGACGAAGAAGAGACGATTCGTCGACATAGTAATCATGGTCAATACGGTATTTTGTCATCATACGATGATGAGTTCAGGTCATACCGACGTGAACAGTTAGTTAAAGAAATTGATTCTGCAAATAAAAATGGTAAACAAGGTCATGCTGAAGTATTGGAATCATTGAGGAATGCACGAATACTTGTGTACATCATCGATGCTAAGGTTTGTGTTACACTGGCCGATGTCGTTAATGGTATTCGTAGAACTATTGGTCATGTTATTCGAGATAAGGAACATCGTGGTCACCCAAAAAATCAAAAAAGTTTGTTGTATCGTGATTATGATGGACGACTTTTTAATTTAGTATTAACAAGCGAATATACAAATTTAGAAGGAACATGGAAAGGTAACATGGAATCATTTTCTGTTGTATTAGCAACCACATTGGTAACATTTTTGGTACGGTCGTTAAGTTGTGCCTTCGAATTAGAAACAAATGACTTTCGGCAGGCGTATTTAGTTCTCATTCTTGGTGTTGTCTTTATTGGTAAGTTAAATGAATACATGAATAAATCAATCAGTATTACATACTATTGAATTGATGACGGCATTGACTAACTAAACTCTCTTTTTACAAAAAAAAAACTTTTACTGTTTTTTGTTGATAGAGGAGATAAGTCTGTCGTGGACGAATGTTGCCCTCCTGGTTCGGGGCATTCCATCGCTTTCGGCGTATACCCTTGATACCCGCTTCGGTACGGACTGGTTACGTAAAATTCTTATTCTCTTATTTACAGTCGCTTCTGCTTCAACTGATCAAACCTATCAAAAAGTTTTCACCTTGGCTGGTGTTATCATGACATGTTCTGTCCTACTTGCCAATCTTGGATCACGCTCTTGGAAATACCTACATTGGGAACCCATCAGAGGACTGTCATTTTTTGGAAGCAATATGGGTACACCATTAGATCCAATCATAGGATACGTAGCAGCCATCTTGACAGGTATTTGCTTTCCTTTTTTGGGTCATAGCCAAATCGAATCAGGAGGCACCGCTGCCATTGAATCGGTCATGCGAATTGCGATTGTTGTTGCTATCTCGTTCATCCTCAGTGATTATGACGACTTTCAAAGACTTTTAGTGGCAGGATGTAAGTATTGAAAACGTTGAATTAACACAAGCAGTATACACATATTATATTTTTTCATGATCCTTGAATCTCATGTTGATGTTGTTTCTATTTGTTTGTTTATTTATTCCAATGTAATTCGACTTTAACTATTACTGTTATTATTGAAATATACGCTCTAGCCGAGGATTGTAACCAAGATTACGTTAACTTTTTTGTCGGAGTCTGGTGGGCATTATCATTAATTGCCTCTCTTACGGTATTATTTATTAAAGAGATTAAAAAGGAAAAAAAGTTTGACCCACTCAAACGTGGCAATTATATTTTCCCTAACGATGAGGAGCCTCTATTGGAAGAAGATCACGCTTCTCCAATTGGTTACAAGGTACCACATCTACCTGAATTTCCTGTCAATCCTAGTTACACCCACAAAGGCCTGGGTTCTTGTTGCTGCTGCTTTTATCAAGTAGGGATAGAGTATGCATTGGGTTTGATTGTTGCTATAGCAGTCGGTGGCTTTATTTGTTACCTGGGTGTATCACATTTGGATGAAGCATTTATGGATAAAGAATTCCTGTCAAATGTGTTTTAAATAAATATAGAGAAAGTTGATGCATCTTCAATACTTATAATACTGTAATAGAATACAGTAGTGTATAGTGTAATAGTGGTTTTACAATATATATATGAACAAAGATTTTATTCATTCCCGCGTGACTAAGTATTGTTGATTTTCTGATTTTCGCTTTCTCACGTCTCACTTTGTCACAGTTTTCAGTTGACATCTCATCACTTTGATCATGCATTTTTACAACTAAAATTCAGAATAAGAGAAAGAGAGATAAAGAGAGCTTTTGGCAAGAATTAGCTTCGAGAAGAATTACAGTTCAATAGAATGACTACACCAAATCAGGCCGCTGACGTTGAAAATGCTACTACCCGCGGAATTTCTTTCTATTTGGAGATCTTGGACCGTCTTAGAAATGAAAGCTTCAATCTGGAGACAAACGACAGACTCTCCACTCATCCTTACCTGATCGCAGCAAGGGAAGGAACATTAACCCTAGCTCAACGTCGGGCGTTTGTAGGAGAACAATATTCTGTACAATATTCTGATGCTTGTAGCTTTGCAAAATTAGCGGGACATGAAAATTTTCGACCGAAATCTCTTTCAATGGCAAGTGTTCCGTCGGCACCAACAACAATAACCAACAACGAAAGTAGTGAGAAATCATCTAACGGCGAAAATAATGAGATTCAACCAGATATATTTCAATTTCTATTGGGAGGAGAAGTATATGCATCTAAACTTTTGTTAGATCATGCAAACTCGGTGGGATTTATAAGTGGTGAAGACGAAAGTGATTTACGAAGATATACAGTTACTGCCAAAGCACAGGCATATCCATCGTATTGGGCTAGACTTGCACTCGCTGGGAATCGGGGCGCCGGTGCTGCTGTGAGTTTTAATTTGATATTTCAAGTCATCGTATATTTATATATTAACAGCCACGAACTCACATACATTCGTTACTTTATTTTAAATTGTTTAAAAGGCTTGTGCCGTCAATTTCCCAGCATGGGGGAAAATGTGCGCTGATTTATTGGATGCATTACAGAACCAATCGGAGTACGGCTACTCTGCAATGAGTGACGACGACGCTTCGACGTCGCTCGCATTTGTGAATTTTTTTGCTAGTCCCATCGAAAGATTGGACGAAATGGCAGCGATCGTCATGATGGAAGAAAATATTTCCTACGAGGATGTGGTCACCGAAGTTCGATTATTGCAAGAATATGAAATTCTTTTTTGGGATTCAATATACGATGCAGAATAGATATAGACAAATGTATGATAGTGTAAAATAGTGTCAACGTTAATTCTTTTTACATTTGAATACTACTTCCTATAGAAGTGGAGTAATTGTACCAACAACTTTTCTCTTAGTTTTCACCTTTCGTATCCGAAGAATATGCCTTCCTGACACTTTCTATAGCCTGCTTGTGCGACATGAAACCACATCCCACTAACACATTTCTTGTTGCACCCAACGATGGCAGATCGCAGTGTGTGCTCGCCATCCAAGAATCATAGGCTAACGGATTTGTTGATTTAAATACTCCAAGAAATTCAGAAAGCTTTTCCTTTAGTTTCCCCAGTCGATCACTGTTGGTACGAAGTTGCGATTGTACCAACACGAGTCGTAAATATATGCCTAGCAAATCTAATAATCCCATCTTGAGAGCACATCCAAAAAGTACTTCGTTTGGAACTGCAGCAATCACATCTAGGATGGTCGACCAAACATGTTCCGTGTAACTGAATCCCCAGTGTTTTACACTTAATTTCGTCATTTTCCCATTGATAACAACCCGAAGCGGTCCCTTCAAACTTTCACCACTGATAACACCTACTTTATCGCAGCTGTCAATAGCCACGGCATCCTTCTCTAACACATTGCCCATTTTATCCAGTTTTCGGAGCAATAGGAGTGGATGCTTCTTTGATATATCGACCAAAGTTTGTACCGACCGTACCGAAGAAATGTTAGAGAGAGCTGTATCAAGCATATCTTGCACAGAATCGTCCAGAGGGGATCTCCAAAATAGCCAGTCATCCGCACTTATTTCCACTGCTTCTTTAAGATTCGATCGCAATGCTGATGTTCCCAGGTTCATTGAGAAAGGAAAATACGCGTAGATGCGGAGAAGACAAAGAAGCAACCAGCACTTGGTTTGCTCGTTTTCACTCTGTATCCGTTTCATTATTGCCCCGCTTATGAATTGAACCTGATTACGACCCAACCCCGCAATCAGAAGGAGCAAAACAAGACATTCTGGGGGGTCGCTGCGGGAGCGCAGTCTATTTTCGTAATCAGAAGCCACCAAACAATCGAGTGCAAAGCCAGTGGCACTTCGCACAGTGTCTTCAGTTCGTCCCCAGGCCGAATCTTCGACAGCTAGCGGTAAATCGACAAAGTTTTCTACGTGGATTGTGGAAAACGTAGAAGCTTCGATAAGAAATCTAACCACCTTCAATAGGTCGAGTTTCTCTTTGCTACCTTCTGATAAAATCCATATTCGGCATCGCGCCATATGGGTGTGATTCCAAGTTTGAAAGCATCTAGATAATAGGTTGTTCCATAAAAAGGAAGGCTTTTGACCATCAGTAAACAAAGTTTTCCAGAATTTTGGTGATCCGTGCGAAGCAGAAAGCTTTGGAATCCACTTGACGAGCGCAGAGGCAAGCCCCTCGACCTTACGTTCTAGCAGAATATAGCGTTGTAATAGAAGAAAACAGAGCTCATCATTGCTGAGCTTTGGTGGATCCTCTTTTTTGTATCTCCGTTTTCTCCTCGTTGGAATCGGCTGTTGGGAAAAGTTCATATCTAACCACTTGTCGAGTATATCGGGTTTATTTTCTTCAAAAATACGAGTTAGAAATTTTTCGATCGTATTGGCATCATCGAGCCTTTCGGGGGGAGATATAATTTCTTTATCCTTGAAGACGAGAAAATTGGTCATATCAGATGCATCGGCGTCCACCTGGGTTACAGTCGATACATCAATATCATCCAACACATCCATAGGCAAGGAGTTGAATAAAGCTCTGGCGCTTTCAACACTTGCAAAGATTGCTGCTGGTGCAACCTTCGCCTTCTTCGATTTCATTTTTGTCGTTTTCTGAAAAGTTTGACACGTGTCTGAAAGCCACTCTACAAATGTAAACGAGACTTGACCGGGAGCATTGAGATCTAATAAATTGTACATTCTTGAGTACGCGGAGAGTCTACCAAAAAGCTTCCTTGATATATCTCGACGGTGGCCCAGACGTCCAATATCCCACTCACTCAAAGCAGAGGGGGCTAATAATTGGTTAAACGCCTTATTCAAATCAGCTGCTTTCTCACCAAGTCTCCCAAGTCTATCAACCATAGTCAGAAGAGATGCTCGAGGAAGTCCAGAGCAAAGTAGTAATCTTGGAAGGAAACTTGTCGGTGCCGTCAGTGCCGCCCGTTTTGCAATGAAATCACTGCGAGATTTTGCAAGCATTACCCACGATTCAACAGGGATGGCACTTTTCTGTGTATTGACCAACTTGGCACCAGCAAGCCCGTCAACGTCGTCTATCCCTTTCGATTCACTATTATCGCCTTGTTCGGATTCGCGAGATTTCATGAGCATTTTCACGAGGCCGTCGATCGCAGCGCTATCCATCTCGTTCTTATCTTCTTCAAACCAAATACTCAACAGAACACACGAAGATTGCAACAGGGTAAGTGGCATCTCTACTTTTGCTGGTACTCTTCCACCATTCTCTAAAGGGCTACTGCATAGGGATATATCAACCATAATATTTTCACTTTTTATTTTCTCGCTTTCTCCCTCGAAATAGACTATAAATTCTTCAATGACGACATGAATCGCAAGCGAAAAAAGATCTGGAAATGAGCTCAGTGCGGCAGCAAAAACCGTTGGACGTCTTGAGACAAGCTCAATTAAAAGAGAGGTAAAATCCCAGTCTCCGGGTACGTTATTTCCCTTGGCTAACTTTGTAAGTTTGTTTAAAGCAAGAACTAGGTATCGTAAGTTACTACCACGTTCAAATGAAGCTGCGAGCGCCAATTTTTTGACCGCGTCTCCTAGAATCGAATTTGTGTGTTCCACGTGCATTAGATTGATTGCCCAGGCATGGTTCGACCCAGCGAAAGTCTTGTCCATGTCTTTGCCGTTCTCGTTTCCAATGGCATTCTGCAGGACACGCCTGCCGCAGCGACGCCGGTCCGGGTTGTGACTAGCAACATCTGTTAATAGTAGATCAAACGCCCTGACAGCATCGGCCTCCCCAAATTTTCCCATGAGAGAATGACGTACATGCTCTAAAAGGGGTGCAGAAAGTTTTTGGAGCTGTGATCGTTCTTCTCCCTCCGTGCCATAAGCACGTAACAAAAGAAAGCAGGATGCACTTGCTGGGAGACGAGAAATTGTTTCTGGAAGAAAAGAAATAATTGGTATTAACCAGTCGTAAGCACGTTCGATAGCTCCACGTGTAGTAGAGCCAATTGTTGCAAGTAGAAAATCTGGCTCAGTGCTCTTCTGCCTAAACACTCGTGGGAGGTCGAAGAGCTCCTCTAAAGAAAATATTAAGTCAGCTGACTCCTTCGGAGGTTTCCTTGGTCCTTTCGTAGGGTCCCAGATCATAATCGACTTTTGAGCAGCCCGTAACAGCTTCTTCCTGCGACTAGCTTCGACGCGAGCTTCAGCTACTTCTTTCTCGCGTTGCCTTTTTAGTTCCTGCTCGCGTTTCTCCTGCTGCCTCCTTGAAGTTCTCGATCCCCCGTACTCAGTCCCGGTATCAATCTTATGCTTCGTCTTCTTTTTCGGTTTTTGGGTGGGAGCAAATAGTATTTCCGTAATTTTTGTTTCTTCATCCCTCATCATTTGCTCGGTCTTTTTCTGTTCTTCACGAGCCGCTTCATCGCTATCAACGGTCGGGAATCTGTACCGATCAGACGTAATCATTTTGATTAAGGCTTTTAATGTTGGGAACTTTTCCAATGCTACTGATCCGATCGTATCGGGGGAGGCACCGCACATAATCAAAGCAAGCCCAGTGACTCGCCACCACATTCCTGGGTACCCAAGACGAGGAATAGAGAAAGCAGATAAGCCTTCCTCATTAGTCTTTTCGGCACATGTCTTGTCGCAATGATTGCCATTAGAATCGTTGCTCATTACTTCTTTCTTTCTAACGGACGGAATATACTCGACTAATTCATAGAGTTTATATAGTAGCTTTGCATCTTGGAGCAGCAATGATGGTTTCTTATCTTTCTTGCAACCTTCAAACATATGTTCTAGCACCAACAGTGCGACATCGTTTGGCGAGCTATTTTCTTTCTTGGTAGCCGTATCTAGAACGACCCACATCATTGCATCATCAATATCTGCACCAAAATCGCAGCAGAATGATATTCGCTTGGCTTCGTCGTCCCATCCCGGGTCATCTTCTACCGAAGTATCATCCATTGCAAGAAACTGGCGCAACTCCGGCGAATCTGGGTTCTCTAGGAAAAGCATACAACGAATGACGTTAACCCAATCTGGGAAGTCTCTTTCGGTAAGCCCGTCTAATATAGAGGTATAATCAGCCGGTCCCGCACCTACAATATCACCCTTCTTCTTTTCTCTTGATCCGTTGGTTGGAGTGCTCCTCCGATATTTGTTCAATGATGTTGGACAAAGAGGCGCATAGTCTTTACAACACCAGCGAAGCAAGAGCTTTCGAGCTTTTATCAACTTGGCCCTGACGATAGCTATATCATTTTCTGACGGGTTGACAATTTTGACTGATTTTCCAGCAGGTTGAACTCGTTGTATCACTACTGTGAGGTCGACAAGTAGCGTCACGCATTGAAACATAAGACGGGCCTTATTTTCTTCGTCCCTTATTGTCCACAAATACTCTGGATCGACTTGATATGATAGCATAGCGTCAAGAACTTTATACGCGTCAAAGGAAGATCCGAACTTATTAGCGATAGCTTGAATCAACTTTCTTATTCTCCGGACGAGTTGCGATTTTGAGAGATCGCCAAACGAGATCGGTGGATTTGTGAGCAAGTCCAATATAGAAGAAGCAATCCCACTTGCAGATAGCTGACCTGGTAGTACATCATGAACGGCATGAATCATGGACAAATGATCTGAAAATGTTGAATCGTGCGAATCCATACTCAATAGGATCTCCCGCAGTATATGGCCATAAATATGTTTGGTAACAGCTACCGTCGGAATCTTGGTTGCTACGGCTGTGATGTTTTCAACATGAGCATTCAACTGATTAGCCTTTAGTCTCATACGAAGGATGTTATCCAGGGCATCAAGATCTGCAGGTAGCGGTGGATTTATATTCTTCATGCTGTTCACAGTTATGGAAAATAATGTTCTTGCCAGGCCAGACAAAGCAGGTGATTGTAGCCATTTTTCAAGATTAGCAGTAATTATGCTCCGCACAGAAGGAATCGAGGCAAACGAAGGTAGACAATGCAAAAGGCCCGAGTTGTGCTTAGATTTGATGTCCAAACGCTCACTCAACTTTTCGGAAATAGCTTGATGCGAAGACTCCAAGTTGTGCCCAAAGTATCGCTGTCTCACCTCAGTAAAATTAAGCTTTTGTTGCTGAAGAGGATATGAAAGTTTAGGACCAGGTGGAGGAATGTCAGCCGAAGAAGTAAAAGATTCTTCGAATGGGTTCTGCACAGCGTTAGATAAAGATTTCTTATCTAGAAAACATACATCTTCTTCTTCCCCGGAAGATGATGAGTTTCCATCACTGTTACCGTCGCCGCTACCATCACCAGAGGGTCTACTAAATGATGTTGCTATGGCAACTTCTTCTTCTTCTTCATCTCCAGAATCAGATTCGTCTCCAGCCATATTATTGAGAGTGAGTGACCTTGCTGTAACGTTAGTCTTCGCATGCGATGACTGCGTATAACTTTTGGATTTTTTACTAATTGAGTTGGAAAGATGTTGTTGTGAATTCTTCGATTCGGAGGACTCTACGGACATAGAACGTTTCTTCGTCAGGATAGGTGCAATGGGAATCTTATCACTATTACCATTCAGCGAATTGTCATTTTGGATACTAACTCGTGAAAATGTTGGAGATGTTCTGGGAGTGCTTGCTGATGATGATATCGTTCTGGTACGCTGGGATTGCTTATTATTATTCCGTTTCTCCTTTTCCATTCGATAGAATTCTGCCACCTTACAGGCATCAGCCTCGAGTTGTTTATTATTTTCGTCATTTTTTACTTCACGAACATGATTATTGTTGTCGTCATTGTGTATCAGAGTCAAGTTTTGAATCAGTAGCCGACACGCAGGATCGTCTACCCATGATCGTGGTCCGAAGCAGTCTTCTGCGTATGCTTCTATCAGGGGAACTGGCCAATGATCAAGTGGCTCCATTGTAACATACAAGATTGTTGCTGCCAATACTTTGATATTCATTTGAGGTTTATTAGCGTAGGTTAAGCTTCGTTTCCCAACAAGTGGCGATTGTCCATGTACTAATTTCAAGCTCTTATTCGATACCACTTCTGTCTTATCCATAGAAAGACCACGTTTTCGTGATCCGGGAGTATATAATGAATTCATTTGCGATACCGATGCTGCCGACGACGACGACGACGAATCGAATACATCAGTGGAATTAGATTTCAAACACCAGATCAAAGATTCGAATAAAGACTGATTATGCAAAACTGCTGTCATGGCAGGAATCTCCTTAGGTTTCGGAAAGGGAATTTCATCGTCCTTTTTCACTCGTTTTCGTCTAAAGCATATCAAACACAAGTAATAGGTTCATAAAAAGATTTAAAAAAAAACGGGAAAATGTGAGAGACATCAGCTCATCCACGTCGTGCGCTAAAGTGTTTAATTTTCGTATTCCAAGGAATTAATTTCGTATTTCAAAAACTGAAACAAAAGTCGCGCGATCAAGATTAAACAAAAATAAACATACCGAATTGAAAATATTGTTTCCTGGTCAAGTCGAAGATGATAGACGAGACCAATTGCAGCAACATACAGCTGCCCAACATTCTTCGTAGACTTGAATTTATCGTCAGACAATGATTCAATATTTTCTATACAATCATCAAGGTCAGGTGGCCGCTTTTCGGCGCCTCTCTTGCTTTTCCAGGTTGACATGATCGTTGTAGGGGATGATTTACAACGAGCAGTCAAAAGACTGAGCGTCGAGCGTACAAAATAGGTTTGACGTGAAGCGTCCAGATTTCAAAAGATAAGAAATGTGTGATCAACACAATAAATCACATCATAAATATTTTTGCATGCCCACAAAAAGCTATGATTGCTCGTCACTTTTACGTACAGTAGCCCCGCGCGCACATGATTTTTTAGTGACAGTAGCTATTGAAATCCTTACCTTCATACGTATGTATGTATTCGTATATTGTATACTATGCGTATGATAAGATATGTATGTACGACCCTCTTTAAAATATACTATA
>Ga0115007_10002711_pt1 | contig 10825 bp, 8 predicted proteins | sample ArcOceMetagenome_2_FD_87166 | JGI IMG/M metagenome (GOLD analysis project Ga0115007, IMG submission 87166) | Marine eukaryotic phytoplankton communities from Arctic Ocean - Arctic Ocean ARC135M Metagenome | ecosystem: Environmental > Aquatic > Marine > Oceanic | place: Arctic Ocean | collected...
CAAGCGTTCAATCACCGTTGATATACCTTGTCCCATACCAATACACATCGTCGCTAAACCTAATGTGCCATCTTGTTGCTCAAGCACATTCATCAAGGTATTAGTGATACGTGTACCTGAACAACCTAACGGATGTCCTAAGGCGATCGCGCCACCTTTAAGGTTAACTTTTTCTTCCATCTTATCGAGTAGTTTCAACCCTTTAAGAACGGACAAGCCTTGCGCCGCAAACGCTTCGTTAAGCTCGACATAATCAATATCATCAACCGTAAGGCCTGCACGTTTCAGGGCTTTTTGCGTTGCTGGTACAGGGCCATACCCCATAATAGAGGGATCACAACCTGCCACGGCCATACTCACAATACGTGCCCGCGGTTTAAGCCCTAAGGCCTCAGCTTTAGCAGCCGACATCACTAACATAGCTGAAGCACCATCAGAAAAAGCAGACGACGTACCCGCCGTCACCGTACCCACTTTAGGCACAAACACAGGTTTTAACTGAGCCAAGGTTTCGACCGTTGTTTCTGGACGAATAACTTCGTCGGCTTCCAGTAGAGATTTAAAACCGTTTTCATCATGGCCTTCAACCGGCACGATTTCGCTATCCCACATACCATCAAGATGCGCCTGATGGGCTAAGCGGTGCGAGCGTGCAGCAAACGCGTCCTGCATCTCACGGCTAATACCATTCATTTTACCCAGCATCTCGGCGGTAACGCCCATCATCATGGCCGCTTTAGCCACTTGCTTCGACATTTGAGGGTTAATATCCACGCCGTGCATAATAGAGACATGCCCCATATGCTCAACGCCACCAGCAATAAATACATCGCCATTACCCGTCATAATATTCTGGGCGACTGCATGCAGTGCAGCCATAGATGAACCACACAGACGGTTGATCGTTTGGCCTGCAACAGTATGGGGAATACCCGCTAATACCGCTGCGTTACGCGCAATGTTAAAGCCTTGCTCTTTCGTTTGGTTAACACAGCCCCACATCACATCTTCGATATCAGCAGGATTTAATGCATCGTTACGTTCAAGAAGCGCCGTCATCATCGCTGCAGATAATGCTTCTGCACGTACATTACGGAAGGATCCATTTTTTGACTTACCCATTGGGGTACGTACACCGTCAACGATGACTACGTCATTTGGTTTCAAGTTCATTGTTTTACCCCTTAACCCTTAGCTTCAGAAAAATATTTATCGCCAGCGGCGGCCATCTGTTTCATCTTTTCAGTCGGCTGATACAGCGGACCTAAGGCTTCATATTTTTGAGCCATTTCACAGAAATTAGCTAAACCAATCTGGTCAAGGTAATGCAGTGCTCCACCTCGGAAAGGAGGGAAACCTATACCATAAACAAGTCCCATATCAGCTTCAGCTGGGCTGGCAACAATGCCATCTTCTAAACAACGAACCGTTTCAATACAAAGCGGGATCATCATACGTTCAATGATCTCTTCATCACTAAACTCGCGTGCTTCAGAACTGATAGCCGCTAAAAGTGCAGGCACTTCATCGTCCACTAGCTTCTTAGGCTTACCTTTTCTATCCAGCTCATAGCGATAGAAACCTTTATTGTTTTTCTGACCAAAGCGTTCCTGTTTAAACATGCAATCAACGGCATTCTCGCCTTCATGCTGCATACGGTCAGGGAACCCTTTCGCCATTACTGCATCAGCGTGATGCGCCGTATCTATACCCACCACATCGAGTAGATACGCAGGCCCCATAGGCCAACCAAAACGCTCCATCACCCGATCCACTTGTTGGAAATCAGCACCATCAGAGATTAAGGCACTAAACCCACCAAAGTACGGGAACAGAATACGGTTTACTAAAAACCCAGGGCAGTCATTAACAACAATCGGGGTTTTACCCATCGCCTTGGCATAAGCCACCGTGCGTGCAATCGCCTCTTCGGAGGTTTTTTCACCGCGGATAACTTCAACCAATGGCATCAGATGTACAGGGTTAAAAAAGTGCATACCGCAGAAGTTTTCAGGCTTCTTCAATGCGGTTGCTAAATCAGTAATAGAGATCGTTGAAGTATTGGACGTCAACACCGCACCTTCAGGTAGATGCCCTTCTACTTCAGCCAAAACCGCTTTCTTCACATTTGGATTTTCGACGACCGCTTCAACCACAAGATCTACGTTAGAGAAATCACCGTAATTCAAGGTTGGTCTAATGCTGTTAAGCACTTGAGCCATTTTAGTGGTGTCCATCCGGCCACGAGTGACTTGCTTATTCAGCAGTTTAGTCGCTTCATCTAGACCTAACTGCAAAGCAGCCTCATTGATATCTTTCATCAAAATAGGCGTGCCTTTAGAGGCCGATTGATAAGCAACACCACCCCCCATGATACCAGCACCTAGCACCGCTGCCTGTTTCACCGGCTCGGCTTTGCTTTCAAAACCTTTGCTGACTTTCTTGATATATTGGTCTTTCATAAACAGACCAACAAGTGCCGCGCAAACCTCAGTCTTCGCAACTTTAACAAAGCCTTTCGCCTCGACCTCAATCGCTTTATCACGAGGAAGGTTCGCATGCTTTTGAATCGTTTTTAGTACCGCCATTGGCGCAGGGTAATGGGGACCGGCTTTAGCGCCGATAACACCTTTAGCCGACTCAAACGCCATCATCTGTTCAACTTGATTCAATTTGATCGGGTTTATTTTTTCAGCCCGTCGTGCCTGATAATCAAATTTTCCAGCGATACAGCCTTTCAATAGATCTAATGCTGCCTCATTAACCCGCGAGGTTTCCACAACCGCATCAACCGCACCATCGACCAGCGCCGCGCTTGCACGCTTCTCACTGCCCCCACAGATCCACTCATTGGCATTATCAACACCAATCAAGCGAGGTAAACGAACCGTACCGCCCCAACCTGGGTAGATACCCAATTTAACTTCAGGTAGACCAACCTTAGCCTTGTCGCCCAGCACACGGTAATCGGTTGCTAAACACAGCTCAAAACCGCCACCTAATGCTAACCCGTTGATCGCAGCAACCGTTGGTACAGACAGGTCTTCAATCTGGTTAAATAGGCCGTGAATATCTAACAAACCCTTAACCAACTCATCGTCATCCGTTGAGAAGAAACCCATAAATTCGGTAATATCAGCACCGACGATAAAGCTATCTTTTGCACTAGAGAAAATCACACCGCGAAGACCGTCTACACCGTTTAAAGTGTCTACCGCCGTGCGTAATTCAGCCAATGTACGTTGGTCGAGTTTGTTGACTGAGTCACCTTGACGATCAAAAACCAGATCGTAGATGCCGTCTTCAATCGACTTTACTTGAATCGTTTGCCCTTCGAAAAGCATTTAAGTTGCTCCGTATTTTTTTATTATTAAGTGCCGCTGTATAAGCCAGCACTGTTCAAAATTGAGTCAATAAAGTATTAAAGCTTGCCTTCAAGTTCAGGAACCGCCTCAAACAGATCCGCAACAAGGCCGTAGTCTGCAACTTGAAAAATAGGTGCGTCTTCATCTTTATTGATCGCGACAATAATTTTTGAATCTTTCATGCCCGCCAAGTGCTGAATCGCACCGGAGATCCCTACGGCGATATACAGATCTGGCGCAACCATTTTGCCGGTTTGACCCACTTGCATATCATTAGGCACAAACCCAGCATCCACTGCCGCTCTTGATGCCCCGACCGCAGCGCCTAACTTATCTGCCACCTTATTCAGCAACTCAAAGTTTTCGCCGTTACCCATACCACGACCACCTGACACAACGATCGAAGCGGCGGTTAATTCTGGACGTTCACTGACGGCAATCTCTTCATTAATAAAACGAGAACTGCCTGCATCACACACCTCGGATAGACTCACCACCTCAGCGCTACCACCCGCCCCTTCAACAGGGTCGAACGCAGTGCCGCGTACCGTCATCACTTTAATCGCATCGGCAGACTGAACCGTTGCAATGGCGTTACCGGCATAGATTGGACGCTTAAACGTATCCGATGACTCAATCGCCATAACATCTGAAAGCTGATTAACATCCAGCAACGCAGCCACACGCGGCAGCATGTTCTTAGCTGTCGTTGTGGACGCCCCTAAAATATGGCTATAACTCGCCGCTAAACCCTGCACCAACTTACTCACATTCTCCGCAAGCTGATGCTCATAGGCGTCATTATCAGCCACTAATACCTGTGCAACAGCCGGAATTTGAGCCGCTGCATCCGCAACGGACTGACAACCACTACCCGCAACAAGAAGATGAATATCTCCACCAATCGCTTGCGCAGCACTTAGCGTATTCAGTGTGACTGGCTTTAATTCATTATTATCATGTTCTGCAATGACTAGAATGGTCATAACATTCACCCCTATATCACTTTTGCTTCGTTGCGTAATTTTTCCACCAGCTCATCAACTGAACTCACCTTGATACCCGCTTGACGTTCTGCCGGCGGCTCAACACTTAAAAGCGTTAAATTGCTCGATACAGCAACACCTAACTCATCAGGGGTCAGTAGATCTAACGGCTTACGTTTGGCTTTCATAATATTAGGCAGGGAGGCATAGCGGGGTTCGTTCAAACGAAGATCTGTCGTCACAATGGCAGGCATCAGCAGCTCAACCGTTTGTAAGCCACCATCAATTTCACGCGTTACCTGTACCTTGTCGCCCTCGACAGCGACCTTAGACGCAAAGGTGCCTTGTGGACGGTCAAGCAACGCAGCAAGCATCTGTCCAGTCTGATTGTTATCAGAATCAATCGCTTGTTTACCCAGAATCACGAGACCTGGCGCCTCTTTTTCCACAACTTTTGCCAACAGCTTGGCAACCGATAATGAATCAAGGCCATCGCCGGTATCGACACGAACGCCACGATCAGCGCCCAAGGCTAATGCCGTTCTCATCTGCTCTTCGCAGCTTTTACTACCAATAGAGACAACAACAACCTCGTCAGCCACGCCCGTTTCTTTTAAACGAACGGCTTCTTCGATAGCTATTTCACAGAAAGGATTTAAAGCCATTTTGACATTAGCTAGATCAACATCGCTATTATCGGCTTTAACACGTACTTTGACGTTGTAGTCAATTACACGTTTTACGGCAACCAGTACTTTCATAACCGCCTCTTCTCATTGTTATTCGGCTTTCAGGGCTTTTAAAAAATGCGCCCTGTAAAGGTTTAGGTATAGCTAAATACTAGTACCTATGCCGAATTCAACAATAACAAAAAGCAGCGACTTCACTGACAAAAATTACCATTAGGCATCAAAAGCCCATTAAATAAGCCTTACAGAGGAGATGCTTTGCAAACAAATACGATCACAAATAACTTACAAACTGTCATTTAAGGGCAAGCAGGTTCTATTAAAGGCAACATAAGAAAGCAGTCTGCCGTTTTCAACCGAACCCCCTTTTGTAGGAGCCCAGCCCCCCCAGGCGAAAGAACCCCGGAACGAACCCGCAATAAAACTAACCCCTCGGCCAGACACCCGTTCCGAGCATAAAGGCCGGCCTACTACAAACAACGAAGGTCAGAACCTTATTACTCGTATTCGTTAAACTGTAGTAGATTCACATCGATAAGCTGAGAAGAAACAGCAAAAAAAGTACCTAACTTTTCACATAACGTCTGCATCGAAGATGCTTTAAAAGTAGCCCTATTTCAAAACTAAGCGTTTCGCTACCTATATAGACATGGTCTATAGCAAGGTATCTGTCAGGCTGACCCATCCAGTAGATCAAAGAATAAAAGTCGAGCGCTTTTCATGGTAGCGTATACTAAGAAAATCAATCGGACTGCCATTATTTGATGCGTTGAACATAGGGCTCATATGAATTCTTTAATTTCGTTAGACCGTCTCCGATTTCTATTCAACCGTTTTAGTGAAAGGCTATGGGTGCGCCCATTGGCGGTCTGCTTTTTATCCATTGCAGCGGTCTTTGCAGCGAAATTTATAGATGGCTCCGCTGTGGCGAATCAAATGCCTTCTATTGCTCAAGATTCGGTTGAAACTTTACTTTCACTGCTCGCATCCAGCATGTTGGTAATCGCCACCTTTTCGGTGGGTTCGATGGTATCGGCATACGCCGCTGCCAGCAGCTCCGCTACCCCTCGCGCTTTCTCTTTAGTGGTTGCTGATGACGTATCCCAGAATGCTCTTTCAACCTTTGTTGGGGCATTTATTTTTAGTGTGGTTGCTCTAACTGCAGTAAAAAATGCATTCTATAACGAGGCCGGCTTATTCATCCTTTTTGTGCTTACCGCCATTGTGTTCGCAGTAGTGATTCTGACTTTTGTCCGCTGGGTCGATAATATCGCGCGGCTGGGACGGGTGGGATCGACCATTGAAAAAGTTGAAAAGGCAACGGAAAACGCTTTTATTAGACGACGAGATAAACCTAGGCTGGGTGGCATATCAATATCAGATATTACCAGCGAAGGAGTAGATGTTTTCTCACCAACGATTGGTTATATGCAGCATATTGATATGGCTGCCCTTCAGGATTGGGCGCAACGTGTTGATGCGCATATTGTAGTATCAGCATTACCCGGAACACTCACTACAGCCGATAAACCTCTAGCGTCGGTGCATATGTCATCATCCGCATTGTCCAACGTAGATTGCACGGGCCTTATTAAATCATTCCACATTGGCAACGACCGTACGTTTGAAGATGATCCTCGGTTTGGCTTAGTCACGTTATCAGAAATTGCAGCGCGTGCTTTATCTCCTGCCGTCAACGATCCAGGAACAGCGATAAAGGTAACGGGGTCGCTGGTACGTTTAATTTCGCTCATTGATCAACCCGAGCAACCAGAAAGCAAACCTAGATATGACCGCGTAGCCGTTCCAGAGGTTGCCTTGCAGGATATGTTCGATGATGCTTTTACGGCTATAGCACGCGATGGTGCGGGTATCATAGAGGTATGTATTCGTTTACAAAAAGCGCTGGCCTCTCTTGAGTCCCTTAACAACAAGGAAATAAAAAAAGCGGCCCAATATCACCGACGTTTAGCCCTGAAACGGGCATGTAATGTACTTGATATAGAAGAGGATTTAATCGCTATTAAAAAAGCCGCACGCGAAGATAAGTCGATGTGACATTCAGATATGGATTAAGACAGAGCAGGCCTAACAGATGACAGTTATACTCACTTTTTTTACAACCTTAGCCTGTATAGTGACGCTACTTCCCTTTTCACGGCACCCCCACTGGGCCATCAGGGGAATGGACTTTCCTCGCCTACAATTTGCTATTTTTATAGCGGTTTTATTGATAGCCAATTTTGTTTTCCTTAATAAACAATCCCCATTAACCTGGTTTGTAATCTCAATAACTGCACTTTGCTTGGCCTGGCAGTTATGGTGGATATTACCTTATACGCGCTTATGGCCCTATGAAGTAAAAGAGACTAAGGAGAGTAGCCCTGATAAGCAAATAAGTATTATGACGGCTAATGTTCTAACGCCTAACCGAAAGGTAGATAAGCTCATTCAGTTAGTACAAACGCATAAACCCGATGTGCTTGTAACACTCGAGTCTGATCAGTGGTGGGAAGATCAACTCAAGGTAGTGGAAACGGATATGCCACACAGCATAAAATGTCCACTGGATAACCTTTACGGCATGCATGTGTTTTCACGGTTGCCCTTAAGTAACCAAGAAATAGCTTACTTGGTCGAGAAAGAGGTTCCGTCCATACACACCACCTTAACTTTAGACTCAGGTGATAAAGTCCGCATGCACTTTATGCATCCTGCCCCTCCTAGCCCTACCGAAAATCCAGAATCCGCAGAACGGGATGCTGAATTAATCATTGTGGCTAAAAGTGTTGCTAAAAGTAATCAACCTATCATCGTAACAGGGGATCTTAATGACGTGGCGTGGTCTGCGACAACCCGTCTATTCCGTAAAATAAGCGGTCTGTTAGATCCGCGAGTCGGTCGCGGTATGCTAAACACGTTTCATGCGGACTTTCCTTTTCTACGTTGGCCTTTAGATCATCTATTTCATAGCCAGCACTTTACCCTAAACTCCATTAACCGTTTACCGCCAATCGGTTCTGATCATTTTTCTTTACTAACTAAATTAACGCTCTCGCCTACAGTAGGGGCTGACCAAGCGGGGTTAGATTCTAATGCGTCTGATCACAACTGGGCAAAAGAAATAACCGAAAACCAAGGAGCAAGCACAACGGATGTTCCACAAGTAGGCGAATAATAAATAGGGGAAGCCAACGACAATATACCTTCTATACCATACCTAATTTAACGAACCTGCCACTTCAAGCTCAGGCCTTATCCTTTTGTTAAAAAATAACAACTTGTCCACAAAAGTGAGCTATCTTGTTCGATAACTTTAGATATTTAAAAGCAGAGTACTGGTTATTATTAACAGCGTAGCAACGAAAACACAGAAAAATAATATAATAACAAGCAAGACCTCCCTTTAGGCGCTCACCCTTTGCCCAATGAGAATCAAAGCGAAAGACTGACGCACCTAAGCCTGACCCTATAAATCGTTTGGTATTAAAAAATTACCTTTTCGTGCAAAGCTATTGTTTCTCTACAATATCTGTATGGATATACAATATATTTTTAGCCTTACACTATTTATGCTGGTTTACAGCGCTTCTTATCCAATATGATGCTTGTATTGCAGCCATGCTTAAGTTAAAAATAGTTATAAATCAGACAGATGGATATCTGGCATGGGTAGATACACGGACCCCCGTATATCAATTGTTAATGCGCATGCTCGTTTTGTCACGGAAGAGTTCGATTTAATTCTTTAGTTTCTCCTTCCTTTTCAAATAATTACATCTATTTTTAATCAATAGCGGTGTGGGTAGATACACGGACCCCCGTATATACAAATGTTAGGGTCACAATGAAAGTATATCTCTTCATATTATTAGCGTTGTTTTCGGTTGGAGCTTACTCCAGCGATGAAAAACAAATATTAGCCAGCTTAAACAAGCTTCAAGCTGAAATAAATGATCTTGGTGGTTCTGATCACTTCGTATCAACTGTTATTGGAAAAATACAAACTGACGAATGCCGTTCTCTTATCGAGCTTGTAGATAAAGAAAGCCCTTTTGCTGGAGACCTAGAGTATTTTTACGCAAAGTGCCTTTATAACTCTCGTCAATTTGGTGAAATATTAAGCTTTGAAATTGGGCGTTTTGGATTTCATCCTAAAAAATCAGGTGGTAGCTCAGCTTTAATTCCCGTTCAAACAGTGCTGCTGAAAGTTAAAAACGGTGGCAAGGTTCTAGATCGGGGTATCCAGATTGAATTCAAACCTAGGAAAGACCACTTTACTATTTACGACATGGAGTTCATTTATGGAAAGGCGCAACTTGAACCCTAACAAGTGGGTCGTGCGGGACAGAGTTCCGCTTCGCTTCACCTGCCCCACACCCTAAGCGTTACGTTTACAAACACTCCGCAGAAAAGGAAAGATAAATGAGTGAATCGAAAATAGAGATAAAGATAGGCCAGATAACCTTTTCTGGTGAGGGTGAGCCAGCTTGGGTAGCTGAGCAGCTGGACAAAATTTTAGACAGAGCTGAGGCTTTAATGTCTCTAGCTCCAGTCACTCCTCCACCTGCACCTCCAGGCGGAAACGGTAGCCATGAAGAGGCAGACCTATCCGGGCATAGCGAGATAGCATCGAAACCATTGGCAGTTTGGCTTAAGGATAAGAATGCCGAAACAAGCCAAAACCTGAAGTTTCTGGCTACAGCCATCTGGGTTGAATCTAAGGGTCAAAACAGGCTTCAAACTAAAGACGTAACAGGAGCATTGAGTAACGCAAATCAAAAACGACTTGGCAATGCCGCTGAATGTCTAAATCAAAATGTCAAAAAAGGATTCTGTGAAAAGGAAGGGAAGCAATTTTACGTTACTGAAGAAGGCAAACGTAGTTTAGGCATCAACTAACATGGCTGAACTTAAATCGCTTCTTGGCTCGTTGCCAGCAGGTCTTCGCACTCCGCTTATAAAAGAATATAAGAAGCTCACTCAGAACTATATGGAGCATCGGTGGGAACCTGCAGAGTTAAGCGCAGGGAAAATCTGCGAAATAGTTTATTCAATTATTAAGGGCCATATTGATGGTAATTATCCTGCATCTCCATCAAAGCCAAGAAATATGGTTGCAGCTTGCAGGCAGCTTGAGAGCGAAGCATCCCTTCCAAGAAGTTTTCAAATCCTAATTCCAAGGATGCTTCCAGCCTTATATGAAATTCGAAATAATCGTGGTGTCGGCCATGTAGGAAGTGAAGTAGACGCGAATACAGTTGATGCAACACTTATGTTTACAATGGTCAACTGGATAATGGCAGAGTTAGTTCGTGTGTTTCATACTGGCTCTTTGGAAGAAGCACAAACAGCCATAGATGCACTAGCACAACGAAACACCCCATTGATCTGGGATAATAAGGGATTTAAAAAAGTCTTATCCCCCAAGATAAATTTAAAAGATCAAATCCTTTTGCTGACTTCATCTACAGACAAGGATGTGAGCATTGGTGAGTTGATGGAATGGACCGAATCCAAAAATAAAACATACTACAAGAAAATATTAAAAGCTCTACATAAGGAAAAGTTGATTCACTTTAATGAACAAGAAGGGAAAATCACTTTATTACCGGCAGGCAGCAACAAGGTCGCGAGCATCGTAGAGCAGCATGCACAAACGTAATCGGGTAGCCGAGGGTCTCTAACCCTCAGCCCCCACAACACCCTGCATGCGGATCCGCACAGGGCGTTTCACTGAGAATGGTGAAGCTTGATCCATCCATCGCGCAATTCATAAAGCCCC
>Ga0115007_10002713_pt1 | contig 10822 bp, 8 predicted proteins | sample ArcOceMetagenome_2_FD_87166 | JGI IMG/M metagenome (GOLD analysis project Ga0115007, IMG submission 87166) | Marine eukaryotic phytoplankton communities from Arctic Ocean - Arctic Ocean ARC135M Metagenome | ecosystem: Environmental > Aquatic > Marine > Oceanic | place: Arctic Ocean | collected...
CAAAGTTGCATTGTTGGAGGTGACGGAAGTTGAAAAGGAGGAGGAGGAGGAGGAGGAGGAACTTGTTTGTTTGAGTGGACTGTTGCTTTGGTTCGGATGTTGGAAGGAAATTGCTGCTTGTAATATATTCATGGCTGTTATGAAATCGAGTTTTGTTTGACTTTAAGTTGTTGAGGTGCCCCGACAAATTAAATCATGAACATTCAAGAATTCAGATTTTTTGGGGGTAGTGGTATACATGTCCTGGAGTGAGATCGCCCAACAGGATACAGGTACCGGTGTATTTACTTTGCTTTCCACCGTTACACGAGTTAAAATATAAATGTTGTACATTAATTCCTTCGTGGAATGTTGATACTTTTTAACTGCGCCATAATGTCTATTTTATCTTGTTTGGCTTGGACAAGTGCTCGAAGTTGTCGAATAGTATTTTTAGCTGATTTCAATTCGGTTTGAAACCAAACCACTTGGTTGTTTGACGGTGTGTTGCTTTCCTTTCCTTTCTGAGTCATACCAGCAGCAGTGTTATCTTCTATCTGTTTCTGAAGTGCTTCATAATCTGTCTGTAGTTCATAATATTTACTTTTCCATTGTTGCATTTCTGTCCCACTTGTCGTACCACCAGTTTTACTTTCATCAAAACTTGTTTTCCTTTTACTGCTGCCACCACCACCACCGCCACCACCATCACCGCCACGAAAGCCACCGGTGTTCACATGTGTAGCATGTGAAACATGTGTTTTTGCAAATAATCTTCCACTTTGCTCAGCTTCAAGTGCTTTGTTTAACAAGTCTTCTCTTATTGCTCGACTTGAATGAAGTTGTTGTTCTAAATCACGCAATTTAAAGTTAGTTTCTGCTAATGCCAAGGACGAATCTTGTTCGTTTTCAATGTGCTTCTGAGAAAAAGAATCATGCCCACCGTTGCCCGTTCCTTGCCTTTCTAAATACTTTTTTGCCCACTTGGTTAACGCTTCGGCAGAACTGACAATTGGGTGTGTTTCATCAGTTGAATAATCATCGTTGACAGCAGCAGCAGCAGCAGCAGCAGCAGAATTGCTGGTTACATTTACATTGCGAGATAAAAAGCTACGTATGGCGGGGGGCAAGGAAGTATCACTACTCGATTTAATCGTGGAGATCGCTTTACATAATTGTGGTCTTTCCATGTTGGCACATAAAAAAACAAAACTGTGGTTGTATGAAGCGATGGTTTTTTTGAGATAGAAAATTTCGTTTTTATAATGAAGAACTTGAGCAGAAAGATTCTTCGACATTTGAAACACTTGACAGGAACAAACCAAGAACTAGGAATTATAAACAGAAGTGAAAGGCTTTGATCTGTTTCAACGGAGAATGTAACTATGATGGCACAAAACGGTGTTTTGGTTTATATGTCGGGTGTTAAAAAAGTGCCAGCAACGGACCCGGATCCCCAAAAAAACTCTCCAGAGAACGCAGAAGAAACTGGCCATTTTTTTTAGTTTAATATGGTGTACTAGTAAATTTATTCATTGGACAACCGATAAAACATTTATACACACAACAGCAGGGGCACACCAGAAACAAAACGATCAAATCAGACACACCGAAATGGGTGGTATTTCCTCAAAAACAGATGGAGTTCATTTTGACGATAGATTGGAATATGCAAAGTGGCCCTTGGTTGCTGTGGAGCAAGCCTATGCTCGCCTCTTGTTAGCACGCAAAGAAAGGGAGTGTGCTGACCTTGGATTAACAAAGCGAGAATTTTGGGAGACATTCACCGATTATTCTACGGTTGTTCAGGGTCAGTTTTTAAACCTTCCCATAGAACAGTATGCCCTGTTTGATCCAGAGGACAAAGGTAGTGTGTATGCATTGGAAGTGTTTGCTACGTTAGCTTTATTTTGCAACGGTGAGCTTGAAACAAAATTAAGATTTATATTCGTTTTGTTTGATTTCGACAAATCCAATGGAATATCAAAAGATGAAATGGTGATGATGCTGAGGTGTGTAACCCGTGCATTGTACCGTGTTGGTTTAACAGATTCTTTCCCAGAATACACAGAATTAGAGGCTCTTGCTGATGAAATGTTTTCGGAAGCAAATGGTGGCAGCAACAGAGAAGCCACCATTGAAGAAATCTCCGATTGGGCTACGGCAAATATTGCAGCAAATGACATTGTGTCTCGTTTTCAAGAAAACCCAGAAACTGTCATGCGAGGGATTGATAGAAAGACGTCCATGACCAATTACCATGAACTCCATGGTGGTGAAATTATAACTGAGGGTAATATGGGCAGTAACGAAACCCAGGAAACAAAACAATCGGAAGGAACACCAACAACCACAGTCAAATCAAACAAAAGGTCCCACAAAGATATTGTGCCGGGTCATCTGATTGGACATCTGAGACGGCAAATATCAAGAGTAAACAAATTGTCATCCGGTCGTGTGCTTCATCGTGTTACAACACAGTCGCTAGGGAAAGAATTACGAGCGGATCGTAAAAATATGTTGAATCGCATTGCAACTCGAAGTTGTATCCGTGAACTCACCCATAAAACAGAATTTTCATTGAGCGAAGTGAAAAAAATGCGAGGAGATTTTGCACAGTTTGCAGGGGCCAATGCGACACTGTCCCGCGAATCTTTTGGCAACATTATAACCAAGAACTTTCCCAAATTGGACAACAGTAGTTTATTGGAACGTTTGTACAGCGTTTTTGACGCTGACAACAGTGATTCGATTGATTTCAATGAATTCTGTTTAGGGTTGACACGATTGCTGAAAGGTACGGCCGACGAGAAATTAAAACTGCTGTTTCAATTGTACGACAAAAACGGAGACGGAACGATTGGGTTGACTGAATTAATAGACGTAGTAAGTGAATCAGACGAGACATTAAAATCTGAAGCACAATTTGCAACTCAAATCATGAAAAGTTTAGATGTTGATGGTGATGGTTCAATTACACAAGCTGAATTTGTGACTGTTCTTGAAGAAGAACCCGCATTAATGGCCAATTTTTCTCGAAGAATTTCGCAAAGATCTTTAGGAAGTTTGACACATCACCGTGCACTAATGACATTGGACGAAGGCAACCAAGGCTTTACGTATGATGGCATTGTTGAATTGATTCAAGAACTTGCACAAGATGAAACATGGAATACTGCACATACGGACCACACGGTTACGGCCTGGGAATTTAAAACAATGATGCGGGAACATTTTGAGATTTCTGAGACATCTGTCAAATTTTTTGATCGAATGTTCAACATGCTTGATACGGAAAAGAAAGACCAAGTCGATCTTCGTGATTTACTCAATGCATTGGTACAAACGTTGAATGCGACCGAAGCACAAAAAGCAGCCTTCTTTTTCAATTTGTATGATTTTGATGGAAGTGGCACATTAGATGCTGATGAATTGTTGCGCATCATTTTGGAAGGGCAAGAACAAAATGGCAAAGAAACAAAACAATTTTTAAACATGGTGCGAAAATTTGACGATTCTGGAACCAATGAAGTGGACTGTGCCGCGTTTCGTGACACAATTTTGACCAATCCTGAAATGTTAAAGACGTTTGGATTGTTGTTCAATGCAACTGGAACGACTTCGGTTATTGAAGAAGCAACAGAAGCGGCGGTCGCCATGGCGGAGCGCACGGAGGCGGAAGGTGAAGGTGAAGGTGAAGGGGTACCCGACGAATTCGTCGGTGAAAGTGGTACTGCAACTGCAACTGAGCCGAACGCCCTTGCTGCAGCTACAGCGTAGCGTACAAGATCCTATTTTTCATCAAAGATATAAACACTTTTTTCCTTTTTGCCATTATTTTTCTCAATTTCGTTCTGTTGCCTACCGCCAATGCACATCGTCTTTCCCTTCTCTCTTTTCTCTATCTTTATCTGCCTCTTCCCCTGCCTCTCCCTCTTCCCCTTCCGCCACCCGTGCTTGAACTTGGATTCTTGGGTGGTCGTTGTTTGGGACTGTCGTCAATCAACAGTTGCTCCAAATTCAAATTGTCCGGCAAAATAACGAAACGAATGTTGTTGCCACGAATTGACAACGAATCCAAATGTTGTGGGGTGGCGGCGGCGGTCGTAGCAAACTTAACCTTCTTTAAGTGCGTGTTCATCGAGATATCCACTCCGACCACTGTTCCTGTTGCCACACTGCCGTTCTTCAATTCAATCGTGACTGTCTCACCGCTAAGTTTCATTAAGAATCGCACCAATTTCATGATGTGTGAGGGAGTCTGTGGTGTTGTGCTTGTTTGTGCTTTGTTGTGCTTGTGTGACTTGACTGATCAGGATTGGAGGGTGGGCAATAAAGGGGGCGAGGTCTCCAGAAAAGCCAAGCCCTGAAGCCCGAACAAAATAATTGACAGCCACCAAACCAACTTCACACCACCGCATCAGACCAAAGATGAAACACCTATCGTCCGTGGCCACCACAGTATCACGCCGGTTGCACCGTTCTTCTGTGCCCAGAAGGAATCCCAGTGCAACAACACGTGCTTGCTATGCTTCTCCAACTGCTGCCTCCTCTTCAACAGCCGCCTCTTCAACAACACCCAACCAGGCCACTCCAACAACAACCTTAACCACACCCAACCAGGACACCACGCTGCTCCCCGGCATGATGGGCACGATCGACCCGCACGTACCTCTGCAACAAGCTGCATACATGCTTGAATTGCCTTTTGCGGTTCTGGATGTACGGCATGGTGTATGGGCTGATATAATAGCAGAAGTCGAACGAAACAATTCGGTCAAAATTGGCAGACTGAAAAATCAGTTTCAAAAAACAACTTTAACCGTGCATGCCTCTGACGAAACATTATTTGCAGCAGCGTCCAAAGCACTTCAAGAAGCTCATACTCGTGTGTTTGAATACAAAGTACCCATCCCCGATCCTGAATCGAAGCTTCGCATCATTGGAAAAAATGGTGCACGGATGGATTCTGTAAGTCGCAAGTACGGCGTCAACATTCGGTATAATTCACCAGAATCAATGGCGTACGTACAAGGGAGATCGAAACAGGAAGTGTCGGCTGCTGGGTTACGGTTGAGTGCGTATGAAAAACAGGTTGAATTGACGCACAAACAAAATTGTCATTTGAGATCGAATGATTCGGCAATAGATGCAATAGAAAGAAAATGGAAAGTACAAATATCAAGTTTGCCCAATATTAATTGGAAACCACCAACGTTATTGAACGTACCGAAAACCGCACCCTCGTTGTACGGCGTTGTTGGTGCAAAAGAAAATGTCATTGGTGCCGAAACAGACATGGCAGGTGTTGCAAACCGACAAACCGTTGATTTATCACCATGGTTGGTCCACAAAGATATTATCATCCCGGCAAAAAGAAAAGAAATTGTATTGGGTCCAGATAAAAAACGATTTGAACATTGGAAAAAGAAATACAATGGTATCACATTTCATAAAAATACCAATGCTTCCACTGCACACAAACATCGCGCCAAACAACAGGGTGGTCATGCAAGAAAAAACAACGGCGATCTTCATTTAACAGTGGCTGGACCAGAAGACAAAGTGAATAAAGTAGCAGAAGAAATTGTGGGATTTGTTGGGGTACCGTTTCGGATGCCTCGACCACGAGCACTTCAATTGATTGACGAACAGAATAGAATCAACAAAGAAAGAAAGAAGACTTTGATTATATCAAAGAAGCAAAAGACGATCGATGTCGGCCATTTAGAGCAGTTGGAAAAAGAATACAACGTGGAAATTACTAGTCTGGAATATGCAAATCGACGATCGACTTCTCCAATTGATCATCTTACATTTATGGTTTGTTCAGTAAACAAAGATTCCACTTCTTCCACTTCTTCCACTTCTTCCACTTCTTCCACTTCTTCCACTTCTTCGACTTCTTCAGCTTCTTCAGCTTCTTCAATTTCTTCAATTTCTTCAATTTCTTCAACTTCTTCAACTTCTTCAACTTCTTCAACTTCTTCAACTTCACCCAAACAAAACAATGTTGATCAAGTGTTACGCCAATTACAAATCTTTAGTGGAACGCAAGGTTCAATTAAAATCCCACGGCGCCGTGTTGGTGCTGTTGTTGGCAAAGAATACCGCAATATAAACAGCATACAAGATACTTGTAATGTCGCACTGCAATTAAATCAAATAGATCATGCTGATGATGGCGAATTATTATTATTTGGTCCTTCCAAAAATGTCGCCAAGGCAAAGAAAAAGATACAAAAGTTAATTGGGATTCGACAAGAAATAACGATACCTAAAAATGTAGCATTGAATTACAAAGTAGGTACCTCTGAATTGTATGATTTGCAAGAAAGAGTATCGCTGGACCACCACGTCGATGTCACATCTGTTACTGATACGCACATGCATTTAAGAGGTCAATCAGAGAAACATTTACAACAAGCTATACATTGGTTGAAGAAAAATATCATTACATCCAAAGTCATAGTTGAGTTGACACCGTCAAATGTGGGTCGAGTTATTGGTAAAGATGCACATAATTTGAGACGTATTGTCAAGAAATTCAATGTTGTGATAAAGAAACCCAGTGGTCCAGACTCTGCATTGTCAATGCAAATAGAAGGAAATCAGATCAACGTGGAAAATGCTCTGGAAGAAATAAATCAAATCATTGGTATCGAAGACAAAATTCAGATTCCAAAAGAATTTCTATCTCATTTCATTGCCAATAAATTCGAAACAATCATGGACATTAATAAAAGACACAATGTACTAATGACAAGAAATCGTGACGAAGATGACGATCTATTGGGTTCATTTAATATCTGGAGTGTAACTGCATCAAATATCGCCGATACCAAAAAAGAAATAGATGACACTGTTAAAAAGATTAAGAATATGTTTACAACCCCCATTGATGTTCACGAATCGTTGTGGGGGTTGCTGATTGGGGCGAAAGGAAAAAATCTCAGAGGATTGGAAGCATTGTATAATGTGAAAGTGCATTCACCAAGATCAAACGCTGCCAATGACCCAGCTCTTAATGCAAATTCATTTGTAATTCGTGGTGAAAATCAAAAAAACGTTGATTTAGCCGCAATTTCCGTGAAAAATTTAACCAGAGCACCGTGGGCCTATCGCGAATTGAACGAGGAAAAATTATGCATGGAACTTGATGTACCAGCTTCGCACCATGGCCGAATTGTTGGTTCGGGTGGTGAAAGTATAACACAAGTACGTGAACGATATGGGATAGATCTACGTTTACCACCTTTGGACATTGATTCAACATTATGTGTTATGAAAGGACCAAGCATGGAAATCAATCTTCAAGCTTTGGAAATGATTGGCGACTTGTCTCAATTGTCTTTTGAGCATAGCTCAACCAACCCGATAACGGGTACACCTTCGTACATTGGTATTCCAACACAAAGAAGCTTTGGCGGAATGGCAGGGAAACGTTCTGGGCCTAATATTGATGCTGAAATATTAGAAAAAATCAATGGCAGAAGAATACCCATCAATGGCAACGAATCGTTGACGGGTATTTCCAAAGTCACTGGCGCTCATTTACCAATGTTGTTAAAAACCTGCCGCGCACTGGATATTTCAATGACAAACCCATTAATACCATTGGAAACGGATCTTATAGAAATGATTGTATTGGAATTAGGTGGTGACCCAGTTCTAAATGATTCAACGCCAAAAATTGTAGTTCGATCACAACGTTTATTGGAAGATGAACAAGGACAACTGCGTCCGCCCATTGTTGCTGTCATGGGGCATGTTGACCATGGTAAAACAACACTTCTCGATAATTTAAGATCCGGCAACGTAGCAGAAGGTGAAGTGGGTGGTATCACACAAGCAACTACAGCATTTTCTGTGGCAAATTACAAGAACATTACGAGTAACAACAACAATGGCAATGCCACTGGAAACGCAACGAGTACCAAAGGAAAGAAAAAGAAAAAGAAAAAAACCAAAGACACCATGGCCGATCCTGCAAACACTGTCACCTTTGTAGATACACCAGGCCATGCTGCTTTTTCTTCTATGAGAGAGAGTGGTATTAATTCCACTGATATTTTAGTATTGGTTGTAGCGGCAGATGACGGTGTCATGGACCAAACCGTCGAATCCGGTACATCTGCCGTTGAACTAGGTATACCCGTAGTTGTAGCAATAACAAAATGTGACTTGGATGGCATTGACGCAGATAACGCGCAGATGAACATTGAATCGGAATTGATCAACCATGGTCTTGTCAGTGAAAATTTAGGTGGTGAAATACCGGTAGTTCGCGTCTCTGGTCTGACCGGAGAAGGCAAAGAAGACTTGATCGAAACGTTGTCTCTTCAAAGTGAGATCATGGGTTTGAAAGCAGAATACAAAGCACCCGCCGAAGCGGTTGTGCTCGAAGGAGCCTATTTGAAAGGCGTTGGGCCCATTGCCGATGTCGTGGTGCAATGGGGAACATTGAACGCTCGTGATTTTATAGTTGTCGGTGGCACATACGGTCGTGTGAAAAGTTTAATTACACCAGATGGAAAACGTATTAAAACCGCCACGCCATCGACACCAGTTCGTATTATGGGACTCAGTAGTGTACCCAAAGCAGGGGCGGATCTTATTGTTGTCCAGAGCTTAGAAGAAGCACGGCAGGCCGCAGAAGCTTTCACATTACGAGACGAATGGGCTCATATGGTGACTCAATCCAACGAAAGCATCGAAGAAGCAGCAGCGACACAATTAAAACGTTTGCAGGGAGGCCCACCTGGTACGGGGGCAGGCGACAAAGGGATCGACGAAGAAGAAGAGGAAGAATACGTGTGCAATTTAATTGTTGTCACCAACAGTGATGGTGGTTTGAGTGCCGTTGAAACCTGCATTGATAACGTGACAAATGAGCTGGGTGTGAAGTTTCCAGTTTTACGTTCAATCGTAGGCGAAATATCGATGGGTGATATTGAAGAAGCAGCAGCCTCTGGTGCAATATTGTTGACGTTCAATACAAAACTGCCACGTCCCATTCAAACTGCGGCACAAAACGCGGGTCTTGAAATCTCTAATTTTGATTTGATATATCAATTGGAAGACAAGTTGAGGATGGCCGCCAATGAATTGTTGCCTGTTGTGTTTGAAGAAAAACGTGGAGGTAAAGCCGAAGCATTGCAAATTTTTCCATTGAATGGAAAAAATGCTGGCAGTGTCATTGGTCTTCGTTTGAAACAAGGTACATTTGATCGGAAAAGTTCCTACCGATTGATACGCAACGGTGAAATTGTCTGTGAAGATTTAAAAGTACGTTCTTTGCGTGTTTTGAAAGATGACGTGCAAGAAGTGAAATCAGGCAGTGATTGTGGTCTTTTATTGGAAGACAGCAATGGCCATGGTGTTGTCGGTGTAGTTGGTGACGAAGTGGAATGTTACACTCATGTTGAAGTGAACAAGGAAGCGTAGTGGATGCAGCAACAGTGGGTGCAGCTGGTGGACTGTGAGATGGTTGAGGTTGAGTGTTGAGTGAGGTTCGTCATGGAGTGTAAATTAATACATATGGAGTTTTTGTGCCACACATTACTAACATGTGCACAGCCACACATCAGCACTCAGCACTTCAGCACTCAGCACTCATCACCATCTATCTTAGGTTAAATACATTTGCACTAAATTTGAAAATACAAATTCCTTTACATGTAGTAGTAGTACTAAGTTAGTACCTAGACCTGGTGCCTGGGAAGGTTCCATGTTCCATACACCACACACACACACCACACACCATCCTCGCACATCATTGTCATTCCTCGACTGTCCATTGCCAACTCATCGGTGCCATTGGACTTTGAAAGACTTGGCAAAGATCATAGCATTCCAAATAAGCACCTTCTTCTTTGTCGTTGGACGTTTTCATTACATCCACAACAATTAGACAGTCCAAGGCCTTTGGTACATGTTTCAAAGCATTGGTGCATGCTTTCACAACATGCAATTCTGTTGAAGGTACACTGATACCTGTCCCGACCGACATTATGCACCAACCCACAATATTGTTTTCATCCTTGACCATGTTGGCCACCAGAAGATCGATGATTGCTTCCGTGCTTGCATTGCTCTGGGTTTCTATAGGTTGAATTCGTTCAACTGTTCTGGAATGGTCTGGGTTGTAATAGCCAAACAGCAGGCCAGTTTTGGTAAGCAGCCTGTTTTGGGTCAGGACCTGATGCAGGAGGGCATTTTGATCGAGGTGTTGCAATTGTTCAAAACATTCGAGGGACAGCGTAATGGGAGCATTGGTGGACAGTGTGGGCAGGGGTGGAAAACTATGGACGTTTAGTTGTTGGCACAGTTGGGTGGTCAGTTGTATCAGTTCGGACATATTTCTGTCTCTGATTTGCGCTGTTTTTCGAAGACCCCCGAGACCTCGGCCCCTTTACCAATAGCAGACTGTCACGCGACTACCCTACGTTGGTTGTTGATCCGGAAGAATTGCGCTATTTGGTATTGAACGGAAGGAGGAGCAGTAAACATCGCGATCTTTGCACACAGCCAGCACAATGGAATTGGATCCTCTGACAGCCTTGGTGACCACCACCGCACTCTTGTCACTTTACTACATCCATACATACACCAATTTCTTTCCCCACAGCACAGGCAAAAACAACCAACCCCACCGACCACACCATGCACCCAAAAAGCAGTCCAACAGGTCCAGGTCCACGTCGAGACCCAAAACCAACCCCAACCCCAAATTGGCGGCACCACCATCCACGTCGAACGACCACAATAACTTTAGCAACTTTCCACCTGTGGGCGTTCTTCGCTCCTGTTTTCGTGAATGCCGTGGCACACCCAGGCAAGG
>Ga0115007_10002714_pt1 | contig 10821 bp, 8 predicted proteins | sample ArcOceMetagenome_2_FD_87166 | JGI IMG/M metagenome (GOLD analysis project Ga0115007, IMG submission 87166) | Marine eukaryotic phytoplankton communities from Arctic Ocean - Arctic Ocean ARC135M Metagenome | ecosystem: Environmental > Aquatic > Marine > Oceanic | place: Arctic Ocean | collected...
TACCTGTTCATTGTTCATCGTTGGTGTGTGTTCACCCCTGTGTATGTGTGTGTACATGTATGTATGTATGTGTGTACTGTGTATACTACCTGTACACAACATAATAACACATTTATTTATTCATTGCGAGGTATTAAACAATAATATCGATCATCACTTTCAAATAAAAACCAGTGCCCAAATTTCTTCGCACGCGCTTTTTTGTTCTTGTTGCCAGAAATCCAATTGTTAAGAATAATGTACGGAGTCTTGTATTTTTGAGCCAATTTTTTATTGTCGTACCACCAGTGACCAGGTAAAAAATGTTTAAACGGCGTATATTGAATGTTCAGGGACCCTTTTTTTTTTGCTTTTGAGGTCAGACCAGTCAACATTAGTTGCTCGTTTCCTTTTTCATCCAAATGTTGGCCTGGGCGAAATCGTTTCATGATCGATTGAAATTTCTGACTCAGTGTCGTCCATATTTTAATCGTGGGTTTTGTCGATCTTAACAATTGAAACCCTCCTTGAAGTATATGGTGGTCCTTCTTATCACTCATGGTCACCATATCGGGAAGACTGTTAGGTTGATCACCTTTGTAGTCGAGCACGTAATCAATTGGGTCTTTCAACCATACGGCATCGGATTCAGTCAAAAAAAGGGAAATGCCATTTTTTAATAACTTGGTGATCATTTTGGTACGGAACAACATCAAATTATAATACTCAAATTCGCCGTAATGCATATTGATTGGTGTTGCGTGTGGGTATAAAACGACATGAAGCGAGTCGTCAAAACGTAACAGACTTTCGTAAGCCGTTTGATCCGTGGCAATAAACAATGTACGATCTATCACACCGGGAAACTGTTGCATATTGCAAATCCATGACAAAGTCATTTCTACGTACCCAGCATTGAGCACTTGTATCACCACAACATTTTGTGGCAATCGTTTCGCCATGTCTTTTGCCACCGTCATCAGTGGTTGTGAAGGTGGAATGTTTATTTCTATGTGTGCCAGATCTTCTTCCTTGTTTGTCGGCGACACTGGTTTCCTTAAAAACACTGTTTCTTGCCCATTGTTTTTTGAATGAACTTCAACCCAACGTTTACTTTTCAAACCTTTCAATACGTTCTTGTGTCTTGCTGTTGGGATTGAATCCCATCGAAAATGCCATTCAACCAACAATTGATCAAAAGGAAAATAATCACGTTGTATAAAATCTTCCAATACATCATATTCCGAACCTTCAATGTCCAGCTTTAACACATCGATACGAGTGTGTCCATTTGACTTCATCCAATTTTCAAGTGTATTCACATTGACATCGATTGTAGCACCCAGACCTTTTACATTGCCGGCTCTCATACTGACATGATTGGGGTTTTTGGGTTTTGTAAATGTTTTGACGCCTTTCGATGTCGACAACCCTTCTGGCACATAATGAAATTTGGCACGGGTCGGTAATCTCAGAATGCCTGAACGGGTTGGAAATCGAGCATCAACGTGTGCTTTTGCTTTTGGTGTTGGGTCGTAGCCCCACACTTGAAGATCATACTTTTTAATGATTCCTTCGTCCCAACTCGTGTCTTCACCCAAACCAACGTCGTAAATGATTGTATCGGATGTGAACGCCGATGCATCACACATCCACCCCCCGTATTCCGACCCATGACTTTCCAAGCTTATTTTATGGGACAATCCATTCAATTTTTTCTTGGCCGTGTGATATGGAATTTTGCCTTTGGGTACAATTTTGCCAGTAAAAAAATATGGAAAAGGTCCAATGCCTCCCTGGCGACGAGGATCTTTGCGCAGGGCCTTTTTAGCAGGTGTTTTGCATGAGTAAAACAGTGAATCATTGGAAGAACTTTTGAAGGAGCCCGAAAAGAGAAGAAGCAGCAGTGAAAGGCACAGAAATAAACAAGTACAAGTCTTTGTCCACAACCAACTTTCTTCTTTCTTTCGTTTTCTTTTGTTTCTTTTGCCTCTTTTGCTTCTTTTGCTCGGGCGTGATTCTTCCATACTTTTTTAAAATGTTTGAGTTGTCAGTACTACCGAAAGTTCATGTTTGAGTTGTGGTTCGTAGGGGCAAAATAGCTTTTTGCTGGGAGAGACCTGAGACCCCTCGCAAATATCTTGAGAATCGACTCCTCGTCACCTCTCATTGAGGATGGAACAAAAGACAACGTCCAAACAAAACAGGCGAGCTTCTAGATACGAATCCGATGTGTCGTTAGATGAACTGTCAAAACTGTCCAATGCTCCTTCACTTCCTTCCCCCACTGATAGTGCCACCACGATTGCCTCACCACCAGCACCAGCACCACTAGCACCACCAACAGCACCAACAACCTCCTCACCCATCACCATCATGGTTGGTGCACAACGTCGTGGTCGGGGATCATCACTTGGTACAGGATCGCGTGGGAATGAATTGGATGGTTTGGTTGGCCTTCCTTTAAATGTCTTCAAATATCAAAAAAATCTGTCCGTGCCACGAGAAAATGTCTTGAGCAATGCCTACTTGACGGCAAAATTAAGGGCAACAGAGACCACCCCACCTGCCACGACGACCCCCAATAATGTGTTGCGAATTAAAGTGACTTCACCGGCCATGGTGGACGCGTTTCTGATCGTGTGCCGAGAAGTGTGTGGTTCAATATGTAGCCGATACGAAGTGACACAATCGGACCAACTTCATCTGTACAGCGCGGCAAGTGAAATAGGGATTCCACGTTTGCAAGGATTGTGTGAAGATGTCATTGCGGAACGTTTCACACCAAAAAGATTTGTTGCGGCGGTACGAATTGCCTTGCGGCATGGTCGAGACAGCATGATTCGGCTGTGTTACTTTTGGTTCAAAACCCAAGGTGCAACGGACCATGAAGCTTTTTTACGGCGATTGGACATGACATCGACCGAAAAAGCAGTGGACAGTGCTTTTACAACAGATACGATTACAAGATCACAATTGTTTTTTCATCGTGAAACGCGGGAAATCAGTGCTGGGGGTACACATCGTTTTTCCATCGACGTCTTTGCTCAAACGTTGCAAACCGAACATTTAAGGAAAAGTCATCTGTTTCGTCCACCCGTACCTGTGTTAAATATAGACAATGCAATAGATCAAAAAGAAGAAGGAGATAATGAAACAGCAAAAGAGACAAGCACGTCATTAACAACCGATTTAATAGTGGATCATGTTGTGGAAGAAATGGCTGCTGCTCAAGAATTGGCCAAAAAAATTGCCGATGAAACAGAAACAATGGCCTCGGCAACGAAGGCAGAAAAGAACGAGGAAGGAGAGGAAGGAGAGGAAAAGAACAAGGAAGGGGAAGAGAAAGGGGAAGAGACAGGGCAAGGGAAAGAGAAAGAGAAAGAGAAAAATGACAATAACGACAACAAAGACACTGCTGCCGAGACCGAAACGGCGACGACCACCACCACCACCACCACCACCGCTACTGCTACTGCTACCACCAATGAGGATGAAAATATAAATGAACGAGCAGAAGAAGAACAACCAAACGAAAAAGACAAAGATAAAGACAATGAAAAATTGTCGTCACCGTCATCGGGACTGAAATCACGACAACCATATAAATCACACGACACACAAGTGCAATCTGCTTTTGATGCCAAAGGATTTGAAGGGTTAAAGAAATGTCACGTGATACGTGAAAGAAAATGTGGTGATATGAAAGATCAAACCAGGTACATTGTTTTGTCTGAACCCTACAATGAATTTGTTGTTGCTGCGATAGTCAAAGATGGTGTTGTGTTTCATTTTTCATTGGACCCAGATGATTTTAGTTTGGACTCACCCGATTATGTCGGTACAATGGATTGTAGTTTTACTGGCACGACGTTTACCTTGCGTGATTACGGCATGGACCATGAAATCATGAATACCGAAGTATTGAACGAAGGAATTCCAGGGATTGGTTTTGTGGAACATTGTGTGGTGGTGTACGACACCAACATTTTGGGTCGAGTGCCGAATGCGATGATGGTACATATACCCCATGGTCGAATGTCAGAAGATGCTTTGATTGACGATGATCTGCCGTACCATAAAACAGAAGCGGCTGACAATGGACTTCTTGCCATTGTGGATAAAAGTGGTCCAGATTTCAGTCGTCTTCAAACAAGAAAACCAATTTGGTCGGATGATTTGGAAGCTTGGACAATGGATTTTCATGGTCGAGTGAAATTAGCCTCGAAAAAGAATTTTTTACTGGTCTCTGAAAATGCACCCAACGAAGTATTGATGTTGTTTGGGAAAGTGTCGAAATCACATTTTTCATTGGATTTTAAAGCACCCATGACCGTCATGCAAGCATTTTGCATTGCATTGACAAGTTTTGCTGATAAAATGTTGGTGACATGATTTTTTTGGGAAAAAAAAAAGTTGAAAGTTGATCCCGCGGGGGTTTTTCACTTGTCTCCAGAAAAATATAAAAATATAACAACATACAGGTACAACATGCATATTGCGCGTCTAAAATTTATTTTCATTACAGGTATAATGTATGTATAATAAAAACCGGTACATGTGTACACCTTTTAAACAATGGACTTCCTGGTACTGGTAGCTGGTACCTGTAGCTGGTAGCTGGTAGTCTGGTAGCTGGTAGTCTGGTAGGTAAAAATAACTAACACATGAGTTTTTAATAAACACACAAACATTTTCATGTATTTCACGCTACAGCCACTGAATACCCGCGCGGCCTTCGTCCCGAAGCCACGTTGCTGGCGTACGTTGTATGAGGGACACTGTGCCGCAATTGTGAACAACTGGCAGCGGTTCGCCATCGACCTCCTTTGACATCAAAAATTTCACAACTCGTCGTCCAACTTTGACTCTGTTTGCCACCCACGACCATCACGTCCCCGTTGGGCAACACACCGGCACCAAAATAGGATCGACCTTTGATCATGGGTGCCAAGTTGGAAAACCGACCGATGCGACCGTCGTAAAATTCCATGGCACGCAACGTTTTGGATAAAGAGTTGGAACCACCCATCACGTACAAGCAACCGTCCTCGGTGGTGACGGCACCACATCCCATGCGCGGTGTGGACATGTCGTGGCCGGTGGATTCCCATCGGTCTTGTTTGACGTCGTACACTTCCACCAAACCCGTTGCTCGTCGTCCACTTCCACTGACACTTTGTTGGTTGCCACCAAAAGAACCACCCACGGCAAACACTTGCCCACCGTTTCGCCCCCCCAACGCCGTGGCCGCCAACGACAAAGAATGTCGTGGTGTGCGTAATGGATTGACATTGTACCATTCACCTTTTCCCACGTCGTACACGTCCACCACTTGTGTCAATCCTTTTCCTTTGGATTTCATTTCACTTCTATTTTTTTTTCGATCCATGGCAATGGGACTCAAACGACTGGCATTGCCTGAACTGCGAACATCGTTGAAACTTTCACCGTTGCTGCTGTTTGTGGCCGTTCCTCCAAACCCACCACAACTAAAGAGTAAACCATTCTGGCCTCGTCTGCTGCTGTTGGTTCTGTTTAAAAACGTAGTGTCGCCCCAGGTTCGACCGACGACGGACGGCAACGGCATTTCAACCAACCCGTCCCCGATCGGGGACCAAGCAAACCCAGTCAAGGAGAAAATATGTCCGTTGCCGTCCCCGCAGGCGACACCGGCACCCCAACACGGATCAATGTCCACACCGGACCAAGTATCCGTAATGTAGTTGTACCTTTCGGCCGTTTGTGGGTACACGTCCCATCGTTTCCATTGGCCATCCCCCGTGTGTCTTTTCATGTGCAAAGGTACTCTGCTGCGACCGCTCAAGATGTACAGGTGTGGTGTGTCGATGGGGAGTGGTGGGATGCTGCTATCGTCCTCCTTAAAGGTCTGGGTGTGTTTCATACCTAACGCACGACGTGAAGAGGCCGACAACGAAGTGTGGGCCATGGGTCCCGGTGTTCCTTGGCCAATCACTGTCAATGGTTGGCCACTGCTGGGATGTGTACCGACAAACCCGTCTTGACCGTGGTCGTGCATCAATCTTGTTTTTAAATGTGCATGGGCACGTAGAAATATTTTTCGATGCCCACTTTTGTGTTCTGGAACCACCGCATGAATGTCGTCTGGTTCCATTAAACAAATGGATTCCAATGAATCGTAACCGGAACGGGCCAATGCTTTGCCGTAGAGGATTAAATTTCCCGGAATAGATTTCAACCAAGATTCGACCCGAGAATTGACCAAGGAGGGTTTGTTGATGATGGGGTGTTTCGTTTTCACCACGGTAGTGTGGTCAACGCGTTGCATGGTGTCTTTCAATTTATGTATGGCTGGCAACAATACTCTGGTGTGGCCGTTTTTAATTCGCATGTCTTTTAGATCTTGTTCTGTCAATGTTTTCAACGCAGACAGGGAATCGAAACCCTCTTCGATCAGTGTTTTTACTATGGTACGGGTGACGGTAGTGTTGAGGCCGCATTTTTTAATGAATTGGATGAGCACTTTGTTGCCAGTGCTGGTGGGGGAAGAGGTGTCCAGTGGAAGAGGTGGCAGGTCGTCGGGGGAGGAGGATGAGGGGGGTTGCTTGGGTGTTTTGGAGGGAGTTGTGGTGCTGATGGTGTAGGTGGAAGACACAGTGTTGGACGAGAGCGTTGGTTGGACGGGGTGGTGGGACGGTTTGAAGCATTGAAACATTGTGCTGTTTTCAAGAAAGAGCTGTTCCAGGCATGGGTTGGGTGTGTTCGTTCCTATCAAGAAGACCTCGGCGTCGGCGTCGGCATTAGCATGTTGCTGTTGACTAAAATGTTGGCAATGCTGAACTCGAAAGAAGAAGAACCGTATTTTTCAAATGATGATGACTGAGATACTGGTATAGAGAAATTAAGGGGTCTCGTTTGTACCCCCCCTGTACCCTACCTACCGCACCTTGTTTCAAAGTGCTTCGGCCTCCGTCCAACGAATCGATATCCTTGATACCGACTAAAGACCCAGGAACAATACCAGGAACAAGTAAGTGTTCGATTTCTGCGGTCTTCGGATTTCCCGACGCGTGCCCCGCCGCACAATCCAACAGCAACATAAAACTGCACTGCTGGTGCGTTTGTGTCCGGTTTCCTGCACATCCTGCACATCATCATCCATCCACCGTACATTTCGATACATTTGTTACAATACTCGTTTCCATTCCAAACCTCTACTTTTCAATATCATACTCCACACTCTTCCATTCGTCACTCAAACCCAAGTCAGTCCAATTCAATAAAAAGTATAAGTGCAACAGCAACAAAGCCCTAAATGTCCTTCTCAACCACTTCGTCGGCTCGATTTCACACCTTGTCTGGGTTGGCACCCGGTCCAACGGACAATTGTACCACCACCACGACCCTTCGCTATGCCAAACCCGCCAAGAACAACAAACTTTCCAAAAAGAGAAGAAGACGACCCGTCTCTGCCGTTCAAGGAGCAGCAGACTCTGCACCTGTCTCCACTTCCTTTGGTGCCGCGGGTCGTGGCAACGCGTCCCATTGGAACTGGGTGAAATCTGGGAAAAGACCACCCAAAGAACTGTCGGCCTTGGAGCACAAAAGAAACAAAGACTTGAAAAAGAAACATCGTGCGTCGAATGCGGCAGCGGCAACAACGGGTCCCGTTGGACCGGAAACCAACGATGAAAACAGTGTCAATGGCAACCCTGGCAACCCTGGCAACCTTGGCAACCCAACGGAACACCAATTGAGAAAAAAATTGTTTCAAAAACCAAGAAAACATCCATCCTTGTACGATCGAACACCGATCGATGTTGAAAATTACATTTGTTCACATGCCCATGTGGGCAATAAATATTACGGTTCTTTTGGTTTTAGGCAAGGCAAAAGTTCTTTGGAAGGATCTTTTAGTAAATCGGGTCGAAACGATCAATGGCGCATGCCAACGGCCGCCAATCCTGGACCCAATCAATACGGTGATGTGGACGTGGGGTTTTCCAAAGTGGGTCAAACACATTTAAACAAAGCAGTACGGGTTAAACAGGTTCGAAAAGAACAATGCAAAACCAATCAATTTAACAAAGCAGTCGCTTCGTTGAAAGATCCATTGCCCGGTGAATTGTACAAAACCATTGTCATGAAAAACAGTAAAAAAGGTTTGTTGGTGTCTGAAAACGATCCAATGAAAAAAAAGGATGCCAAGTACTTGTTGGCCACTTTGGAAAAAACAGGTTTAGTACCATTGTTGAGTAATCAAACAAACAAACATAAAAGCAAAAGCAAAACCAACAGTCGTAAAAAAATGAATAGAAAAGTGCGGTCGCTCAGTGTTGCTTCGTTGCAATCCAATTTTGCTTCACCGGGATTGGGTGGCACTGAATCGCGTTTTGCTCGGACACAAGGTACATACAAGCCTGGGCCGGGCCATTATGGGGACGTGGATTCATTTGCAAAACCAAAATCAAAACCACACACAAGTACAACACGACCACATTCGGCAATGGCGGCATTGTCACCAATCTTAAAACATCGAAATCGAGACAACATTGCTCTGGCAGACCGCACGGCAATACCAAAAGGTGGTACATTTCATACACAAGTCAGTAAGTGTGTGGTACAGGTGCTGCCTGTCAAGCAGAGCATTGTTTTTTGTTTTTCTTTGTTTGTTTTTTTATTGTTTTTTGACCACGCACGTGTCAGCACAAACAACTCACCGTCCAAATTGTGTTGAACTCATTCTTTCCCATCTGCAACAGGTACATTTGGAGCATCCAGTCGTGGTGATTTATTGGCCTATCAACGAAGGTATGGGATTGGGGTGGGTGGTCAAGATTCACCTGGACCAGCGTATGCCGCCTTGAGTAAAAGACATGCGTTGTCTTTTGGCAATCGATTAAAAAGTAGTAATTCCATGATCAAATTGCAAGAAAACCAAGCAAGAAAATACAATGAATATAAAAAAAACAGTGAAGATCCAGATCAATTGATACAACAAACTTTGAAAACAATCAAACAAAGAGCACAATCGGCGAGTCCAATGCGAAAAGATCTTGTGGGGAATCGACCTCCTTCGGCGACCACACCGTTTTCAAGGTCATTGAACAATCAACGGCCTGTGAGTGCACACTCTTCGCCGGACATTCGAATTTATACACCGACTTCCTCCTCCTCCTCCTCCTCCACCGCCGCCGCCACAAGCAGGCGGAGAAATACTATTCGTGATCGTGGTCGTAGTTCCAAAAGACACCAAGCAAAACATTCACCGCCACAGAAACAACGTCCTACCTCGGCCTCGCCTGGACCTAAAAGTCCCTCCAATCAAAAACGAAGAAGACCGGCCAGTTCCAAATTGGTGCGGAGGAGCAGCAGTGGAATCAGACAAACCTTGCTCCCGGTAAACAACAACGAAGACGAACAAGACCTCAATTGTTACAGCACGGACGCCTACGAAGATGATTTTGAACCACCCATGTCTTCCTCTTCGTATGCCGCCGCAACTTTGCCTCCTTCCAACTCAAGAATAAATGTGGACCGGGATGACGAGTACATTGATGATGATGATGATGTCGATGATGTCGATGATGTCGATGCATTGATGGGACCAACAATCAGCAGTCCTACATTGATGAAAAAGGCATCCGCCTCCGAATTGCATTTGCAAAAATTGCTTGACAAACAAAAAAGAAAACAAAAAAGACGAAAATTAAAAGCAGATTTACGTCGTGCTTTGGCTGGTGTTGAAAAAGCGGCGAACAAAGCAAGAATTGCTGCCAATCGAGTCTTGAAAAAAAATTGACCAAACTGATCACTGAGATCTGAGATCATACTACATGTTGTGTAAATGTACCTTCAACTCAAATAAATATAATAAATGTAAATCTACATTGTTTCTCTCTGTCTACCAGGTACTTTCTGGTCTCTTGTGTAGTACCGTTTGCTACAACTGCAATACAGTATGATGTATGCTCCATTGGACTTTGCACTTTTTGTAGCCACGTACCACTCACACTGTTTGTGAACTCACGATGCGAATTGGTCTTGTAGAAATTTTTTCAGGTAACGGACCACTGGAAATTTATGGGAGGGTGCCAACATTTTATGGACATGGTATCTGAATGCATTCAAATTGACCACAATGGCAGCTCTTCTGCCATTTTCATAACTCCACTTCTGCCAATTGTTGCTGATGGTGGCCCTGACCTGTTTCCACAGCACGAAACAAATTGGTACTGCTATTGACATGGGTATGTACGTCACGTACCACCAGGAACCCCACCATGGAGATGTAAATAGAAAGGGGATGCAAAATGCAATAAGTAAAAATTCAGAGGCAGCAGAATGGTAGGCTGAGAATAAAATTTGTACACCGGCACAAATGGTCAGGACGATGGGTCCAGCAAAATAAAAGGGTACACAGGACAGCAATTGCGCTATAAGAATGGTAAGATCGGAGGAAGGCTTGTTCGTTGTGGATAAAGATTCACGAACTTTGCGATTGAGTATAATGATGAATGTTAATGTGACAAATAAAGGGAAAAAGATGCAGCCGACCAACGTGCAAGCCAGCACGATGAACACGCTCGCTGCTCGAGAGTTTCTTCGGAGTTTTTTGGGGGTCTGTGGAGGTGAGGTGCGTTTGGTGGTGGTGCGTGGTGGTGAAGACATTTTTTTTCGTGTGCGTGTGTGGTGGTGTTCTTCCGTAGCCGCCAGCGTCGAGTGCAGGTGTCGTCGTAAGTGTGCACGTACGTCACCTTTTCCCGGGTCTGACGTTGTGGAAAGTGGGGGCGAGGTCGCCAAAACCCAAGCTTCCGAAGCCATCAGCGGGATCTTACTGTAAAACGGCAAATGAATCAA